>VTLG01013960.1_pt1 | contig 61606 bp, 83 predicted proteins | sample 4694571 | NCBI WGS metagenome assembly VTLG01 (sample SAMN12604809, study PRJNA352737) | marine metagenome | biome: ENVO:00000447; feature: ENVO:00000209|ENVO:00000569|ENVO:01000036; material: ENVO:00002151; isolation source: viral sequences binned using virsorter ...
CAGCTGCTGCTGTGCTAGCTGGATAGTATGCTTTCCATGTTGGTTTACTTGTTGTTGGGTCGGTATAAAACACACCGCCGAAAACACCTGCTTGTTGCACGTCTCCGACTGTTGCTGCTTCAACACCGCCTGCTGTTACTGCTTCAACTACTTGACCAGTATAAATAGCTGTGTCGTAGTTATTAGCAATATTAGCTTCTTCTGCTCTGATTTGTCCACCCGTAAGATGTCTTACAGGTCTAAAACCAAAAGCTGCGTCTTGATTTGCCATATTTTTTCTCCATTATTCATCTTACTTTACGTAAGATGAATGATTAATTTAATTCGTTGGATTTAGGAATCGCTAATAAATTAGTTCTTCTTTGTTCCACCGAAGGTTACACGAGTCTGCCTCTCACTATTGATAGGCATACTTGGGTGCTGATCCTTCAGAAGATCATTATCAATCGCGTCGTCTTTGTCTTGAGTTATTTTATTAAAATACTCATCGCGCGATTTAACGAGCTCTTTAGATATCCTAGCCAGCAATAGGCCGCCAACTCCAATGACCCCTTTGTATTTTCCTTCGCTCAGTACTGGATAATCTTGATCTGGATATTCATCAGCTCTTACAAGCTCGTATCCTGATCTTAATTTGCCTGCCATGTTCTTTGTATCATCAAAGCCCATTGACTCGGCTCTTATCCACCTATGATGGTATCCATCTGGTGCAAGGGGTGCATCTAAAGATGATGGTGGAGTCCAAACTGTTTTTCGAGAAGTTTTTTCTCTTGTTTGACTCGCACGGGAAGTTTTTATTTTATCTGTCATATGCTTTACGCCTCCTTCGTGAATTGTTTTTGTTTCGCATATTCTTCAAGTGGCACACCTAATTTTTTAGCGATTGCTACCTCTGAGGATGTGAGTCTCACAGTATTGCGACCAGGTCTTACACTTCGCGTCGCTGACGCTACTGTTTGTGTAACTTTTGTCGATTCCTTAGGTTCAGTTCTATCAAATTTATGTGGGAAGTCAACACGTATTCTTTTATCTACTTCAGCATAATATTCTTCCGAATTTGGGTCAAACCCCTCTTGTTCTGTTAGTTTTTTATGTAAGTCAAAAGCAGTATACGTCATTGCTGAATCTTGTCCAAACCATGGATTTTTTTCAGCCCATGCTTCTGCTTTTGGATCTGCTGGAGGTGTTTGTAAAGATTGATCTAAGGAAGGTGTTCCCCTCGATAGTTTCATTCTCTCTTTAGTTGCTTCAGCATGTGATTTTAAAGCGGCAACTCTTGTTTCTTCAACACCAATTTGAGCAATCATTTTCTGCGCGTCTACTTCCGCATTAATATCGTTTGCTTCTCTTGCTGCTGCAAGTTTTGCTTTAGCTGCTTCTAATCCAGCTGTAACCTTACCCTCCATTGCACTAACATAACTAGGTTCTAATTTTGTTAGTCTATTTTTCAAATGAGAAAGTTCTACCTGACCACCTCTGGCATAATCTAAAGCAGCGTCTTTTTGTCGTTCTGCTTCTCGCCATTTTTTAGTTAGTTTAGCAATTCTCTTTTGAACGCCTTCACTGTATTGTTCTAATTCTTCTTCTTTTTTCTCTTCTACTTTTGTTTCTTGTTTCTCGTCACTTTTTTCTTGTTTGCTATCCTGAACATCAGACTTGACATCAGATTTCTCAGATGTGTCATCGGACTTAGGACTGTCTTGAATAGTTTCATTTTCTACCTCTACGTTTTCTGTTACTTTTTCTTCTGGAAGCTCAACGTCAGCTCCAGGTCCTGATGTGTCTATATCTACTGTTTTTTCTTTGTCTGGCATAGTTCCTCCTTCTATGATTAAATATTATGAAGTACGGATTCTGGATTTTGAATTTTACCCAAAACCTCATCATCATTTAATAAACGTACTTCACCGCCTTCTATGGGTAATCTTGAACCTGCGTAACGTGCAAAAATAACCCAATCTCCTTTTTTGCACCACGGTCCCGTTGGATATTTTTCTTTATCATGGTAAGCCAACGGACCTACCTTTAAAACATAGCCGCAATTAGTTGCGATACGTAATTTCTCTAATGATTCTTGCGCAATTAAAATTCCACCTTTAGTTTTTTCTTTCGGTGTGAAAGGTAAAACTAAAAGTCTCCAGCCACTAGGTTCAGGTAGCTGTTCTTTTTGCTTTTGAATATTTTCTGGATTTAATGGTTCAGGTTCTTCTGATGTATACTTATCCGTTAAGGCGTTCCTATGTTTTGGAACTTCCTTTGTTGATGTCGATAATATTTCCTTGCTCATCTTTTTGCTCCTTAGCTTTTAGCAGGTTAGAGATTTCCTGAAGCGCGTACTGATATGCACGTGCCTGTCCTAACATATAGTTGTATTTTTCCATATTGTCAACACCACCATTAAGCATGGTTTCGCCAACACGTTGGAGATTTTCTTGTAAAACTTTTTGTAATTTAGCAACGACTACTAATGGATCCACTTATACTAGTCCTTTATAATATTTCTTATACGATGGATTTGATAGATTAACTCCACCATATTCACCTTGAATACTTTTACCAATATATCCACCAGCATTAAGTTTTACTCTTCCACCTTTTTTATACTCTTTCTCCCATCGCTGTGCGATTTCAGGGTGGTTAGCATGCATATATCGTCTTTGTTTTTCTGACTTAAAAGGCATTATTTATTTTACTTTTCCACCTTTCTTAAAATTTTGTTTTTGTTTTTTAAGCTCCAGGTGTCCAACCACCTTTAGGTCTTTTTGCTGAATTGTTTCCATTCTGTAATTGTGATCCATATTTTTTCTTTTTTCCAATAGTTCCATCAGGATTCATTCCATGTAAAAAATCTCCAATCGCTTCAGAGGTTTGTTTAATTTTTTTTACTATTTTTTTTGTTGTATCACCCATTATTTTTTTCCTCCGTTTCTAAATATTTGTGTTCCCTTTATACCAAATATGCTCGCGCATACAAGTATCCATAAATTTGTAAACCAACTTGGAAGTGTTGAAAAATGGTCAAAAAACATTTTTATCTTGTCCATAGCCGCAGGATCGTCCGACCAGACCCCATATGCGAGCACCAAAATGGGCAGTGTGAGAATGCAAAGGACGACCTCGTCCTTGTAGTCGTTTTGACGGGCTTCAAGGAGTTTTCCCTGGTATTCCGTCTCCCCACGGGCCATTTTTTGTGCCGCCATGTGTTGGGCGTCCGCCATAGCCATTTTTGTCTCTTGACGCTTTTTATAGATGTGCGTGCCAGCGTTTAACGCTAATTTAAGTGCTCCAAACCACATACTAGTACCAAGTTACTGGTTTTTGTTTTCTAGCAGCTCTTGTTCCTTTAACAGGATTGGTATCTTTTTTAATCTCCACTACTGTTACTGGTTCAATGGCCACATTACCCACTGATCCAACATTACCACCATATTTACCTGCATCTGGCGTAGCTATAGTTCTAGCTTTTCCCGCCGTCGGTGCATATCCTAGTCCTTTTGTCATTATTGTCCCCTTCCATTTATTTTAGGTTTCATTCTAGCGAGTGTCAATCTATTTTCATTCGCCATTTCTTGTTTTTCAATTGAAGTATCAGCTCTTAACTCTGCTAATTCTTCGTTTTGATCCAATTTATCATCATGAATATTTTGTGCCATCAAAGCCTTCATTTTATCTAAATTTAATCGTGCTTCTGCTTCTCTTTGTTTTTTCTCATTGTCCATTGCTCTAATATCAAGCTCTCTCGCTCTTAATTTAGCAATTGGGTCATTATCATATTGTGAAGTTATCGCTTTTTCTTCTTTTGCGAATTCTTCCATCATTTCTGCAACTAAAACTGCTTTTCTAGCTTCAATTTTCTGTTGTAAAGCCATCATTTCATTCTGTATTTGCTGATTTTGCGGATTTTGTTGCATCATTTGCTGCATTTGCGCTAATTGCTTCATTTCGTCATTAAATTCTAGCTCAATTTGCTCTTGTGCCATCAAAGAAATGTGTTCTAAGCAATTTTTTTCAATAGCGGCAGCTACCATTGGTGCATTTCTCACCATATTTGTTGCCATAAAATTCAAATGCGCTGTAATGTGCGCTCTGTGATCTTGTCCAGGATAAGCCTGAAATTTTTGACCGCCCATTGCATCAATGTGTTCTAATGCAGGATCTTTTGGAGTCGGTTGTGGTGGTTTTTTTAAAATTAAGTCAATATCTTTTACTCCTAAAGCTTCATACATATTTCTATAAACTTCATATTGATTATGGAGTTGCGGATTTGATGTAGCCAATTGCAGCTCCGTTTGTGCAAGGGATATTCTCTGTGTTTGAGAAAAAATGTTTGGATCTGCAACTGGCAGTATATCTACTCTATCATCGAAGTCAGTTTGCTTGATTTGCTTTTGACCGCCAACAACATCATATGGATATATCGGAGGTAGATATAATTTGAAAACTCTTGCCAATAAATTAAATTCTCTTTTCATTGCAGCGTATAATCTTTTATGAATTGCCGACATTGTTCTAGATCCTCGTTCCAACAAAGCTACTGTCGTGCCCACGGCCGCTTGTTGATTCCCATCTCCTACTTGCATATCGGCAATAGATGCAAATCTTTGCCCTGCTTGTACCACGACTCCCATAAGTTGTAATAATGTAGCTGACGGTTCTTTAAAAGGTAATGGCATGAAAGCATCTCTTAAATTTCCACCTGGTGCATCTACATCTCTGAATTCTCCAGGTTGAATAGCTTGTGCTTCATCTCTCATTTTAATGCCACGCATTTTAAAGCCTGCAGGTAAATTAGACAAGGTTCCTGCATCTAGCATTGATCTTAGCGCTGCTGTTGCTGTTCGTGATAGTCCACCAATCATATGTATTAAACCAAAACCATAAAAACCAAGTCCTGGTAAAAATTTAAAGTGAACAAAATATTGAATTTTATTTTTTAATGGATCCCCTATTTCATAGTTTCTTCTAATTGATAAAACTTTTCTTGTTCCATCTTCTAAAGTTACAAGGTAGGGTAATTTAATTCCTGTAGATTCTCCTGTTTCATCTTTATCTTCAAAACCATCCAAATCTAAATTAACATGACATTCTAAAAGAGTATAAACTCTATCGTCTTTTCCTGTAGAAGCTCCTTCTAATTTTCTTTCTCTTTTTTCAATATCTGTTTCACTTAAAAAAGATGGGTTCAATTCTAAATCTCTATAAAATCCTCCCACCTGTTGTTTTCTTAATTCATTTTCGGACATTTTAACAACATGGATGATCGATTCCGCATCATCTAATGAGGTAGCTGTGTACGGAACCACCAAGTCATCCGCAGGAACAAATTTAGAAACTGCTCTCTGCATGATGTCGTCATAATAAACTTTTTTAAATGCAGATCCAGCAAGAGGTAGATAAAATAACATTTGATCGAACTCTGCTTCGTATTCTTTCATTTGATCCATAATTTGATAATTCATGAATTGTTTAACTCTTTGTGCTTGAGCTTCTTTATCGGGATTAGGCATTCCTAGAATCTGAGTTCTAACGGGACCTTCTGCAGGTAATAATTCTTTATAAGCGAGCGCTTGAAATTGAGTTACTGCTTCTGCAAGAACGGGATGTGTTGCACCTGACGCTCCTTTAAAAGGTTCTGTTGGTTCTTCATAAGTAAACCCTAAAAGATCTAAACCTTTAATATAAGAATGTTCCCATTCTTTTCGTGAAGTTTTATAATCTGTAAAATCTTGATAAAGTTTAGAACCGAGTGGATCTAAAACATTGTCGGGAAGTAATTCTGCCAAATTTGCAAAGTGTCCGCCATCCTCACCAGGACTCATAGCATTTGGATCAAAATTTATATCAATGCTGCCATCCTCGTTTTCAATTTGTTCAACAGGTTGACCAGCTTCTTGCTGCTCGACAAGTTTTTCTTGCTCCGCTACTGCTACTTCTTCCTGACTAGGTATGTTTATTGTTTGCTTTACGTTCGGTAAAGATTTGTCTATTTCTGCCATTTATTTTCTCCGATACTACTGTAGCAGTATTATATTTAATTTCAACCCTTGTGGTATGGGCCTGCTTTTGATTTCTTAATTACTTTTCCCAAATCTATGCCATAAATCTATTCCAGGACCTATTTGAAATTCTGAAAAAGACATACGATCATCATAACCACCTTTACCACTATAAAAATAATTTCTCATCCATTTTTCAGACGGAGTCATACCGCCTTTAGTAAGTCCAACTCTGCCACCTTCATTAAATTGCTTTTTAACTCCAAAAAATAAGTTTTTATTTCCTTCGATGGGGTCCCAATTAGCTTTAACTTCGAAATATGGATCGTTTGAATATGGATCACCTTTTTCATAACTATAACCTAATAAAGCCTCAGGGTTGTCTGAAAGTATATCACTGGCTCCTGCTTTAAACTCTCCTCCAGCAAATGGATAAGAAAGACTTGCACCTAAATTAGTTTCTCCACCTTCTATAATGTTCTTGGCAATATTTGATTTTAAAATTCCACTTCCAACTGGAAGTTGAACATTAAGTCCTGGAGTTAGGGAAGAGTCAATATAATTTTCACCATCATATCTAAGATTAGAAATATCTCCTTTAATATTAGCTGATAAAACATCATTTAAGTCAAAAGTTTTATCAAGACCTAACTTGCTAAGGGTATAATCATTCTCATAATCTTTTGTAATTCCACCCGTTAATGTTTTATCATCATAATTAAAAGCTAGTCCTTGTTTTGTAATGTCATTATCTAAAAGATTACCTGTATAACTAAGACCTAAATCTCCAACATTAAATTGAGAACCTATTGTATATTTATTTGCTTCAGGAAGACCTGAAATATCCAAATATTTCGTATCTAAACCAATTCCTGTTACACCTTCTCCCATGGTGTCTAACGTTCTTGTAATATTAATACTATCACCCAAAGATATACTTCCGTCAAAATAAGCCTGATCAATAACTTGTTTTGCATTTTCTTTATTAATATAACCATATTTATCGGTCATTTTAATATTGGGATACTTGAGAGATAGGGTCGCTAAACTATCTAAAATATTTCTTGATGTAAAAGGAGTTTCACTACGCCCTCGCCAAGGTGGAGGTTGAGAAACATGACCAGGCAATGTTTTATATTTTTCTAAACTGTCCCAAAGTTTTTTATTGAAGAAATAGTCTTTCTGTTTTTTTTCACCTTCTTTAAAAATTGGCTCAATCTTTTTCTTTACTGCTTTTTTAATTTTAGGTAGGACAGGTTCTGGAATATATGGTGGCTCGTTTACTTTTGGTACTTTATTTCTTTTTATATAAGTCATTCCTGGATCTCCACCACCTGGTCTTGGATCACGACTTGGATGATCAGACTTATATCCTCTCTCATCTCTTCCTGCGCCAGGACTCCATCCGCCTTTTTTTAATTTAACTCTGCCGCCTTCATCATACGCATCATGCTTTGCAATGGCTTTAGTTATCTTTTCACCTGTTTCACCGAACAGAGGCATCATTAAATTTTTATATGTTTTATCAGAAATCTGACCTGCTTCACGAGCTTTCTTTGCATAGTCAAAAGTTAAATCAGTCCAGGTTCTGGCACCAAGTGTATTCCATGCTTCTTGTGAAAGCAGCATCTTTAAAGTTCCTGCATAGTCTTTAGGTTTAGGTTTTGGAACTATGTCTCCTCCTTGATAACCCACTCTGCCGCCTGATGCTAGTTGCTGGGCATACTCACCATAGATACGGCCGCCTTTGGCTTTTGCAATGATCGGTTCTACCATTTCTACTACTTCATCAATTGTGCTTTTGAAAGGCTCAAAATTAGGAGCTTTTGGTTTCCAGTTCATAAAACCTGGATCATTTTCATAAACTACATAATCATTATATCTTTGGTGGTCTTTTACATTTTGTTTCATCGATTGCTTTTTATAAGTTTTTACAAAATTTTTTTGATCTGCTTTTTCTGCTTGTTTTAATACATCCCCACCTTCATCAACAATCCCCGTAATTCTACCTTTGAATCCTGCATCTTGTAATTCTTTAATAACGAATTTAGCATCTCCAGGCTCTATATGAAGATAATCCTTGGGAGCAACTTTACCAGGCCCTTTAGCAGCTACTCTATTTTTCATAAGACCATATAAAACTTTTTTAACTTTAGGAGTTAAAGCTGATATATCAAAAAAGGCTAGTCCACTCGTTCCATAATCCACATCAGAATTATGAAACGTAGTTCTTAATTTTACTGTAAAATCATCCGCTGTTTTTGAAGCTGTTTTAAGAATACCTCCTAGTCCAATTGATTTTAATGCCACCATTAAACCACTTGTAGCTGCCATGATATTAAAATCTCTACGACTTTGACCAGCGTCCGTTAATTTTTGATCTACTAATTTGTTTAAAGTTTTTCCATCTTTTACCTTACCCATTGCTTTACTAGCTTTATTTAATAAAAATTGTCCTGCCTTAAATGCTCCACCTGTCGGTACTGCTATTTCAGTTCCAAGACCTAAAACATTTCCAACGGCTTTAGCTTCGGGTGATCTTTTTTCTGCCATGCCTTCAACCAAGGATGTTAGTCCAACATTCTCTGACCAAGAGCCAGGAGTAATGTTTTCTATTGCCTCCATAAACATTTTTTTATTCGGTGGTTGTTGAATCAACTTACTTCCTAGTTCTCCAGCTGCAAAAGGGAGTTTAGAAAGTGTTTCAGCAGAATTAACCAGTCCTTGTAAAGCTTTGCCAGAGTAATAAGGAACGTTACGCACATCTACAATGTTACCAACTGTTCTTCCATCTTTATAACCTACACGACCACCATCAGCAATCTGTTGAGCATACCCACCATAGATACGGCCACCAGCAGCGTTAGGTTTTCTAAAATAATGTCCTGTCCAATCTTCTAAAGTTTCACCAGGTCTTAAATAAGTATCTGGGTATTGTTCTATTTCTGTGGATGCATCAGCAAAGGTTCTAGCGTTTTGAAGTTTTATAGATAACTCTAGTAACTGATTAAAATTTGCTCCTGGTTCGTCTAAATTTCTTGCCATTATATATCCTTTGGTTCTGAAGGTAATGCTTTATCCACATTAGTGTTTCCTTCATGTAATTTTGCAAAATCTTCTAATGTAGCTTCTGCATTTCCCATTTTAGTTGGGGTTAATATCATTGAAATTGTTGCAACGGGTAAACTAGCTAATACATTTAATCCTTTAATAGCTAATGGAGAAAGAGCTTTTGCATTTGATAAAAATGTTTGTAATAAATTAATTTTTACTTTTCCTAATTGATTTCTGGGCATAAGAAATTCATTGGGATTAACGTAAGTACCTAACTTAGAAGCTTTTTGTAATTTTTTTCCAATATTAAAAGATTTAATTGGTATCTTTGCCGATTTAATAACTGATGGAAATTCATCAGCAAAAAATCTAGCCATGTCCTTACTTTTTGTAAACCATCTTCCTCTCATTTTTTCAGGAGTAATTTTATCTGCTTTGAACTTAGGCCATTTACGATCAAGTAATGGCTCTCCTCTAAAAACTTCAATTAAATCTTCTATGCCTGCCATTATATGTATCTGCTTCTTCCTGGAAGAGGTATGTCGATTAGTCCGCCGTGCGCTCTACCCCAAGGATTTCTACCTGCTGTTCCCGTTGGCATACTTCCTTTTTGACCACCATTTCCATGTGGACGAGGTGATACATAAGTTTTAGGTTTCTGTTGTGGAAGTACTGTATCTCCTCCTCGGCTTGTTCCTATTTGTATGTTAACAGCTTCTTTAATAGCAGCATTCTTTTTTGCTTTATTTTCTGCCGCTATGCGTTCTGCAATGCTTGCATCACCCAATGGTGTAGGTCTCCTTGCTCTACCCAAAGGTCCTGGACTTCTTCCATAATTTTTCATAATGTTTTTGTATTTAAGTGCATACTGATCAAATAAATCTCTTAAACCAAAATAGCCACGTCTCACTTCTCCAGGAGCATTGAAACCCTCAGCCCATGTGGGTTTATAGTAAGGATCTTGTTGGAAACCACCATAAAGCCCTTCAGAAACTTCGTCAAGAAGAGCATCGTGATAGTCGTGTCCTTTAAATAAACCTTGATATAGACTCTGATCTAATTTAGATATATCAAATTCAGGATTGTCCAGATTTTCAATCGCATATAATAATAAATGTTCGTTTTTTTTCCGTTGATCTTCACTCAAATAATCCGTTGCCCGTTTAGGTCCTTCCTGCTCCCAAGAGTATTGATTGTAAGGCTCAATTGATCCCTTCAATAAATTAGAAGCTGCTGGAATTCCGTGCTTAGGATTTAAAGTTCTGTGTATAGTTTCATGTCCTACTGTTTTTAAGTCTTCAGCTGTTATATTTTGAGGATCTATATGTTTTAAATTTAATACAGAAAGATCCGTATCAGGCTCATAATGAGCTCTCTTGTAATCAGGAAGATCAGCAAATGTTACTTTACTTGTATCAAGATAAGGATACGATGAAGATTGTTTTAAAATATCTTCCTTACTGAGTGCTCTGTCTATATTAAATCTATGGTCCTCATCATAATACATAGGTATCTTAGTTGGATAAAACTGATCTGTATGTGGTGGTAAAAAATTATCTGGGTATGCGTTAGGTCGCTCGTCAATCCATGCCATTATCTTCTCCCATTGCTTTGTTCCATAATTCTACCAATAATATTTATACTTCTTAGGAGGTCTTTTCTCATCCTTATAGTCTTCAGGATGCGGAATCAATCCTCCCTGTCTAAACCTCATAACAGCTTGTGTCATGCTGTCAACAAGGTCATCATTATCCCCATAGGGGAATGCTGCACATTCTTCAATTACTTCCTGTGCAAAATTTTTATTTGTGGGCGCCCATATCGTTCCACTTTCAAATAGTGGAGCGACTGCGTTAACACGAGTATGTTTATCATTTCCTTTGCTCGGCGTAAAGTTAATAACTGGTATGCCCATATTTCTTAATTCATACGTCAACGGCAATCCTGAAGCTTTTGCCTCGATTAAAACTGTTTCTGGATGCCAGTATTTATAAGATTCTAGAGCCTTCCTTCTTAATTCTGGAAACTCGTATCTTCCCTTTAAAGAGTCTACTAAAATTAAATTAGCGGGACGGTCTTCGTTTTCACGAAATACTCCCCACGTCGTAATTGCAGAAAAGTCCGCCGTTTCCTTTTTCATGAAAGCGGTATCGTACGATTGTATAATGTGCTCTAGTTTTGGAAGTTTATCGCTCGTCCACTTTTTCCACCATTCTCTTTTAATGATTGCACCTTCTTCAGAAGTTGGATTTTGCATCCACTGCGCGTTCCATTTACCAACACTTAGTGAAGCTTTTACAGTTTCTAGTTCCTTGGCATTCCAATATTGTGGCCAGACAGGTTTACCTGATGGCAGCACTGCAGGAAATTCTATTAGATCCCACTGATCTGATTTTGCTTCCTTTTGATGCTGCAATAACATTCCCGTTAAATCTTTTGTATTCCACCTCGTCATAACACAAACAATTGCTCCACCTGGTTGCAAACGCTGTCTTGGTCCTGATGTATACCATTCATAAGCTCTCTCGAGCGCTGTCATGTTTAAGGCATCTTGTTCCGAGTGGGGATCATCAATTATAAGCAGATCCGCGCCCCGACCAGTAATCGCTCCACCAACACCAGCTGCGAAATACTCGCCACCTTGTGCAGTTTCCCATCTTCCTGCAGCTTGCGAATCTTCTCTTAATCTTGTTGAAAAAATTTCTTGATATTCAGGAGAATCGATGAGTGTTTTAGCTTTACGCCCGAACCGAATCGCTAGTTCCCCTGTGTGAGTCGTTTGAATAATTTTTAATTTTGGTGTACGCCCGATCATCCAAGCAGGCAACAAGGAACTGGCGAACTCTGATTTTGTATGCCTTGGCGGCATATTCACAATTAATCTCTTTAATTTGCCCTCAGCAAGAGCATTAAATTTTTCTGCAACAATTTTATGATGGGGTCCCTCTATAAATTCAGGCCACATATGCTTTACAAAACTTAGAAAATTTGATTGAATATTATCCACTTTGGTCATCTCGTTATGCTTCAAGTACATTTTCATGAAGTCTTCTCTCTGATCTGGTGGTAATTTTTTAATTTTTTCTATGTCTATTTGCATTTTGAAAAATTTTTTTGAAATTTTTAGCAATTTATCCCGTATTTTAGTGTAAATCAAGGCGGATTAAGGGGCCACTTTTGATAATGGTTTTCATGGCCCTAACCGTCTAAATCCGACTATAAAGGGTAAACATTGGGACCCCTATTTTAAAAAGGGTAATTGCTTAATGAGAAAGGTTCAAATTCCGAAATGGACTTGGTACCTCTATTGTTTTTTTTGTTTGGGTGGGCCCGCCCATCATCAAGCCCCCACTACAACCTCAAGATGTATGCATTAACTACATACATCTATTAGTTGTCTTAACGAAGCTTAGTTCGAAACCTTGTAGGTAATATCTTGCATCATGCCTTTAGCATGACGTGCTGTGAACTTCCAACGCGTTTCAGTATGCGCCCATCTACCTTCGATGAATAAACCTATATGTCTGCCAAAAATTTCCTTATATTCATTGATTGTTGGCTCTTTTTCATTCGCTTTATAGTATGTCGCGTCATACAATCTATCTAAAATCAATTTACGAATGATAACTTCATGTAAAGTCTTTTCAGTAAGTTCTGACATACCGATTGTCATCAATAAATGACCGATTTGATCCGCCTCAGTTTTCATTTCTGGATCTGCAAATTTATTTGTAGATGCATTCCAGTTTTTGTCTTTAGTGTAATTTACTATTAGTGGCATATTATTCCTTTCGTTAAGTTAAGCGTATCTTAACAGGATATCCCATAATTGCAATAGTTAAATTAAAGTTATCCACAATTAATTTTAAACTGTGATATTTATGTCCCTGTGTTTTTTTTGGGGGGGGGCGGGCGAGCTCGCTCGAGTGTCAAGCCCTCCCTTGTTTTTTTTTGTTTGGGTGGGCCCGCCCATCATCATGCCCCCACTGTGACATTTATATCACTGTGGCAATTAATCTTATAATATCCTAACTATTAACTTGACATACTATATGTAGTATTTAATTCATAATGCTCCTGTTCCTTTCATACCTAAATATGCTAATATTCCAATTACACATAATCCAACTAAAAATAATACTACTATCATATTATGCACACCTCATACAGTATTCCTTATTTGATGTACTTTGATTATTGTATAATGGTTCGTTGCATTTTTTGGCTTTGCAAATCGTAATGCCTTTTGTTTTTTTAATGTAATCTTTTATGTTTTTATATTCTTTTACTTTCATATTTCCTCGCTTTCAGTTGCCATAGTAATATAAAACTATGGCAACATTATGACTTGTTTTAATTTAATTGTTTAATATTCATAGAAGTATAAACAATTCCAATGGCCTCAAAGCCCTTAGACATCGCATCATTAAAATCAACTTCTTTAAATTTCAATCTAGGTTGATTTAATGCAACTAACATCGATTTTTTTCTATTGTCTATCTCTTGAAGCAATTTGCCGTCATCGGTTGTTTTCTTATAATTACTAAACAACTCATCTCGACAAACCTGCATCAACTTTCTTTTTACATCGTCAATATCCAAATCTTCATCATCGTATATAGCTTCCCAATTATGAATTTTGGCTTGTCTATTGTAAAGATCAATGATTAAGTTACAAGTGACTTTCTTTTTATCTTCTAGACTTTTTTCTTTTAAGTCTTTTTGATTTTTAAAGTCTTCAAGTTCCTTGCAACTAGTTTCGTGATCTTGATAAGGTTTTAATAACTTCAATTCTTTTAACATTGAATTAAATTTACTATCAACATTATCATCAACTTTCTGCTCGAGACTTCGAGACAATGTTCTTTTTTTATCATCTGTCTCGGTGTTAATTAAATCTGTCCAAAATTTAACTTTTTTATCTGACAGATTAATTGTTCCATCTTCTTTTGACATATAGTCCTCACTTTCTATCTAGGATTATATAAGATAAATAAGGCAAAATTAAGGCAAATTAAATCTTTTTTCTTGGGTGGGCCCGCCCAGCTTCAAGCCCCCACTATACCACCACCTTCCCCAGCCACCTGCCAAGTATATAGGATAATCCTACTAATGTCAAGAAGTTTATTTTTAAATAAGGTTTGACATTATAGGAGATTCTGTTATAGTGTTATTTCCATTGTCAAGTTAAGTTAAACTACCTCTGGCAAGGATAAGACCTCGTTTACTCTGGCACGGTCGTTAAATTTTGAAAGAGTGGGACAACTTCTGGTTGTGGCAAAGTTGGACGAAAGCCCACGCCAATCAGAACTGATCCCTGATCCATTAGGCTGGAGGTAAACGCGCGCAGTTATGAATAATGGATCTGGGATCAGTGACCTAACGGTAACTGTGCAGAGTGGCTATCCCACTATAAATATTGGGTGTTACCCACTGATCCCTGATCCATTGTGGCAGGCCAAACCATAAAGGTACATATCAATGGATCTGGGATCAGGTGTAGGATGGGGATTTCTTAGAAATTCACAAAACAAAAGCCTACAACTGATCCAAAGCCTCAAGCATCAAGCGCGCGCAGCGCGCTTTTTTAGTAAAGCATCAAGCCCTCCCCCCATTGTTTTTTTTATTTATTTATTTATAGCCAAGCATCAAGCACCGAGCCTCGCCTCATTCATTTTAAAGCATCAAGCCCTCCCCCCCGTTGTTTTTTTTTATTTGGGTGGGCCCGCCCAGCGTCAAGCCCCCACTAAAAAAGCGTGACATTTTTGCAACTGTCAAGATGTATTTTTGCAACACAAAAAGCCGCTTGTTTCAAGGCTCTAGCGACTGTGTGACATAAAAGAGACGCGACAAAAAAACAAAAACATATCTTGACACAATATGTAGTGGGTGTGGCTTTTATGTCACAGTCTTAAAAAAAATGTGGATAACTTGAATTATTATATTTTATTTATGGGATTTTCTGTTAAGCTACATTTTTAACTAATGGAGGAAAATATGCCATACTTTAGAGAAGAAGACAAACTAAGAAAAGACAACAGCTGGAGCGACGAAGCGCACAGCGTGTTGGTTTTAGCAATACAAACGATTGACCAGTTGGGAGGCCGTGAAGAATTTCCAGACTTAAGACAGCGTTTAGATTTAATTTTAAATTCGGAGCACTGGACGAAGAAGCGAAGCAAAGAAGAAAGGGAGCGCCTGAACTGGTACGCTACAACAGGCGGCTATGAAGATGAAAGGAAAAAAATATGAAATGTCCTTACTGTAAATCAACAAGTATAGAATATTACCCAGACGTTGATGGTCAAAGCTGGGTTAATCACATCTACGTCCAAAAAAATGGAGAGTGGAAAATAAAAGTTTTCTGCGATGACAAAGATGTATCAACAATACAAACACCTAAAATTTTTGGCGAAGATCTGATGCCGTATATGTACTGTTCAGGATGCACAGCTGAATTTCATGGAAAGGATGGTGAATAATATGAGTCACTTTTATGGAGTAATATCCGACTCAGCTAGAAAAACTCAACCAACAGCCCGAGCGCATCACGGGTTGACGGTTGAGGCTCAAAGCTGGGAGGGTAAAATAGTTACAACTCTAAGCCGTGAGGATGACGGCGATTACTATGAGGTCTGGAGACGCCCGCACATGAGCAGCGGCGGAGAGTCCAAGCTTATAGCAAAAGGAAAAATTAAAGAAGTTGCGGCGTAGTTCCTCCAACGGCTGGTCTCAAGCAACTAGAGGCCAGCCACTAAAGAAAGGAAAAAAAATAAAAAAGCAACAAGCGTCAAGCATCAAGCTGGGTGGGCCCGCCCATAATCAAGCCCCCAGCCTTGTCAAGAAAAAAATTTAAATAGATTCAAGTCGCAGGCGGCAAGCTTCAAGCCCTTCGCAGCAGGCATCAAGCTTCAAGCCACAGGCGACAAGCTGCAAAATTTTTTTGCCTTCATAAAGTTTCACGTGTCCAGCAACGAGGTGCTTGGCTATGATGAAGCTGTTGTTGGGATGTTTCACGTGGAATGAGATTTGGTGTGGCGAAAATGTCACTCTATTACTTTTGGTTACTTTTAATTCTACTGTAAAAAAATGGCCTTTTTTGTTATATCCCAACAGATCTGGAGTACCTAATAAACTAGTGTTTTCAATTCTAGTCCAAGAAATATTTGGTGTAGATTTTTTAATTTCACGCCAAAATTTAGTCTCATTCTTGACCATTTTTTGCCGTAATTACTTTGTTACAATTTCTTTTTAATTGCACCCATTTTCCAACTTTCAATGGGTGAAATTTCAAGTAAAATTCTGTGTGATTCTCTTGCACCAATTAAATTATTTTCAAATAAGGTAATTGCTTTGATGTCAACACAACCATCTGGAGAACGATACTCACCTTGAGGTAATTTAACCATAACCCTAGCACCCTGGCAAGTTGGTGATTTTAAAAACCTATCTAGCTGTTTAGCTAGTTCTTTCGCATTAATCATACATTGACTTGTACGCCTGATTACTGTAAATGTCAATACATGGGAGTTCCAAAGAGATTAACAGAAATGCAAATGAATTTTGCGCATGAAGTCATAAGTAATGAAGGAAGAAAAAATGGCTTTGAATGTGCAATAGACGCGGGATATTCAAAAGATAGGGCAAGAGTTACTGCATCAGAACTACAGAATCCAAGAAAATACCCATTAGTTGTTAAATATATGGGAGAATTAAGAGAAGAATATCAAAAGAAATATGCTGTTACTTATGAAAGACACATATCTGAACTTGCTAAAATCAGAATAGATGCACTTAAAAAAGGTGCATGGTCAGCAGCAGTTAATGCAGAAGTGGCACGTGGTAAGGCAGCAGGGTTATACATTGAACAAAAAATAATTAGAACTGGAAAAATTGATGACTTGACCAGGGAGGAATTAGAAAGACGTATGAAAAAAGTATTGGATGATAACGAACTAATAATAAATGGTTCAGCTGAAGATATAAAAAATACTAACTCAACTTCGTCATCTTCACAACCCAAGAAGTTGGAATCATTGTCCGATCCCCAAAAGTAATTTCTTTTGTGACAGGATCTAAATCATAAGACGCAAATATTTTTACTGAATCATCATCTTTAGAAAATACCCAACCTTCATTAATTGGTTTTGCTAATTTCATTTTAATGAACTCTCTATCATCGGCCCAGCCTGAATCACTTAACGCGTCGACCCATTCAATTCGATACTTTGAATATGGGATGTCGTTTGACTGTGTTGGTACAACTTGCTTTCTTCTTCTGGGTTTTCTTCTTTTTAATTTTTTCATAGAATTGCGGATTATGTTTCCGATTGAATTTATCCCAAAAATCCTCTTCTGTCATCTCAATTTCCATGATTTCTAGTACCACGCCTATAGCTTTTTTTAAACTTTTTATGTGGTTTTTGAAAACAAAAGTTCCTCCCGCCCCCTATGCTCAAAAAGTGTTGATTTTCCTTGCTGATCACCTCAACCCCAGATCACCCCTATTGTCAAAGTACTGATTTGAAAATTTTGACGTTTTAAAAAAGCTATATTGAGGTGATAATGGCGTAAAATGGGGTGTGGTATTTTTGCAACAGTGTGACATTTATATCACAGTCGCCTGATTCTTGCCACAATTGCCTTGATTCTGCCATACAATCACAAGTTGAACACTACATGTTGTGTCAAGAAAATTATTTTGGAATATTTTAATTTTTTTCTTGACTTATCCTACATTATCCTATAGACTGGAATTATGAATATTAAAAAGTTTCATAGAAAGGAGGAACGATGTTAAAGATATTAGACAAGAAGACTTTTAAAGACATACCTAAAAAAGAACAAGATATCTTTATCCAACAGGGCGCCGAGCAACAACAAGAAATGTTTAGCGCCGAAGAAAGTCATCAAGGTCTAACTTGGAAAGACTATATTCCAGAAACAAAACAACATTGTGAGGACAAATACAATGGCAAAGATGGAAAAGAGTCTTTTATCTATCTAGTCAATGAGACAGACTCTTTTGAGTTCAAAGGAAAGACTCACTCAAAAAATGAGACTTATTGGAAAGAAGGTGACCATATAGATTGGGAAACCGACTTTATGACTAAAGAACAATTACAAGACTACGCCGAATCTTGTTAGTAAGTTGCAACTTACGCGGGTGTCTCATCACCCGCGTGAGCATTTTTTTTGTAGTACTGATCAACTTTTTCTAGAAATTTGTGTTGATATTCTATAAACTCTTTGCCCTTCACTTGAAATTTTTGGAAATAATTATCAGGAGTGCACATTAAAATCACGCCTTGCGTGATTTCAGTTTTATAAACTTGATTGTGGGCCATGGCATAGGCCCCAAGTTGCATGAAATAATCTTCTATCCACTCCCTCCTTTTAGGCTTGTTACTTTGTTTAAAATCAATGATGCTATCTTCATAATCATAGGTCCCAACAAGATCTGTTGCGCCTGCGTACAAACCTGGATAAAATAAAGTCACCTCAGATCCCCAAATTTCTTGTAAATCATTGAATCCTTTAGCAATAATTGTGTCCGCCATTGCCTTTGCAACTTTGCCTTCTTCCGTTAAATCTAAATGGCCTTCACCCATAATATGTCTTTCTAAATGTAAGTGCATGTTGGTCCCACGACTTGCAGCAGTATCCCTGATCCTTGTCGCTGCCTCCTCGCCTACTTTCGCTTTCCACGCGTTAATAGAATCTATCGCTTCCTGGTCCTTAGTTGCTCCTAAAATTGTTGTAACACTTGGTAACTTTTCTTCATTAACATCATAAGTCCTCAGCCCTTCTACCGTGCTTCGGGTAGAGGCAGGATAAGTATAAAGTTTATTCCATTTCATTAAAACTCCAATCCAATCACAATTCCCTTGTTGCCACCTTTTTCAATTGCTGGAGTGATAAACCAATTACCTTTTTTATATCTTATCATAGGCATAACATCATTATAAGTATAGCCAGTAACTAAACCTAACTCAAATCCCCTATGCTGTACACCAATATATGTTGAGATTCTTTCTTCAGAATTATAAAAAACTCCAGATATTAAAGTATCTTTTTGACATCGGGCATGCGGATGAAAGGAATTATAATTTCCCTCTAATCCAACATGTAAAGACACTGCAAATAATAAAGACAGGCAGCTCATAAAACCACCACCAGCATATACAACGACAATAGAGTCATCAAACCTAGAAAGGTAAAGATAACTATAAAAGCCTTATTCATTAAAACTAGTCCTTTTGTAAATTTACTGCTGAAGGGCCTTTTTGACCTTCTTCAATATCAAATGTTAATGTGTCGCCTTCATTCAAGTCTACATTAGCAGCGTTCGCTGCTGAAGAATGTACAAAAACGTCTTTTTCATTATCTTCTCGTGCTATAAATCCATAGCCTTTAGTCGAATTAAACCATTTAATTTTTCCTTTTATACTCATATCATCTCCTTTCTTGTCACTATAATTTTATGTGTTCCAGTTTCTCAATATCTTCAAAAGGCACCCAGCAAAATTTATCTTTCTTATCAAAGAAAGATCTATCGTATGTTGCGTAAGGTTCTTTTTCATACCAAGGGTTATCGGATTTAGAGTATTCTCTTTCTTCCAATTTCTTTTTAACCATATCCCATAATTCTTGGCGGTTAACTACTAGCCAAGGATACTTAATTCTTTTAAACGCAATGTAATCCGCTCCACCTTGTACCCAACCAGGAAAACCTGCAACACCTACATACTCAACGCAGGCCATTTCATCCTGGGGTTCGGGATCTTTACGATTTAATTTTTTTAAATCTTTAACATCGAACTTTGAAAGTTTACCATTTAAAGTACCTTGAACGTCCCAATGTTCTCTACGGTTTTGATGGCCATTTGCCCAGACTGTATTTTCCAGATTTTTAGCAAACTCCTCTTCTATAATTTTAGCTTTATTTCTAAATTCTTCCCAGCTCATTTCACACTTTTTTTGTTTTGCCAAATGTTATTATTAAAAACTTGAATGAGTCTTGGTACATCTATTTTGTGTAATTTACCAAATCTATTTTTAAAAACAACAGTTGCATCTTCTGCTTTATACATTGGGTGCATATCTAAATCTTTATTCATGGGTTCAGATTTAACCACGACATAAGCTTCCTTATATTCTTGCATCTGTTTTTCTACGTCCCCTTTCTGAGGCTAAATCAACTATGTTGTCAGCAGATTCATAATGATCTATGATTTGTTCTATTTTATGTGCTTTTGTTTTGGCATGTGGCCAAAGTATTTTAGCTACGTACAAAGCATCTCTATGAGCCACTCTCCATCGCCACTGTCTCTTATAACCTTCCTTAACTTTACGTTCACCAAAGGCGCCACATCCAAATAATTCATGACACCATTTAATAACTTCTTTATCCGTCATAGCCATTTCCATTCTAACAACCCACACTTTGTGAACTGGTTTTCCAGGTCGTTTATGTTTGACCTGTTTCATTTTTTTAAAATAAACAGAACCTTCCCCATCAAATAGCCCAGCTACATATGCTGCATCAGTTATGTTCACTTCTTTCTCTTTGCTTGCCAAATGGCCCTTTCTACTGCATTCAATCCTGCTGGAGGAAGGTCTTCATCTCTAAAGACTCCAACTTCATCTGGATTATGTTCCACAGCTACGTCTATTTTTTCTTCCGTCGTGGGACTTCTTCCGAAAAAGAAAGAGCTAGAACCTTCTTCTATTCTTGTAAATTTTGGCATCCATTTTCCTATCTGCCATTTTTTATCGTCCATTATGCTGCTCTATATTTGTACCATCTTCATTTTTTTCCCACTCATAATCATCTCCAGACCAATCGGGATCTTCATAGTTTAAAAATCTTTTATCTGTGTCAATATCTGTATCATCACGTGGAATACATTCTTCTACTTTTTTCCACTCTACAGGTTCATCGCCTGAAAAATCACTAATACTTCTACCTTTGATGGTTTGTCTGTAAGTATCTCCATACTCATCAATTTCTTCAACTTTAACACACTCTTTTTTTTCCAGGAGTTCGTCAGCTTCTTCTTTTGTCTTGGCAACGATTTCATATTCCATAATAACTTCATGGGTTTTTCTTACACGCCATTTTTGATAACCTATTTCTTTATTAGGTTTATCCTTTTTATAAGTCCCATTAATTATAGGGATTTCTTTTACAAATTTAATTTGTACCATTATTTTCCTTTCATCATTATTTCTAAGTTTTGATTATACTCTGAAAGTCGATCAATTTCTTTCTTCAATACTTCTCGATCTCTTTCCAGTTCCTTGATTCTTGATCCTGCCTTCTTGCATGCAGTTTTAAGAATTTCTTTTTGCTTCTCTAGCTGCTCTATTCTTTCTTCTAGATCAGCGGGTCCTTTTACAACTCTATTCATGTCTTCATTTGTCATCATTTTGTATAAGTAACCTTCCCACTGTAGTCCATGGATTAAAGTCCGTCTTGGCGCAATGACTTAAGCAGAGGGTGAGTATCAAAATACTCATCAAACTCTTTATCATGAACTTCTCCTTCTGAATTACACATTGGACACTGTACTACTTTATCCACTTGTCTTTCTACACTTTCTTTAACTTTAAAAAAACCATTGCCTTTGCATCTTGGACAAATTTTATTTGTCATTAGTTTTCTTGTCGTCTTTTTTATCTTTACCATTTTCCATAGGTTTTAATCCTACAATAAGTGCTATCAATGTAAACACTTCTTCGTAAGGTCTTCCTTTTAAATAGTTAAGAAGTTTTTGTCGTTCTTCTTGTGATATTTTAAACATTATTTTCCTTTTCCGTTTAACTTTTCTACTTTTTCATTCACTAAAATATTTACTGTTTGGCTCCGACTAACAATTGTATTGGGTACAATTATGCGTCTGAGTCTATCAATTTTAGTATATGTGTCTTTTGATAGAGACACATTTTTATATTTGCTTATGTCGGTCATATGATATAGTTTCCTTTCATTATTTGTAGGATAATATATAATTTTCTAAAGGGAATGTCAATGGGTAAATTTATTATTTTTATGTGGTTGTGCTCTGTAACAACTACAATTGATTGTAGGCAGATTAAAGTGGATAGAGTGAAGTTTAGCGATCAGTATGATTGCGTTGTATACGGCTATACTCATTCTACGAAATTATTAAGAGAATTTGGTAGAGAAGAAGTTAATAAATTAAATTTATACACTAAATTTTTATGCCTTCCAGAGGGGGCTGGACCTGGTTCTAACACTTAATCTATAATTAATTTACCATTTAAATGGTCCATTTCATGCTGTACCACTCTTCCAGGTAAATGATAAAATGTTTTATGCTGTTCTTCGCCATGTTTACACATCCATTTTAAATTAACAGACATAGATCTACTAACTTTAACTTCTTTACCTGGACAAGATAAACAACCTTCAATATCCCCCATTTTAACGTTATTTTTAGCCGTTATGACAGGGTTAATAAATACTTGAGGATTATCTCTTTCATTAGATGTATCCGTAACAAAAATACGTCTATTATAACCTACTTGATTAGCAGCTAGTCCAATGCCCTTACTTAAATACATTAGTTTAATCATATTATCAATTATAATGTTGTTTTCTTCACTTAAAGGAAACTCTACTTCTTGAGTAGGTCCTCTTAAAAAAGTATCAGGATGTTTTAATATTTTCAGATTCACCATGCTTTCTTTTGCCCCATCTAATTGTTTTATCAAAGTCCTTAGCTTTAATATCTATAACTGGACCATATCTTCTCCAGTTCCGAGACACTAAATTTAATTCCACTAGTAATAGTGACCATTGTTTTTGAGATATGTTTTTAACTTTTATGTTTATTTCTTTCATATTTTTTACCATTTAGAATGCTATGAACAACGTGTTTTCCTTTTTTGTTTTCATAAGACATAAAACCTGTCCATTTTGGGTTAGGAATGACTAAAGATTTTAATATCTTTTTAAAAGACATTGCTTCCTTTTCTATTTCTTCTTTACCATCTTCAGCGACTTTGAATTTGTATCTCATTGCATAAACTCTGGTGTTGTTCGGTTCGTGTACCGTGCAAAACGTTTCTTGTCGCCTACATAATAGTTACGATAAGATTGTACGTAGTCATCGGTTTTGTATTCATCGGGCATACATTGTGGTGGTTTTGTCATTTGTGTAGCGTCTCCACTATCTAACATAGCTAATTCTTTAATAACTTCGTGTGATTTGTGTACTCTATGATAACGTAATTGATATTCTGTACCTAGAGCAAGACCGTGTTGTATGGCCCATGAGTAATTATTGGGTGACTCACTGATCCATTTAGTCATAGGATGCTTTGGATAAGCTGACTTATAGCCTAACTCAAAACCACGCTTACGCGCTGCTGTGGATAGCATCTGTGCTGTCTCCAGCACCATTTTAACTACATGCTTATCACACTGCATTTGTGCAGCGATCTTTGGATCTTTATCCAGGAAGAATATGTTCACTAGTATTCATACTTTTCTATCAGAGCATTGACTCCAATGTTATGAATGCACTCATCATTGAACTCTTCTAACTCAGAACGCATTTTATCATTATTGTTTTTATTATCTTCTAGTATGCTTTTTATTCTATCAGTAACATAGAATAGACATACTCTTTGATCTACTGCTTGTTTTTGAAAATCCTTTACAGGATCTGTTTTTGGTTTTTGCATTGTTTTCTTCTTTCTATTTGTTTCTTTTATATTTTTTATGGGTAGTTATTTAAGCTCATACCCAGGAGCTTTAATGTAGTATATTACTTTATAGGATAATTGTCAACCCCTATCTTCCCTGACCATGATATTTTTTAAATTGACGTCTTTTATGCTTGTTCATTTTACACAAGCTGGGGTTGCGTCCTATTGAGGTCTTATGAAATATAGGTTCGTGTGGTATTTTTGCGTATAAACCCTTAGTTTTAGCCATTACGCTTTAGGTTTTTCTTCTTTTCTTATATCTACAGTAGGTATGTATTTTATTACACCATTTATTTTTTGCTCTAAATCAGAGCCACAGGTTATACATCTATAAAAGTCTTTAGTTAAAGATATTAGCATAGTTGGCATGTTGCATGTAGGGCAAATACCATGAGTAACTTCTGGGTTTAATGATCCTGCTTTTTTAAAAAAATTATTCAACTACTTTACCACCCTGCCACTTCATTTCTGGAAGTCCGTTCTCGTACCGTTTGCCATCGAATGTCAGAATTTGTTTTCTGTTGGCTCCCTTTTCATTGTAACTCACGTGAATCCAGCCCGCTTGTCCATCGTTGGGTTTGTAAAATTCTAATATACATTGATCAAAGTCAACGTTGTTAGTCAGCCAGTAAGCGACTTTAATATTTGGTACGCCATTAATTTCAAAGTCAACCGCTCGCCCCTGTGCATGCTGCGATGTTTTTTTGCTGCCGATCGCTTCACACAGCGCCTCGCTACGGTAGCCCGAGGACACCATAATTGGTTTGTCAAAGTGTGCCCGTATGGGTTCTAGTATTTCATAGCATACGTTTTCTAAATTTTTTATTTCACCTGCTCCTGGTGTATTATCTATACCTTTACGAGCTGCCACCATTGAACGTGTCATCTCCTCCAGGCTAAAGTGTTTTGATAGTCTCATAGTTTCTCCTACTCAAGAATAAGTTTTGTAATCTTTTTTTCACCCATGTAAACCTCTATTTCAGCCTTAGATTTAATACATTGATATATAACTCTATCAGCAGTGCTTTTCTCCCGCATCGCGATGCGCTTCCCTTTGAGGCATTGGCTGAGGCTGGGTTGAATACGATGCTCGATAATTTTATGGTCTACAATAAGTAAAAGGGCAAATACAGTCTCTATAATCATTGAGTGTCTCCATTAGCAAAAGTTCGTTGCTTATCTTTTAGTTTTTCAATATCTGATAATATCTTCTCTACATCCTTTTGTAAACGTTCAATGTTTACGGTATTTGACATCATATCCTGCATTGCTGTTTCAATTTTTTCTACTTGCCCACTCATATGTTCGATGAGCATAAATTGTTCTGAATCAGCGGGGTAAGGATCCTAAAAGTCCACGGGGCCAGCCGATTCGGAAAGCCGTGTTCTCTGTAAGATCCTTCTCCATAATTTTTAGTTGTGTTGAGTGTTGATTTAATTTTTCTTGTATACTGAAAAAAGCCCACGTCCCGATCGCGACGAGGGCGATCAAACTCGCCACCGTTTTCATAGGCATCTGAACTTTTGCTTCGTCTGAAATTGTTAAGGGTTGTTTAGACATTTAATTCCTTTGGAAAATAAGGTGTGTAACCTTTGTGTTTTGCTTCTTCATCATCTTCACCTAATAAACCTATTACTTCAGGAACATAGTGTATAAGTAATCTTTCCACACCTTCGTGAAGAGTTTTTTTACTCATGGCGCAGCCTGAACAGGCTCCAGCCATTTGTAGTCTTACAATACCTTTTTCATAGGAAAGAAAATTAATTTCTCCACCATGTGTTGCTACATTGTCTTTCACTTTAGATTCTAAAGTAGCTTTGATATCTTTTATAATCTCTTCAGTGCTTCTGGCTTTACCTAATTCCATTTAAGCTCCCAATATATTAATTACAATTTATTTTATCAAGGTCAGCTGGTTTACTCTTATAAAACCAGAACCAAGATAAAATCTTTGTTCCTTCTTGTGTGTATGTACATTTAGGTCCTATTGCACATGAAGTGAATGCAAATAAGGATAGTATCAACAGTAATTTTTTCATATTAGTTTGATAGTGGATTTGATGTAGATACTTTGATTTCTTCTATTTGAACTTTTAGTAATTCGATTTCTTTAGCATTAACTAAAGATTTAGTTTTGTATTGTGCTAATCCAGATTCTAGACTTGAGAGGTCAACACCTTCTACATTTTCTAAAGCAGATACTTTTTCTTGAAGAACTGCAATGCTACTTTCAATTCCTGAAGTATCCACTACTATTTGCTCGCTAGCTTCTATTGCATCGAGTTTAGTTGTGATTTCTCCATACTTAACGAAACCGCCGCCGATTGCAACGATGGCTGCTATAAGTGCAGCAATTCCTGCGAGTTGGTCTTTTAAATTAAATTTTTTATCAGCCATTTTGTAACTCCTTCAATTCAATTAAAAGCCTTTGTTTCTTAATATTCAACTCATTAAGTTTTCTGGCTTTGATTTCTATTTTATCATTTTGGGTATAACTTGCAAGGTTTGTATTTGGGTATATTTGTCTAAAATCAAAGATGTTTAGTTGGTCTAAATATATATCTTTTGGCCTATAAAATCTTGCATTTTGATACATAGCTAAAGATGCTTGTTCACTTGTCATAGCATCCATTTTTATGATATTTTTAACGGCTAAATTTTTGGCAATATCCTTAATATCCTTGTCAACTTTATCCATTATTTTATCAATATTTTTGACGATAGCTTTTTTCTGTTGTATTTTTTTTTGTTTGGTAAGCTTCTTAGTCTGAACAGTGGACTTCTTAGGAGTCTCGCTATCAGGTTTCTCTTCTTTAATTTCTTCTTCTTCTTCATTATTTGCTTCTACCATTTCTGTGGACTCTTCTTCAATAGCTTCTTCTTCAGCCATTTCTGTGTTTTCTTCTTCTACCATCTCTTCTTCAGCCATTTCTGTAGACTCTTCTTCCATTATTTCTTCCTCTTCCATCATTTCTTCTTCCTGGAATGTTTCAGTCATCGTTGGAGATTCTTCTTCCATTATTTCTTCTTCTTGAAAAGTTTCTGTAGTGAAAGTTTCTCCGTCCTCGGTTGATTCCATGAAAAGGGGTCCATCTGATTCAACGAACGATTCCTCAGATGAAAATTCCTCTTCTTCAGAAACCATCGGTAAGAATGTTGCAATGATTTCGTTTGTTTCTTCATAAATTTCCTCCATTTCTGTGTCTGCAAATTCAAACATTGGGCCATCTTCAAATGACATACCCTCGTCTTCCATAAAGAACTCTTCATCCATCTCCATAAAAAACTCTTCTATGAATTCTTCTGCAAATGTAAATGTTTCCATCTCCACTTCCATCTCAAACTGGGGTTCTTCATTAAAAGTAAAGGTTTCTTCCTCAAAGGTAAATTCCTCCATATCTTCAAAGACTTCTTCTTGTAAATCTTCAAAAATCTCATTTATTTCATCTTGAATAGATTGATCTATGGGTTCTGATTCATATGTAATTGTAAGAGATGGCTGTTTTAAGTCTATTGAATAGTGACTTGTGCTATTGGAAGTGTCTGTAAAATCATATCTTACATTAATGTCGAAGTCCGTTTGGGTGCTTCTAGCTATAGACAAAGTGTCGGACCCAGACTGATAACTACCACAGTTAATATAACCACAGCCAGTAGAACTATATGTCCTAATTTGTGTTGTTGCTTCACCATCAGCTCCAGTTACTGTTACTGTTGAGCTGACTGTAGAGTTATAATTATTCCAATGCCAGTATTTAAAAGAATGATTTGATGTAAAACCATCTTGTAATTGTGCTTCTGTTAAATTAGCATCATCTTTTAAACTTACATCATTAGACTTAATATATGTATTGTTAACGGCAGCAACAGTACTATTACCATGCCTTTGAGTAGCAGTACCAGACCAATTACTGGAGAAGTCTTGGCTGAGTAAATTATTTGTTGTTGTCTCTTCTGCTGAAGTTGTACGGGTTAACATCATCAGCAAAAGTATTAATACGATAAACCGCATAAGCCATAACTCCTATAAATATTATTAACCAAATCATTTTTTCTTCATATAATGTTTTGAGGGTTCATAATCCCATTTCTTACCATGATGACCTCTTAAATCTGCATACCACATTCTTAATCTTACCAACCATTTTCGCACGGGTCTAGGCATTATTTAGGAGATTCCCAGTCCACTGGTTTTTTTTCTGGTGTAATAATTTTTTCTTTTGTTAATTCCTCGTCTAATTCTTCTAATTCTTTAGTCATTTTAGCTTCTTCTTTAAGTCTTTTCTTTTCAGCTAAGGCTGCTTTTTTAGCTATTTCCTTTTCTATTTTTTTTCTATCGTCCATACGTTTAACATATGTTTTATAATCAGGTCTTTCATGATCATATTTATTCCATAATGCTTTTGCTTCTTTACCGATCTTGCCATCGATTGGACAAGGCGTACCAGCTTGAATCATTGATTCAAACACACGCTCATCCTGGCAGAGAATGGCAACTGCTGCTACCTTCATACCAAAGTCATTAAGTATTCTTGCTAATTTTAATCGTTCACAATTTTTATCAATAAAATGTTTACCACCAGATATACCAACACCAAATGTTTGAATACCAGCAGAAGCACCAACTGCACATACATCTTGTGTCATAGCATTATATGATGGAGCGGACGCTGACGGTGGTGATGATCTTATATCTGAATTTGTAGTATTTGTTGTTGATGATGTAGATTCAGAACCTGATTCATATGTAGTTGTAGTAGTTGATTCATACCCACCTTCAATTGCTGTGTTAGATCCAGAAGTGTTTGTTTGTGTAGTATCTGCTTGAGCTGGTCCACACAAAGTTAATAAACATATTAATATAATTAAAATTCCTGTAAAATGGTAATTCACTTTAGCTCCTATTGACACGAGTCACATTCTCCTGTGTCATCGATCACAAGGCCGCCATTATTTTCATAAGACATATCATTGGCCCATTCTTTGTGAGTCGTGTACGTTCTTTTATCTTCAACTTTATCTTTTTTACATTCACAATTTTCACAAGTGCAAGGGTCCCCATCATAATGATGGTTATGTAATTCTCCATCACAGTGACAATCACAATGACAATTTTTACATTTATTCATCTTTTCCTTTTGGTAATCCACTAGCTAGCCAATCTATAAATTTTTTAAATGGCCAACAGATAACTTTTAAGAATTTTTTAAACATCTTTTTTCTCCTCAATCTTATAGAAGTACTTATCAGTATCTTCCGTTTTCCACTTACGTGTATCTTCTACATTCCACTCTGAAGTTTGCACTTTCCAATCAGGGATTTCATCTCTAACTGTAAAAGAGGGTATGTCCCATATGATTCGGTTGTTTGGTTGTGCTGCATAATTACCATCTTCTAATGCCAATATATGAGCGCACTTATGTTCGTGCGGTATTTCAGAATGATCTGTATCTACTATATTACTCTCTGGGTGCGCCCAGTCAACTGTAAAAAGATATGCACCTGGGTGTGTTTTCTTATCTTTTCCAAAAAACTTTCCAGATTGTCCGTCTAGGATATCAAAAGAAGTAACGCTAGGATAGTAACTAAAGCAATTCCATAACTCCAGCTCATCAAGTCGCATTCTAGGAACTTCTTTTGCGTCATAACCTCTTTGAATGAACGCAGAGATGGGCAGACGATAGAATACAGCACCGTTTTCCATAATTGCATGAAAGAGTATAGGGCGCCCTGTAATCGATGATAGGCCAAATATAATGCAGTCTTCAACTTCTCCATGATGATCTTTAAGATCATAGAGATATTCTCTCCTGATCTGTGAATACATCACAGGAATGTTTGCATTCAAATAGGCCATGCATAAATTAGTTTACTAAGTTGATTATTATAATAATGGCAACAACTACACCAATAGCTATTTTTTTATTAGCTACCGCTAGTGCCCATATTTGTTTTACTTTTTCCATATTTTCCTCCTGGTTAATCGTAAATATCACCCCAATTTTCTCCAGACTCATAGTCTACTTTATTGGGAACTTCTAGCTTAACAGCATTTTCCATTATCTCAATGATTTTTTTAGCTTTTTCTTCTGATTCCACAGATAAATCTAACTCATCATGTATCTGTATATGTGCGACAATACCCTCTTTATATAAGTCTAACATTGACTTTTTGGTCATGTCAGCAGCCGATCCCTGTATTAGTTTATTTAATGCTTTGTAGGTGTAAGCTCTTCTAATACCTGGACCATGTTCTTGTACAGCTTGTTCGAATGGCAATGCTTTGTGCATACCGAATTGATTTGGTTCCCATAGATGAAATCTACAAAGCCTGCCAAGAAGTGTTCTTATTTGCCCCCTTTGTTGAGCACGATTAGATACTGACTTCATTAAATTTTTAACAAATGGAACTCTACCATGATAAATGGCAAAAAGTTCTTCTGCTTTTTCTTTTGATACGCCAAGTTCTGCTTGAAGTTTAGCCTTACCCATTCCATAAAACAAACCCAGATTAATTGTTTTTGCTTGATCTCTAGAAATGTCCGCCATTTTTGCTACAATCGTATGAAAGTCTGCATCAAGATTTAAATAAGACTCTTTAACATTGAATGCGCTTGTGTCTTGGTCTAGGGATGCATAGTGAACTACAAGTCTTGGTTCTTGTTGACTGTAGTCAAAACATCCCCACTTGCAACCTGACTCTGGTATAAACAGGGATCGAATCAGTGGACCTAAGTCCTTGTTGCGAGCGGGAATTTGTTGTAAATTCGGATTGGAGTAAGAAAATCTTCCAGTTACAGTTCCTCCATTATCCGATCTAATTTGATTTATATTTGCATGAATTCTACCATTGTGTTCATGTTTTATAATAGTGTCTATAAATGTTGTATGAGCCTTGTTGATTTCTCTGGCTTTTGCTATACACTTGGCCAAAGGATGACTATGGGACGAAAGAAAATTTTTTGTAAATGAAGGCGCCTGTGTTTTTTCAGTTCTTTCATAAGGCAAGTTTAATTTGTCAAAAGCTTTGGCAATGGATCTTGCTGCCCATATTTGAACATCTTCTCCTGTTTCTTTTTTTACTTTTAGCAACAACTGCTTTTCTTCTTCTGATAATTTTGACTTTAATGAGTGTGCCCTTTCAACATCTACTCGAACCCCTAAAAAACGCATATCAACGAGGCAAGGAAAAAGATCAGTCTCTAATTCAAAAATAGATCCTAGATCCTGGTCGCTTAATTCTTTCTGCATGACTTTCCATAAATCTAATGTGAGTTCTGCATCGCGTTCAGCATAGTTACCCACATACATTGATGGGAGTTTCCACATATCCGCTTTAGGGTCAATACCCCATTCATTGGCTGCAACTTTTAATTCTGTTTCATTTTTACCTCGACCTACATAGTCCCAACCTAGTGATCCAAGATCAAATCTAAATCTATTTTCATTTACAAGTGATGCTGCAATCATGGTGTCATAAATATTTCCATTTATTTTTATACCCATTGCACGAATCCAAGACACATCATACATTGCATTGTGAAAAACTTTATCAGCAGGACATTGACAAATATCTTTAAACCATTGAATTACCTTATTTTTTTCGAGGTTCCCTCCTCCTTCATGATCAAATGGAAAGTATCCTGAGTAGCCATCGACAGCGACAGCAATCCCTACAACTTTTCCTCTTCCTATGACAGCACCTGAACCTAATGTTTTTAAATCTGGATCATGTGTTTCTAAATCGATTGCAATTGTATCTGCTTGTCTTAAATCTGGAAATTCTTCGGGCTTGGCCCATTCTGTCTGTGCCTCAATCATTTAACCCTTTCCTTAGTTTGTCTTAATGCTTCTTGATACGATTCTTCTAATTCTTTTTTCTCTTTCTCAGCTTCTTCTAAAAAATCTTTTTTAATAGTATAGAATGTATATTTTAAAGTTAGTTCTTCTCCGCTAGTAATATTTCTTAATGTTACTAAATTCCATTTGTCTGTAATAGAACCTTCGGTTCTCATTTCAATTTTAACACAATTAGCATCTTCAGCACAATTAATAAAACCACCTAGAGGAGTTCTAAAAATTTCGCCATCAACTTTTATATGAGTAGTGCCAAGATTGGTTCCTTGTGCAATGCCTGCGGTTGCAAACAATCCTAATCCACTAATTAAAGAAGGTTTAATAGTAAGTCGTGGTGGCAACGGATGATACATTAAATTTTTTCCTTTTTTGATTTAAAAACTTGACTTTTATGTGTGTGATCTCCGTAATCTCTTTCAATAATCATTTCAATAAAGTGAATTGCTTTTTCTAAATCTTGTTTTTTTCCTTTCAAACGATGTCTCAAGACATATTTTATAACGCATCCTTCAGGATATAGCAACTCATTTTCATTTATGAATTTACTTGGCTGAATTTTAAATTTCTGATAATGTGATCCGCCAATTTGTTTATCGTATGGGCTCATGAAATATTTACTTCGCTTTCTGTCTCAATCCAAACTCTAGCCCCACAACTCAATGGGTTGTCAGGACGATATATAACTTTACTTGGTCCTAGTATTTCAACTTCATGTCCATAGTCATTAGACTTAGAAGTTTTAACAGTTATCACAGGTTTGTTCGTTCCGTGTTTTTTGTTATGTCTAATGTGATGCATGTTTACATGTATTCTTTTTTTCATATTTTAAACTCCTTCTTTTTATTATTACTTCTTATTAAATATAAATTTTTCATAGATCGTGTTGCACCTACATACCAAACTCGATATTCTTCATCTTGTTTAGATTTAGATTTCCTTGCTCCTTTTTTTGTGTTGATTGTTTGATTTAAAAATAAAACTACGTTGGTTGCTTCACCCCCTTTAGCACCATGAATTGTTGAAACTTTTATTCTAGGTTTCTTTAAAATTTTTTCTCCATTATCTAACATGGCTCTCATGTATTCTCGTTTGGTGAGTGCAACATTTTTAAATGCTACATCCCAACTCAAATTAATATTAAAATTTTTTTCTCCTGTCAGTTCTTCCAGTCTTTGTCTTTTTATATCTGGTGGAGTTAATCCCTGTAAAAGTTCATTCCAGGTTTGAATATCTTCATATAAAGATTTATTAATACTGTTGCCTTGTGCTGTTTCAAAAAATAAACCTTGTCTTTTTAAAATTGCAGGAATGGGTTTGAGTAAATGATTGGTACGAGTTAATATTAACCAATCTCCTTTAGTCATGTCTATATCTATAAGTTTAAATCTTTCAAATATTTCTCCTTTTTCTTTTTTTGGATGATAATTTTTATTTAATCTATTTTCTTCAACTCTTTCAATAATAGATAATGCTATTTGTTGTATTTGACTTGGAACTCTTTCAGATTGTTCAAGAGGAATTTCTTCTGCTTTCCAGTTAATAAAAGAATTTACATCTGCACCAGCCCATCCAAAAATAGCCTGGTCATCGTCTCCTGCAATCCAAATATCTACTCCTTTGTTTTCTTCTTCAATTTTATTTATTACCGCCCATTGAATTAATGATAGATCTTGAGCTTCATCCACAAACACAACATCAAATTTATTTTTAATATCCCCCTTCTTTAAAAATTTATCTAACATATCAGTAAAATCTATTAACCCATAAGTACTTTTATAATTATTAATTTCTTTATTAATAGCATCCAGTTTATTTCTTTCTACTTGAGTCAAGTGTTCGTTTTTATCAAACTGTTCCAATGGATCTATTTGTTTTGCACGCGCTAAATTTATTATGTTTAAATATTCACTGTTAGATGAAAATATTCCATTCCATGCATTGTTTTCATAAGACGCATATTTTATTTGGATTCCACAACTTTCACCGATTGCTTTATAATTTAATTCTTGCATTACATTTTCTTCCTTTAATCCTAAATTATTAAAAGCCAATGAGTGAAGTGTTTGAAAATGTTTAATATCTTTTTTAGTTAGATGTTCATTTTTTGCTAGATATCTGTCTCTAGCTTCTCCTGCAGCTTTACGAGTAAAAGCAAAATAACCTATACGGTCTAATGATACTCCTTTTTTAACATATTTATGTACTTCATTTAAAAGTCTTCTTGTTTTTCCTGTTCCTGGAGGACCTATAACTTTATATCTCATTAATAATTATCTTTGGTTCGTTCTGTAACCTTGTGTTCAATTTGTTTGATTTCTATTTGTTTAACTTTACATACTTTAATAGTTTTACTTTCTACATTTAAAGAAACATTAAATTCTACCTTACATCTATCTTTTAATTTCTGTGCAATTTTTTCTTCTGGAATCTTCCAACTATTTCCTAGATGATCAATAAAAGATTGGAATCTAAAGAAATGAAAACCTTCGTCAGTTAAACATGCACCCGTTGCAATTTGTGTTCTTTTTTGTGCTTGAGGGCCATTAATACAATATTGAAATAATTCTTCCTCTAATCTATCATTAATTTGTGTTCCTTTAGGTGGTGTTATTTTTTGACAATTTTTTCTCAATAAAGTTAAAGTTGCTCTAAAATCTTTTGGTTTTAAAGGTTCATGATATATGCCTGTCTGTTCCCAAATTAAATCAAGTAAATCTTTTTGTTGGGTCATCATCTTTCTATTAATTGCAACTACTTCTGTTTTACTTCCATCTGGAAGAGTTACATTGAATCTATATTCAGGTTCTGAATACATAATAATTTGAAAATCTGTTATTTCAGGAAAAGAAGTTATACTATCTGATTTAACTCCGAAGGGTCTTGAATAGCATAGACTTCGCATACATCTATCTTTTATGGGTTCTTCATAACAGGTATGTCCTGCTGTGTCTTTTTTCCAAGCTATTATCTTGGAATCTAATTTTGATCGATCCCAAGGGTCTGCCAAGTAATTATAGTTTGCTTTTGAAACTTGATCTGGCCATTTATCTTTATATTTCTTTTTAGCAAAGACCATGTAGTTGTACATAAATCGATCTCTGCCATCATCGAGTTTAGATTTAGAACATAGCGCTAGACAAGGTGGACCATCCTCAAATTCTGGATTGGTACCAACTAATATATTTCTGTGGGTTTCTTCTACAAGTTTATCTAAAGTTTCTTTATCAATTTTAGATTCATTGGCGTATTTAATAAATTGTTCTAAAGATAGTTTAGAATTATTTTTATCTACAGCATACCTATTAGATTGTCCGTTGTTATAGTAAGGTAGATTTATAAAGTTTCCTGGCTTAATGTCTCCTTTATCATCTTTCTGTAGTTCTTTCTGTTTAGGAAAAACCTCGGTAGTTGGTTTTAATCCTAGAGGAAGCAGAAAAGCTTTTAATGCCTCTATTAAATCAATAGTTGGAATAGGTTCTTTTAAAAATACATAACAATGAAGACCCCCACTTTTAGATAAAAGTGGAACTAAAGGTAGTTTGTATTGTTGAAATAAAGATAGATAGTGTTCTGTTTTAAAATCTTTATAGTTTTTGGGGTCTATGTCTATACAACCAAATTGTGCTGTTTTATCTAAACGACATGGTTGGATTCCAATTGAAATTTTTCCTTCGATGTGACTCTTATAGTCTGAGGCAGTAATTGGTCTTCCCGCCCATTCGTAATTAGGTTTTAGTTTGTTTCTTTCAGAGTCTAATTCTGCTTTAGACATGTCGGCAATTCCAAAATCACCTTCATATCCTTTAAATAATTCTATAAATTTTTCTACCATAACGATCCCTGGTTTCGGGCGAGTTCCACTCTCGCTTTCCCCGCCCTATTTTCCTTAAGAAAAAACTAGTAATTAGATTCTTCTTTGTTAGTTTCAACAGAGGCTGCTACATTACTTTTATGTAATGATTTACTAAAATCTCTAGCTAGGCTATAGATTTCTGCATTGTCCACTGGTTTAACTAAAGAAACCGTCATTCCATGCCATGTGAAATTACCTAAGTTCTCAACAGAATTTATTTTATAAATCCTAGAAAACGCAGGTGCTGGTATAGACTTGCCTGTTGTCTTAGATACAATAAACTCATTATCCATTAATGAATTCCAACCTCTACTAGTTTTTAACTGAGTAGTTTTCAAAGGCATAAGAGCCTTCTCTGGTCTGTCTCCAAGAAGAATAACAAAATGATTTGCCGTCTTGACAATTTCATTACCGTTTGTCAATACGTCTTTCATTCCGCTCTTCGAAGTCTGAGCCATAACTTCTGGCCCTCTGTCTGGATGGACAGGTCTACCTTCACTTTTATCGAATGGTGCCCATTCTGGGTATGTCATTTTGTAGAAACATGGTATTACATGAATACCTTTTTCTCCACTATACAGTTTTTTAGTAACCGTATTATAAAACATTCCAGCTTCTGCACCTTCAACATATTTTGCATGCTTCTTTTTAGTTTCATAAGAACCACTTTGCAGTAGTTTTAGAAATGGTAAAGCTAAATCGCCCTTCTCTATGTTTTCTAAACCCATTCCTGAGTCTGCTTCAAAATCTAGAGTAGCTAATGCACCTTCTTTTTTGACTGTTAGGTCGCTTGTTTCTTGTGTCATGTTATTTGCTCCGTGTTATTTTTGTTTTGTTTCCCTTAAACAGGTTAAAGTGTTCAGAAGGCAAGTCTAAACCTTTTTCGACTCGCGATCTGTACTCTGCTTTGAGAGTCATGGGTTCAACTTTCAGCTTTTGAGCTGGTTCAAACCCATTTTCTCTCGCAAGGTTTGCATAATTGCTCGCCTTGTTATCTTCGCCACGACCAAAGGAAACAGTAACCTCATTTTTAATAAGATCACCCAGGTCGTTTTCTCGAAGCCATTGGTATGCGCCTTCCTTTTTATCTATAGGAATGGTAGCGCCATAAATTTTTTTTATCTCTATACCAGAACCGTCTTGTAGTTTCATGGTCTTCATTTTCATTTCTTCCATGATTTCTGGTATCACTTGTTGAGATATTTTATCGGCTGCTTCTTTCTTTTTCTTTAGATTTTCTTCCATGATTTTTACTTCATCTTCTAAAGATTGTAACCGAACAACATAGTTAGATAAACTTCTTATACCTTCTAGTTTATTTACTTGTTGAGGAGAGTCCTCCTCAAACTGTTGTTGTAAGCTTTCATTACTCATATTTTTCCTTTCATTTTATTTTTAACATATAAATACAATAAGGCTTTTTTAAGGCATTATTCATCTATTTTTCCTTTCTCGTGTAAGTTTATTTCTAAAGGGTAGTACATTTGTTCCTGTCGATCCCATTTTAAAAGATTAAATCTTCCATTATTTATATCGGATACAATTGCAACAGCTATTCCTATTACAGAAGGATCTCCTGATAATAATAAATAATCATTAGAATTGTAATCTTTTAAAAGTTTTCTTAGTTCAAATATAATCGGACCAGGACTCATAATAATTTGAGTGTCTTCTTTAAGAAGAACTTTCAACTTACCATACTTTTGAGCGCCAATAATGTTATACTTAGGTCGCCCTATTCGGGTTCCTGGTAATTCCTGCAATACATAAACTGTACTTTCTTTTTCCATAATTACTTTCTTGACAAACATATAAACATTATTATATAAGAAGTCAAGAAAGAAAAAAATGATAAGTTATAAATTTAAGACGAAGCCTTACGCGCATCAATTAAAGGCGTTAGAAATTTCTTGGAATAAGGAAGTATTTGCTTATTTCATGGAGATGGGTACGGGTAAATCTAAAGTACTCATTGATAATATTTCTATGCTTTATGATAAAGGAAAAATTGATGGTGCTTTAATTATAGCACCTAAAGGAGTTGTTAAAACATGGCACGAGCAAGAAATACCCGTACACATGGTTAAACATGTCGAAAAAGTGTCAATTTTGTGGCAAGCTTTAATACATAAATCACAACAAGAAAAATTGGACTCACTTTTCAAAAGTGAAGTAAAATTACATATATTAGTTATGAACGTTGAAGCATTTTCAACTAAAAAAGGCGTTGACTTTGCGAGAAGATTTTTAAATTCTCACAATGTTATGATGGCCGTAGATGAAAGCACAACCATTAAAAATCCTAGGGCTAAAAGAACTAAATCTATTTTAGATTTGGCGGCTCTTGCTAAATATAGAAGGATATTGACAGGTTCTCCTGTTACTAAATCTCCATTAGATTTATACACTCAATGCGAGTTCCTTGATTCTTGGCTCTTGGGGCATTCTTCTTATTACACGTTTAGAACTAGATATGCCGTTATGAAAAATATGAATTTTGGTGGAAGATCTGTTCAAATCGTAGTTGGATATAGAAATTTAGCAGAATTATCGGAAAAATTAAAGTCCTTTTCACACAGAGTTTTAAAAGATGATTGTTTGGATTTACCTAAAACAACTTTTATGAAGAGAATTATTCAGCTGTCTCCTGATCAACATAAAATTTATGCACAAATGAAGCAATTGGCGTTAGCTGAAATGAATGGTAAAATGATAACCACTGCTACTGCATTAACTCAATTAATGAGATTGCAACAAATCACTTGTGGCCATTTTAAAGCTGATGATGGCACAACACAGGAAATTCCGAATAATCGTATTTCTGAATTAATTGATGTATTGTATGAAATAGAAGGAAAAGTAGTTATTTGGGCTCATTGGCAAAGAGATGTAACCCTAATTATTAAATCACTTGTTAACGAATTTGGAGAAGGCTGTTGTGTGGATTATTTTGGCCTGACTCCACAAAGTGAAAGACAGAATAATATTAAGAAATTTCAAGAGAATGAAAATGTTAGATTCTTCGTTGGAACTCCTGCTACAGGAGGATACGGCATCACGTTAACTGCCGCATCTAACATGATTTATTTTTCTAATGGTTATGACCTGGAGAAAAGAAAACAGTCTGAAGCAAGAATAGATAGAATAGGTCAAACAAAGCCAATGACTTACATAGACATCCTTGCGGAAAACACAATTGATGAAAGAATCGTCAAAGCTTTAAGAAAGAAAATTAATATTGCTACGGAGATAATGGGCGAAGAGTTAAAAGACTGGATTTAGAATTTTATGAATGGGATCGGAAAAGTATCCTACGGGCATGTGGTGGTGTCCTGCTTTAACGAGCAAAGTTGGTTCGGTATTTCCGAATCTCTAGTAATTCATTGACTGTTAAACCAATGACCACCACAAATCCCTTAAAATGTAGGACATACGCGCGAGGCGTTGTGATTTTTGAAAACTACTATTTTACAGAAATTTTCTTAGGCTTCTTGTCTTCTGGTGGATTGTAATTCAATTCCACTTTCAACATTCCATCCTCAAGCTTGGCTCCACTGCATTCAACATACTCTGACAACTGAAGTTGTTTTTTAAATGCACGTTTAGCTATGCCTTTATGAACGAAGTCTTCTTTATCTTCAGAAGATATTCCCTCTATAGATAGTACTCCGTCTTGCACCTGTACATCAATGTCTGACTTCTTATAGCCAGCCACCGCCATCTCTAAGATGTATTTATCTTCGCCTGCTTTCTTTATATTATAATGCGGAAAGCCCGCGTTTATAGTTGGAAGTCGATGAAATCTTTCAAAGAAATCTTCGAAACCAATATAGTTGGGTAGGAAATTGTTTAAATTTATTAGATCAGTCATAGTAACCTCCTTGTTTAGACAGTTAATAATAAGAGCCTTCCTAAAGCACTCTTAAGACTTATATATACTATTTTAGGAAAATTACAAGGCTAAGTGACTAATTAAAGTGTAGATTAAAAAAGCCATGCCAGCAATCAGTGCTCCAGAACAGCTTAGTAATATTTTTTCGAGTCTTTTTACTCGTTCTTCTATTGAATGAATTTTTTTATGTGTTAATTTTTGCATGATTCTGCAAAGCTTTTCGTGTGATTCTATTTTTTGTAAAGCGTTTGATTTAGGCATTATAGTAGGTCTACGATTCCACCGTTGCCATATTTTTTTCTAATCAGTCCGCCTTTGGCTCTACCCCAAGGGTTTCTACCTGCTGTGCCTGTGGGAGCACCGCCTTCACTTGGTGGTCCTTGGCCACCACCTTGATAATCGGTGCCTCCTCTTCCAATTATGTGGGCAGGTACTGGCGCAGAGATTGGTGCAGCTTGTTTTGATATTTTTGATGGTGGTCCTTTTGTTGTTACATCACTATAATCAGGTCCATCACTAGGTGGTTCATCACCGTCAGTGTGGTGGCGTACTGGTGGTTCTGTAGCCGTATAAGCTGCTAAATTTTTCTTTGTATTTTCCCACATAGCATCTTTTCTATCCTTATTAAATTTTGCTTCTTTCCATTGAGTATATTTGAATGATTTTTTCCAATTAGATATATTGTGTTTTTCAGCATAATCTTTTAAATATTGTTCTACTTCATCATCTTGTGTTTCAGGATCCGTACCTCCATACTTACTTATAAAATCATCATAAATTTCTTGTTGTCCTTCTTCGTATCCACCCATAAGAGATACCCAATTTTTACCTGTTACAGTTTTCCCTCCTTCTGTTAAAAGTCCAGCTTGTAAAAGATCTTCAGCAAGATTTGCCTCACTTGCATATAGACCTCCAATACCTACGGCACTTTCAGTTGCATCTGGACGCATAAATTTATTAAGAGCTAAAGCACCTCCCATGATAGGATTCATGGCACCTATAGCTGTCGGTAATGCATATTGTTTTACATATCCAGGTAAGGCATCATATTTTCCAGTAAGCCATTCCATTCCTGGAACAACTTCCTCATCGTCGTCACTCTTTCTAATAGTTTTTAATCCTCTGTCTCCAACGATTGCTTTTGCTAGACTGTATTCTTTTGGTTCCATTCCTCTTAATCTCATAGGATCTAAAGGATCGTTAGGCATATAATATGGATTATTTATAGCTACATTATCTATTCCATAATCTTCTGCAGAAAGAACTGGCATTTCATTATACTGGAGATTGTCGCCACCAGTACTTTGTGGGTAATAAGCATTCGTAATGCCGCCACCGCCACCGCCGCCACCGCCGCCAGCATCTTCGTCTCCGCCTCCAAGATAATATTCATATAAAGCTTGTAATGAATTATCTGGAGCGTTCCAGCTGAACATATCTACTATTGGTTTTGCCATTATGCCATATTCCTTTGTCTTAATCTTATAGACTTTTCTTCCTGAGAAAGCAAAGCATTTTCTGTCTGTGTTAATCCTGTTCTCGTCACTCCTACATTATTTATTGTATTAGGTCCTTTACCAAGGAGTGATGGGTCAATTTTTGGTGTGTTAATATCCATAGGAGCTTTTGCTTGTGCTCCTGCTGTTCCTGCAGACATCGGCGGTTTAGGTTTACTCTTCCAGATATTACTTAAAAGATATTTTTTAAAATCATGCTTAAATATTTCTTTAATTTCTTCAGGTTCAGTTATCCAGGCTGCTGCTGCGCTAGCTTCATCTTCTGGATCCTCTACTTCTCCTCCAGCTAAATATCCAACTCTTCCTCCTTCAGCCATTTCTTCTTCGTCAAAAGGATTAAATAATTGAGGAAACATTTCTAAAGATAGAGGTGCAAGCGAAAGCATTTCTTGTATTTTATTAAGTACTGGAAGAGCTACTTCTAAAGGATTTGCTGCCCCCATTTTTGCTGAATTTTCAGCAAACGCTAAAGCAACTTCTTTTGATATAGGAAGAGGTCTAAAAATTCCTTCACGAATAGTTCCAAAATCTCTTTTTGAAAGACGTCTTGATGCCAGTGTCATACTTTCTTCATTGACACCAAGTAGTTGAGCTGCATCATAATCCTTCATCATATTTCCTCTAACTTCAAATAAAGCTCTGTTTGCATTAATATATGCATCAACAATTTCTTTAGGAGTTATTGGCCCTGCTCCTAGTCGAGTGGCTCTGGTAAATAAACTTCTAGAATTACGGACACCTCTTTGATAATCTGCAATTTTAAAATCTAATCCTCTTGCAGGGTTTAAATCAACTCTTCTCATTCCTAAAAATCCAAGCATTTCGTCTCCTAATTCATATGTTTGACCATATTTGTCAAACTCTCCAGGTAGGTCTTGAATAATGTCAACTGGTTTTATGGCAACATCTAATCTTTTTAATTGTTCCCAAGAAAAAGGCATTTGTGATTTAACTAAATGTTTCATTATTTTTACATTTTTATCTCCAGGTGTATCTTCTTCATTATATACTTGAGTTCCTTCTCTTGTTCTTCCACGTCTCATAATAATATCCGATGCTGCTTCTGTCCAAATAGATTCACTTATAAATGGTGAGCCTAATTCTTTAGTAGCATCCCAAACACCCAACATAAAGTCGTCCATCATTCCATCTTCATCTGTTCTTCCTGCAGCAACATTATTTAATACGGTTTGAAAGGGTCTAACAATTGTATCGTACGCATTAGCGTGGCTGAAATCGATGTATTTTAAATCTCCATCTTCTTTTCTTACTGGAATCAATGTTGAATTTTTAGACCAGTCTGGAACATATCTTCTTAATGCTTCCATTTCATCTTCAGTTACGTTGTAAATCATTTGTGCTAATTTTGTGGCTGCTGCAGGAATAGCCGCAGTTGTAACTCCCATACCTACAAGTCTTTGATAGCCTATTCCTTTAAGTGGTTTAACACCATCTACGGTATAATTAATTTCATGTAGGGCTCTTCTAGCTATATTAGTACTTGTTCTCATAATTTCTGCAGGAAAAGATACAAAGTTTCCCATAGGCATTCTACGTAAGGTCTTTACAAAATCGGATACGTAAGCATAGTTTGGTATTTGATGTTTAACTATATCTGCTGCTTCCTGTTCTAATTGTGCAGCTGTTCTTTTAATTCCATGTGTTCTATATGCTTTTCCTAGTCTAGATTTTTCTACAGCCCAAGAGTACACCTTCCAATAATCATCTTCTGCAGTGTATAAATCTTCTGAAAATTGTTTTATCTTAGAAAAAGGTTTTAATAACATTCTAAAACCATTAGAATAATTCATTAAATCTCCCCAACCAGTATCTTTCATTAGTTGTACTTGATCTCCCAACCTAACGTTGGAATTAACTACATTTAATTCTAATAATCTTCTATATAAATCATTCTTTTTTCTAGCTCCTTTAAAAGGAATTTGTAGAGCTTGATAGGCTGTTTTAACAGCAGTTGGATCTGCAAAGGGTATAATTCCATTAGCACTTGCAAACGCTCCAGCACTAACAAAGTTTCTCATATGAGTAACTGGAGATAAAATAGTTTTTGCCATCTGTGATGTTGCTTTGGGAAACAAAACTAAATTAGAATATATCTGTAAACCCATGTTGTCTTTCATAAGATTTTTGGATGTTTCTTCTAATGCGTCTACTACTTCAGGAATTGCGTATTTATTTAAAAGAGGATTCGATATCCCTATATCTAATTTTCCACCTGGATCCATTACCGATATTCTTTTTGCATCAAATACTCCAGCATCTTTAGCATCATCTAAAGAATCATAAAATAATCTTTCATATTTTTTTCCAGTGTTTGGATCTAATTTGTCGCCAAATTTTTTAAGTACTTCATCTGATTGATTCAATATATCTCTGAAGAACTCATTTCTTCTTGTAAGTAAAGTTATTTTACCTGTTCCCGCTAACATAGTTTGCATTGGGTTTTTATTTTTACCTAATATCTCTTCAGCTATATTTTTAGGACTGACTACTGTACCATTTCCCATTTTGTATTTTTCCACAAAATCAGATATTTTTGCTGTTCCCGCTCTAACATTTTTTTCATTGAGTATAGATTTATTAACAAAGAAATCAGGAATTTCAAAATAAGGATCTAATCCATCTTCTATGTCTCTTGGCATTTTTGCACTACTATGAATTCTTTCAATAAATTTATCTGCTTCTCCTTCAGTTAATCTTCTACCTTTTTTTCTTGCTACATCCATCATAAAGCTTCTTGCCTGTTCAATTGCTTCTTTGGCTGGTTGATAACCTAAAAAAGGAATTAAAGTTCTGTTTTGAAATACATCATAACGTTGTTCAAAATAATCTTTAAATCTGGATCCAACTATTTTTTTAAATTTACTTATATCAGAACCTCTTAATTTTCCTCCAAGAGAGCTAAACATTTCTCCCCAGCCTGTTCTGATTACATTTAAATTATTAAAAATATTTTCTATTCTCTTTTTATCTGCACCATTGTCTTTTAATATTTTGGCTAAATCAATTTCCTTTTTACCTACTTTAATTATTTCTCCTGGTTTTAATAGATCAAATTCAACTTTGACTCCTCCTTTTGTTAGATCTTTAACTCTAGGAGCCCCAGAAAGAAGAGCCTCATTAGCTTGTTCTAAGGTATCTGCTCTTGCTTTTCTTTTCAAAGGATCAAACATAGGTTTCAGTAATCCAAATACAGCATCCATATTTTTATCTAATTCTCTTGAAGTTTGTTTAGCTAAATTAATGTCGGCATCCCTTAGACCTCGTTGTCTCATTTCAGGAGTAAAAAAGTCTTCGGGTCTTTTTCCTCTAGCTCTAGCGTAAGAAGCAATTTTATCTATTAACTGGTCTTCTTTTCTATGACTATTTCTCATATATTTGGAAGTCTTTGCTAATTTTTTAAGAGCTAATCCAGTTCCACCTATAATACCAGTGAACAATGCTCCTTCAGTTCCAAACTTAACTCTATTAAGTAATTCTGTTTGAGGATCATAATCTTCGTCTCTGTCTATTTCTGTAGGTCCTCCTAATAAATCTCCAAAAGTTCCAATTTGTTCTACGTCACCAACAAAAACTCCTTCAGCCATACCACCAGACGTTGCACCTGCAATAAATTGTGTAGTTCTTCCTTTAAAATTTAATTCTTTAGCTTTTTTGGCAGCTTTAATTAGATTAGGATTATCTATAGTAAAATATTTTCCAAGTTGTTTGGATCGTAATGCTGTATTCGCCAAAGCTGCACCTTTAGAAAATGCAAAAGCTCCAGGAACACCTATATTAACTAGTGCCTCTGTAATTTTACCAGCAGTTGTTGCTTCTGCTTTCTCATCCCAATCAGTTAAATCATCAAACCATTTCTCTACTTCTGCAGCTTTATTAGTATCTGCTCCAAGATCCATTAAAGTTGCACCCAGAGAAAATAATCCTTTTGGAATTGAAATAAGACCTGATCCCACACCTGCAAGCATGGAATGCATTGTACCTATTTTGCTGTAGTCTTCTGAATCGTCTTTTTGCTCGTTTTTAGTTGGATATAAATCATCAAAGGATGCCATTTAATACTCCTTATGAAGCGGCTGGTATAATTTTGACAACCCCATCTTTCGTTACTTTTTCAACATACATTCTTTTGCTTTGATCAAAATAAACTTTTCCTTCAACCATTGTTTTCTTAGCTTCTTCTATATCAATTTCACCTTTTCTATTTTCAGGTAAAATTCCAGCAAAGTTTGGATTATCTCTTTGTTCCCAACGCGCGTGTTCTATATGACCTTGTTTTGCTGTTGTGGTAGCTCTTAAGAAATCGGTAATATCTAAATTTTCACCTTTTTTAGATGTAAGAATTCCAGCAATATCCGATTCAGAATATTGTCTGTCTCCTTTTTCATTTTTAATGCCTCTATAAAAATTTATTAATGATTCAGTATTAGTAGGTTTATAAGAAGCTTCTGCTATTCCTTTTTTAATGTCTTCTTCTATAGCAAGTAGATTAGCTTTGTCATAAATATCTTTAGAGGTTCCCATTCTTCCTGCAGCCGCTGATATAGCGTTTGCAATATCTTGTCTTGTATTACCTGTACTCTTACCAAAAGCTTCACTTGCTGCGCCTAGTGCATCATAGACAGCTCTTTTCTGTGCTCCAGGAGATAAGAGTTTTGCAAATTCTTTAGCTCTATCTGATAGCATAGATTTTTTATCTGCTATAATTGCTCTTGCATCATTGGTTGATAAGCCATCTATACCGCCGTCATCTTTTTGTGCTGCGAACCATTCACCAGTTCCCATCATTCCTTCATCTCCATGGCCTGGTATTTTACCCGCCGCAGCTACTGATATAGCTTGTTCTTGCTTAATTTTTTCTGCTCTTTCAGCCGCTTTATCTTTTACAGCCCATTTGAAAATATCAAAATCAGTACCAGGCTCTGACCATTTTTCTATATTTTCAGGGTCTGTATAATCTGTGGATGATATTCCATCTAGCTGATATGTCTTCGCTATTTCTTCCCATTCAGAGGGAGTTGTATTTTCCCATCCAGAACCATTAGCATAACCTCTACGCTCAAGCCCGTGCATAATGCCACTATTAGTGGACCCGCCTTTACTGAACATTGGTCTTTTTAAAATTTTCATTATTGATTCCACATTGCTTTCCCTAGAGCAAGATTACCAAAGATACTCGCTAATCCTGTTCCAGCTTGTAGTGCTGATGACAATGGACTTGGCTCAGGTTGTTGAGTAAACTGGTATTGTGAAGGGTATCCACCCATTAATCCAGTTACCTGACCACCAAACCAGCCAGCTCTTTGCATTGGATCGTAAGCTGCTGTTTGTGCTGCCTGTCTTTGTGCATCTAGAACTGCTTGTGATTGTGCTTGTCTTACTGCACCAAGGGATCCTAGACCTGAAATTTCTTGTGCTGCTAATTGTGGAGCAAGTCCAGCAAGTTGTTGGTATGATTGTGCAAGACCTGTTTGTGCTCCTCCTAATCCTAATTGTTGTTGTGCCATTGCTGCTTGTTGCGCACCTAAACCTGCACGTTGTCCAGCGAATCCCGCTTGTTGTGCTGCAAGTTGTTGTTGAGCTCCACCTATTCCTAATCTAGCCATCATGTCTGCTTGTCTTGCAGCTGATGCTTGTGTATATCCTTGTTGTCTTAAACCACCCAACATTGCTGCTCGATTCCTGTCGCTTGCCGATTGATACTCTGCTTCTGCAATTCCGTGACGACCACCACCAAACACTCCTGCAACGGTTGGTGCACCTAGTGCTAATTTTTGTTTTGCTGCTTGTACATCATATTCATCTCTTGTTGTATCAATAACTTGTTGTTGATAGGGTGACATGTAAGAAGCAATAGTTCCTGCAGTTGTTGCAGCGCCTGCTCCTGTGCCCGTTAATCCTGCAGCTTGACTAATATATGGAGATACGCCACCAAGTGTTGTACCTGCTCCCGTTAATTCTGTTCCAGCAGCCCCTAAAGTAGTTCCTGCTCCTGTAAGTCCTGCACCCGCTGCACCAATATAAGGTGCAACTTGACCAAGTGCCGTAGTTGCCGTTGCAAGGTGTGGTGCATAAGCTCCAAGTCCTGCTGACTTTCCAATGGCTTGAGTTTGTAATGGATCTAATGCTGCAACTTGCGGTGCAAGTGCAGCCATACCCGCTTGTCTTTCACCAAATTTTGTTGCTGCAAGAGATTGTGCCTGTTTTCTAGCTTGAAAATCAGCTGCTGATTCTCCAGCTCTTTGACCCATTGTAGCCGATATGTCAGTTGTAGTGGTCGGTTGACCTGCTACACCTGGTAATATATCTGCATATGTTTTACCTAATGATTCTATAAATGGTGCGGGTAATGTTCTTGTTTCTGTAACTGGCATTATACTACTTTTCCTTCTAATTGTTTCATTGTATCATACATTCTTTGTGCGCCAACCTCTATATTTCCTCCGCCAGCACCTCTAACGGCGTCAGCCGTCATTACGAATTCATTCTTTGCTAATTTTGCATTGACATCATCTTTACCTTCTTGAGCACCAAGGTTCTGGAAACCTCCTGCTTTCATATTATATTCTAAACCATCAGGTGCCATTTGTGGTATTCCTGGAAGTCTCATTCCTGGTGTTCCTATTCCCATAACACCTCCGCCTAATGCTCCGATTCTTCCGCCTTGAGCATATTTATCTTTTTGACCTGGATATAATTCTACTTCTCCCCCCTGATAATCTGAACCATATCCTATTTTATCTGTAAATAATTTAGTTTCTAATTTTTTAATTAAATCTTTATCTTCTCTAAAGTCTCCCATTCTATTTTCTTGCATTGATAATCTTGTTTCATCATCAGTCAAAGATCTCTTACCCCAAAAAGTAGGGGCTTTTCTTTCTATCCAATAATTAGGTTGAGCAAATCTCCATTTATCGGTTTGTCCTAAAGCCCATTTAGTTCCTTCAAGACCAGCTGCGCTTACATCTCCCACAAGTTCTCTTGCAGATTTAGTTAAGTCCCATCCCATTTCGCTAGCAGCGGAAATTAATTTTGCAGCTTCTACTGAAGTTTTGGCAACGTTTCTAATGACATCAATTAATGGAGCTCTTACCGTCAGTCCCATTTTTACAATTACCGATAGAGGATCACTACCCAGTTCTTCAGTTTCCCATATATCATCAATTGCTCCAGTATATTTTAACGGTCTAAAATTTCCAATTTTAAATTGTGATAAATCACTACCTGCGTCATACCCAATTCTTCCGCCTTTCGCTTTCATCGTTGTATTATCTAACCTCCAATCATCCAACCCACCTTCGTAGGGTCCCGTAGGATAATTTTCAAATGGTCTTGAATACTCTCCATGTATATCTGGATTATTCTCTCTTAGTTTAAATAATAAATTTTCTATAGCTTCACCTTTTATTTTGCTTTCGTCAAATGAAAACGCTTCTCCCATATCAGATAAATCTAATGATGTAACTCCGCCTGAAACGTCATAACCTCTAAGCATAAGTTCTTTAAACATTTCAGGAGTAGATCTTCCTGATTTAATAATAGCTACAATCTGCTCGGTAGTCATATTTCTTGGATCCTGAGAGTGCTTTGGAATGGTTAAGTCCATTGCTGCCAACTCATCCACATTCATATCTTCTAGTTTTTTCTTTTTAGGTGGATATTCTAAACTATAATCTGCTACATCCTCTATACCAGGATTTGCAATTCTAAATTCTCTCATGTCGTCTATCTCTTCTATAACAGCTGGATTACCCATTGGTCCTGGATCAGTTGGCATATAGTCTGCTCCACCGCCACCATATTGATACCCAATTCTTCCGCCTTGAGCTGCTTGTATGAAAGGTTGGGTCCATTCATCTCGAAAATCATCCTTCCAATCTTGATAACCAAATTTATTTCTAAAATGATTCATTAATTTTTCACGCAGTACATCGGGATCTTGAACTACTGCAGCACTTGAATCAGCCCGTCCTTCTTTGCGGCCTAAACCTAACATCCTTTTAAGGGTGCCCCCTAAACCATAACCAATTCTTCCGCCTTGTGCTGCTTCTTCTTCTTCATCGTCGTATAAATCTCTAAGTACTTTTAAACCTACTCTGCCTCCCATGACGCCACCACCGAATGCTCCGACTCTTCCGCCAGTGGCATTTCCACTTCTAAGAAGTTTTATTAACATCTTTTCTGCGTCAGGGAATGCTCCTGGATTCATTAAAATTTTGTGTAATTGTTTACGATCCATATTAGTTGTTAAAGATTTATCTCTAAATAATTTACTTATTTCTGCTCTGCTAAAAACATCTCCTGGATAATAAGCTGTCATAGATTGAAATTTTTCAAATTCATCAAAGGACATTGTTCCGCCTTCTTCTTTATGTTCATTATATCTTTCAACTAATTGTGAATCTTCTGTCTCCATGTTACCAGTTCTTTTTATAGATGGTGCTCCTGCGTCTAGTTTTTTAACTTGCGGACCTACTTGAATTCCTTCTTCTTGAATAAGATCCTGGATATTTATTTCTGGTCCTGTTTCTGGATAATCTTCAGGATCTCCTCCTGCGTATAATCCTACTCTGCCGCCTCGGTTATATTCTATTTGGCCTCTCCACTTTTGGTATGGATCCCAAGTTGATGGGTCTGGTGCTGCATAGGTACTTTTATAGGTTTGATATTTAGGATGAGTTTGTGGGTATAATCTATCCCATTCTTGTTTTTGTGCAGTTACAGCATCGGCATAAGGTGAATACATACTTGGAGGTGTTGTTGGAGGTGTTTGACCTGGTTGAATCATAGGTATACCTCCAGGTGTCATTGTTTGTCCATATTGTATTTGTTGGCTTGTTGGTAGTCCTGCTTGTACATCTCGTGCTTGTTGTTCTCCAAAATAAACATTGTAAGGAGTATGCCAATCTCCCATTCCTTGTCCTGTAACGTTTTGTGGATCTCCAGTTACAAGATAATCATAATATGCTTGTGGATTCATTCCTCCTAAAAGTTGAGCTTGAAATTCATAATCTCCAGGCTTGCCATATGCGCCTTCTATTTTAGCTTGCATGGCTTTTGCTTCTGCTTCGTCTTTTTTTGCTTGTATCGCTGCTGCTCTATCTCTGGCAGCCTGTTGTTGTCTTTCATATTCGGCAGTACCTTTGTATCCGCCTCCTAATATTTTTCCTGAAATTTCTCTTTCTAAATCAGCTCTATTTGATATGCTGTGGTATGTTTGGCCAGATCTAGGATTGGTCCCAGGTGAATATGCAGAAGGATTAGCAATATTAAATCTTTGATATAATTTATCTATTGCACCTTCTCCCTGTCCTCCCCTTAAAGTTTCATTAATTGCTCTCCGTGCATCATTCATAGCAGTATTTTCTCGAAGTGATTGTTTCATCCTAGGATCAACTACAGGTTGTCCACCTGCTTGAAGTCCTACTCTGCCACCCTGATTGTATTCACTTGTATATTTAGCCACGAATGCATCCTCCTCATCTTGAGTCCAACCTGTTTGCCAATCGGACTGTTTATATTCTTTATAGTATCTTCTTAGGTATTCTTCAACACTTCCTTTTCGTTTAGCCATGTCAAAACCTTTAGTTTTTGTTGGATCTCCTCCACCAAAAGCTAAAGCTGCCCCTGTTCCTAAAGCTACTTGTCCCATAGTACCTAGATTTTTTATATTCGGAAGTATATTTCCCATTGAAAAACCTCCACCCATTCCAGGAAATCCTTTTCCAAAAAATGTACCACCACCTAAACCATAAAGACCAGCACCTAATAATGCAGCTTTTCCTACATCACTTTTAAATACTTGTTTTACAACTTTACCAGCTTTTTTAACTATGTCCCCAAGTCCATAACCTTGTCTCTGTAAACTGGCTATTCCACCACCTGTATATAACTGTCTTCGCATTTTCGATCTTGTTATCATAATGTTTGTTGATTGTTAAAGGCAGGGATTTCACCTGAATTTTTATTATTACTTGTTTTTTACAAGTAAATCAAGTTACATCTCTAGGCTTAATTTCTAAAGCCGAAAGTACAACATGAAGTCTATTTGCAGTAGCTGCAGTCACCTTAATTACTTCGCTCTCCTTAGCGACTATAGGTGCTGATAGCAGTTCTGAGGTTCCGCTTGCTGATATTGATTTAACATGAAAAAGACTGAAAACAGCGTCATCTGTATCGGTTATTGTAATTGTTATAGTGTCTCCACTGCCTGAATCATCTGATACCAGAATGGATTTTATAACGGCAGTTGCATAAGAAGGTACTGTGTATAATGTCGTTGCACTAGTACTTGTTAAATCTGCTTTTTTATTTACGAAACTATTTGCCATTATGCTAAAAAGAAAGCCTCCGCCTCTGATTCATCTTTTAAATCCTGTTGAAAAGAAGTATTTAATTTTTGTATTACACCATCTACATCTCTAACAAATGATTGTTGTATTTGTTGATCATATTTAGGTAGTGGTTGTGTTAATGATTGTACAATTCTAGCCATTATCTTCTTCCATCTGGTTGTATATCTAATCTAAATGTTCCAACTTTCCAGTGTTGTCCTATACTATCATTAGATATTTTTAGAGCAACTGCTCGACCTCTTGCACGGGTGTCTATTTTAGTTGTTGATGTTGTAGCTGTAAAAGGACCTAAAGACGAACTTGCTTGTGAATCTGATGGATAATTTTTTAAGTTTAATGTAACAATTGCATTTCCAGTTTGACTTAAAAAGTCTGGAAGCACTCGTCTAATTTTCATTATAAATTCACCATCTCCATCTAGTCCTTTATGGTCTAGATCAAAGTCGCCTGTTTGAATGTTTGCTGCAATAGCGGAAGCAGTCCCTGCTTTAATTTGATTTACTCCTGTTTCATGTTCATAGTAAATTGTAACACCATCAGTGTTGCCAACTGTTGTATCACTTGTTGCATCAGAATCATATTCTGTTCCATGAGGTTTACCAAATATATGTGAGTCCGACCAAGAACTTCTTGCTAAAGAACCCGTAGTCCATACTGGTCTATCTTCCGTTGAATCCATATAATTATAGGTCGCCGATCTATTATTAGATGCAGCTCCGCTTCCAGGATAAAACCATGTGACCTCACCAAATAGATTGTTCAGTCCTGCACAAATATGCTGTTTAGGAACTGTATTAATATCATCATAAACATAATCCTCAACAAGGCACGGTAAAGATTCTAGTTTACCAGTATATCTAAAGAAACCATTTTCTGACATCCAATACGCAGAACCATCAACCTCAACGGCTGCATTTTGTCCAATGAGTCCACAGTTCGTACCAACCTGTTGAAAAGAGAAAGTAAATGGTGGGCCAACAAATCTCATAATGAATAGAGAAGTATCAGTCCAAATATAGATTGCATCTCTACCTCTTATCGCTCCAACAATTCTTGTACCATCTGCAAGTCTTTGTGTACCAGCAGTATTTGTAGAAGTTGGAGTCCAAGTCGTTAATGATTCTTGAGAAGACCATCTAATATACATGTCATCTTGTGTACTGGTAGTTCCAATTGTAGTTTCTGTTCCAAAGGCAATTAAGTGTCTGTCAGGTGTAGAAACTAGAGTTAGCTGTGAAGCGGTTGGTGCTCCACTAATAATTGTTGCTCTTGTAGCCGTAGCTCCTGTTGCATTTGAATTCCATTCAAAGGTAGCACCATCTGAAATTGTTGCAATTAATTTATTTCCAAAATTATCTAAATGCCATAGTCCAGGAGCCGTAACGATATCTCCCGTTTGCGATGCACCCCACTTGGTGTAGTCGGATGCATCATAAAGTGTAGCTCCATCTGAGTGAGATGCTGCTGTAGTATTATCTGACCCTCTTGTTAATCCTGATAAAGTTCCTGTACCAGTAGTATTTGATGTATAAGCAATACGCTCACTATCTATTAAAACTGTTCCTGAAGCGGGAAAAGCATCTGAAGCGGCTAATACAATACTTGTAGATGAAGATGTTAATGCACCATCTAAAGTTGAAAAAGCTTCTCCTGCAACATTACCACCCCAGAGACCTAGTCCCCAGCCAGCAGCTGATTCTTCAACTGCAGGTCCAATTGAATAAAAATGTTGAACTCTTATTCCACCTGATGTAGATGCTCCTGATCCAGATTCCACTGACCCCATTTCAATGGTAATCGTTGTAGCAGTTGGAACTGTTGTGACCATGAAATTAGTATCGTCAAAATCACTAGAACCAAAATTAGAATTGGTAGCAGATGAAAAATTATCCAAACGAACAATGTCATATTTCGTAATGTTATGATCGCTCGCAAAAGTTATAGTAACAGTTGCATCACTTTGTGTTGTTGTAAAAGCGCTGGTTAATGTTGTTGTAGCTTTAATAGGAGTAATGTCATAAAAAGCTCCTCCTGAGTATACATATAAAAATCTGTTTGTGCCTAACGCGGCATATTTAATACCACTTGAATTAACAAAATGGTGTAGTGCTGTATTTCTTCCTGTAAGAGTAGCATCACCTAATTGAGCCCAACCACCTACTTTTTCAGGTGTGCCATATCTAAAACGAACATAGTCTCCTGACACCCATTGGCCCTCGCCGCCAGTTGCGGTTACTTGTTTATTAAATCCAGGTTGTATGTTAATTTTTTGTAGCATAATTATCTCGCGTTATTAGGTACTCCATTTGAATTTACAAAGGGTGATTCTGCAAACGCCATATAAATAAATGTTTTAGCAGAGTTTGCTCTACCTGTATTATTTCTCATCTTCACCCCATTAGATAAAAAATCCATATCAACATCTGTAAATTCAGCTGAAGCAGTATTAGGTGCTAAACCAGCATCAGTAACATTGAATGTATCTCTTTTATTATCATGTACAATCCAATTATCGCCTGCATCTTGAGTATTTTTACACAAAAACCAAGCTGGTTTAAAACCTAAGTATATAAATTCACCATCAGCATTTCCATTTCCTGTGTATGAGCCGAACTTGCTGAAGCCTTGTTTTTCACTCCATAGATAAGCAATATGACTTTGACTAGTTTGATTAACTCCAACATCTGTTCCTACTGTAAAAACACTTGAAGTCGGTGCAGTATCATTCCACTCAACATTACTATCTGATGTAGCGGCAGTTGTGTTTAAATACATAATTTCTGTTTCTGGTGCTGATGTATTTTTATGATGATATACTTGAAAACTATAATTTGATCTATTTTTAATTATCATCCAATGAGGAACTGCTGAAAGTGAATGTGATATTGTTCTTGCAGTTTGGTTTCCAGTATAGGCAACCATATCAAACCCAGCATCAGCACTCTCTTTCCAAGCCCAAGACACATAAGTACCACCATCGGCATTTACTTGACCATCAGTACCAACTTGAAAACCATTACTGTTAAGAGCTTGTATATTGTCTGATCTATCATATTCACCAGCAGATTCTGCTGTTCTAAATTCTTTTCCATCTCCTCTTACTGAATCATAAAGTGATATATTGTCTCCACTATCTCTCCTTGCTGACCATAGCATATTTGGTTGCATAGATGTATCGGTTACATCAAAAACAATATCACGATCATCGTTTCCATCTCCAGTATAAATTTTTGTTTGAAAATATAATTCTGGATTGTCTATTGTTGTATAAGCCATAATTCCTCCTTAACCTTCCTCTGCCAAATTCTTCGTGCAAAGCGCCAAATATCCCGACGGCGGCGCGTACTCGAATGCCCCGTATCCATTTGCATCAGCCGCATCTGAAGTATTGGCATAAGATGGATTACCAAAATTTGCTTCCCAAGTAGTAGCTGAAGCAGAAGCACCTTCACCACAAGCAAAAAAATAAAATCCAGTAGGATTACTAGCAATAGCAGTTATATCAATTGCAGTTCCAGAAGCTTGAACTGCATTATTTTTGTAAAATTTTAATTCGTTATCGTCAAGATTTAAAGCTATTCCTATAATATCTCCAGTGTCAAAACTATCTCCATAAGATGTTCCTGTTGTTGTATTGGTATTGCTATTAAGATAAGTTCCAGAAGTTTTATACGCCCACTCATATACATTATGAAGAGTATCAACACCCATAGTTTCCCCAATAGCATCTTGACAAGCATTATTTGATATTCCGCAATATCCATGTTCTCCTAAAGATGTTAGCTTAAATTCCATATACCACTTGCCAGCAGCAACACCAATAGTTGATCTTGCAAATCCTTTATTACTATTTGTACCTGTGGCTACTTTACAATTTCCTTCAGTGAAAGCATAATCACTTATAGATATAACTCCATCAATACTATTTAATGTTGCGAAATTATTACTGGGAGAATCTTGGCACTGGTCTGTTGCGGCTAGATTAGATTCTGAAAAATCCGTGCCCCCATTTTTGTCGTTCCCTAGGTTATCGCTGGCTTCAAAATCTAAATATGTTCCATTCGTACCGAACGTGAGTCCGCTGACATCGATGGGCTGCCATATATTTGGGCTGTCCTCATTGAACTCTCCGAATGAAGTTGGAGCCAGTGCTGAACCATCTATAAAAACCATTTCAGCAAAATAAGCACCAGCATTCTGTGAACTTGTATTACTATGCAAAGCACCAATAATTATTGTATTACCACTTGCGTTTATATAACTATTTTCATTTGAATCTGGATTAGCTGAAGCTGAAAAAGATGTTTCACGCACACCATTGATATACATTTTCATTCTATCTCCAGCAGTTCCATCAGAACTGTCGTAAGCAAGGCAAATATGATACCAGGCGCTGGGGTCCCGAAATTTTCTATCTGTGACCACTTGATAATCTATCGATCCATCACTTTCAGCAGTTTTTCGCCAAATTAAATCATCTGTATTAAATTCTAATTTTTCTTCTCCAGATCCTCCTGATCCAATACTAAAAATTTTAGAATTAGATGCTCCTATATCTGCTCTTTTTACCCACACAGAAAAAGTATATTTATCTACATCTGTTGGAGTTCCATTGTCTCTTGACATTGATGGGCCATCACCAGCATTAAACCTACATGAGTTGTCTACTGAAAATCCTGTATCTGCTGCTGAATTTGCTCCACCTATAAGAAAAGCCATATTAAGATCCTAATACTGGGAACTCTCCTAATGGTCTTTCCATTACAACAGGATCCCCTTCATCTGCTGTATTTACACACGTGTATAAAGTTTCTATTGCTGGAGTATCTGATGCATTGGTAATTGCAGTTTCCATTTCAGCACACTTAGTCCGCACCGCTGCTCTGTAAGTTGTAATAGCTGAAGGTATTGCCGTATTTGCATCTGCTTTTCTAACGATGTACCAATCTGTTTCTGCTAATATATTTGCAGCTTGTTTTTTAACTGCTCTAATTTTAATTGTTTTTAAACCTTCAACTTTAACATCTCCAACAGATTTATCTGAAGGTAGTAAACCATTATCAGAATCTGCTTGTGTCCAAGTAGTATCAGCATGAGCCTTAGCCGTTGCATCACCAAAAGTTGCAGTTACTGTTCCCGCATCTGCGTCATAAGTAAAAGTTTGATCGGTATTAATATAATACGCTTCGTCTTTTTTCTTAGCGTTGTTTTGAATAACTTCAAAAATACCTATGGCATTTCTTTGAGCTTCTGTCCATTTAGAGAATATATCTCTTGGATATTGAATACTTCCAATGGTAAGTCCTCTATTACCCCTTAAGTATTTTGCTATTGATCCGTCTGTTATTAATGCATACATAATATTAAGCCCTTGTTAAGTTAAGGTTCCTTCCAACTTCTACCCAATGTGAATTATGATATCTAAAGGTAAATAAATCACCCTTGCCTGCCGTTGTAGTGGCTGTAGGAGCAGTACCACCTGTAAATTCGAATGCAGCATTCCAGGCAATAGTTCTACTTCCTGTTCCATCCTGTATACAAAGAATAGAAATGTATTGTCCTGTTGTAGGATTTGAAGGTAAATCAAAAGTTACATTAGCTGTCAATGTCACTTGTGCAACTGGAGACGCTCTAACGTCCCAGTCTTGAGTGGCATCAAACGATAATGTATCTTCTTCTAAATATACACCGCCTGTTATTTTTGTTAAATTATTTGAATCTGCTGATAATACTTTTGATGCTGCACTTGTACCTAATGTTGCAAGGTCACTATAGTTTAATTCTGCTGCTGTTGCGGTTACATTAGTTCCAGCAAGTGAAAAAGTTCCACTGATATCACAAGTACCATTAATATCTATCGCAGTTGCTGTTAAATCAATTTCACCGCCACCTGCAATACTTAATGTAGATCCATCAGAAGAAATATGTTCACCACCAGCTGCATCGTATAAATATAATTTAGCTGCACCTCCTAAGACTAAATCATCTGTTGATGCGTCCCATAACATAAAAGCACTTGCTGCATCTCCAAAAAACTTTACATCATGTCCTGCGTCATCGACACCAACTGTTAATGTTCCAATTTGAACAACGCCATCTGCTGATTCATCCCATAACCAATAGCTTCCAGAAGTAGCACCAAATAATTTTACATCTTTTCCTGTGTCATTAACACCGACAGTTACTGTACCGCTAAATTGTGAATTTCCTGATACATCAAGAGCACCATTCAAATCAACAGTTGTTGCAGTAATTTCTACTTCTGTGTCAGCATCAATATCTAATTGTCCATCGGTGCTTGAATTAATAAATAAAGCTGTATCTCTTAATTGAAGTTTACCAGCACCACCTACTAATACATCAGTACCATCAAAAGTTAAATTTGCTTCTGCTTCTAATTCGGTTGTTGTAGCACCAACCGTTACTAATTCATTAGCTGTTGCATTGTTTAAAGCTGTTATAGGACTACTAACGACAGCAGAACCGCCTATAGTAATTGCATCTGCTTCTAAAGTTCCATCTATATATACGTCTTTAAATTGAAGACTAGCTGTACCTAAATCTATATCATCATCTGCAACTGGTACAATTGCACCATCTTGAAAAGTAACTTGTGCTGTTCCACCTGATGAAAATGCTAGTTTATCTGCGGCACTAAAATAAAGTCCTGTATTAAGATCCCCTGTATTACTAATTGAAGGGGCTCCTGCTGTTCCATCTGCTGCTGATATTTGTCCTCCAGCAACTATTACACCACTAACATCAAGTATACCATTAAGGTCAACGGTTGTTGCTGTAATTTCTACTTCGGTATCAGCATCAATATCTAATTGACCATCTGTGCTTGATGAAATTTTTAAGGCACTATCCCTAAACGTTAAATAATTACTTGAATTTAATAAAAGCCCCGCATCTTGAACATGAGTAAGTGTTACTTCTTGATCATCACCAAAATTAATAACTGCTTCATCTGCTAAAAATAAATCTGAAAATTCTAAAGCTGACGTCCCTAAAGCTGCACCATCTGATGCATCTGGAACGAAAGCTGTTGTTGCTGTAATTGTAGTTCCTTGAACTGTACCTGAAGAAGTAATATTTCCTGATGCAACTGTACCTAATCCTGTAACGTTACCACTTGTATCAAAAGTGTAATTACCATCTGAAAACGTACCATCAATAGTTAAATTTCTAATTGTTCCAATATCTTTATTGGAATCTAAAACTAAAGCTTTACTAGCTGCTGCAGTACCTGCAGTAATTCCATCTAAAAATTCTAATTCTGCTTCTGTTAATTCTGCATTAGAGCCAAGAGTTAAAGTTCCTGTTACTGTAAGATTATCTGCAATTGTAACTTCTGAAGTTGTATGACCTATTGTAACTGCAATTCCTGAAGTTTCTGTTGCAACTTTTAAAGCACCTTGTGAATTTGTAATATAAGAATTAGAACCATCGTGATAAAGAGTTAAATCTGTACCAGCACCTAATTTTAAAATATCACTATCACCTAAAGCAACGTGAGTTGCAAAAGTTGCTACACCTGTAACACCTAAAGTTCCACCAACTGATGTATCACCAGTTGTTGTAAGATTGTCAGCTATTGTTGTTTCTGAAGTTGTGTGACCAATAGTAACAGCAATACCTGAAGTCTCAGTTGCTAATTTTAAAGCGCCTACTGCATTTGTAATATAAGAATTTGATCCATCATGGTAAAGAGTTAAATCTTGACTATCACCAATTTTTAATGGAGTTGAATCCGTTAATAACAAAGAATCAGCTGATTCATCCCATAGAGCATAACTTCCTGAAGTTGCTCCAAATAATTTTACATCATAACCTGTATCATCAATACCAACTGTTAAAGTATTATGTATTTGATGTGATGCAATACCAGTATCAACCATGTTTGGATTTGTTCCATCATCAGCAGTAGCATAAACAAGTTTTGTTCCTTTATCTGTGCCTTTAAAAACAACTGTGTCACCTGATCCAGTGACATATTTAAATGTAAGAGTATAATTTCCTGATGTACCATTCATCAGAATATACATTTGTTGAACATCCAAAGGAACTGTAACTGTAGTGGCTTCACTAATTGTTCCAGTAAATTTTATAATTCTGTGTGCGAGTGCAGCACCTGTTGATCCATCAGAAACGCTCAATGTAGTAGGAGTTGATGTTACAGCTGTTTCAATATAGCCACCAGAAAGTTGTTCTATAATTTGTAAATTGGTATTGGTTGTTGTTCCCCATGTACCAGCGTTCTCGCCAGTGGTCATTAACTCTGTACCAAGACCTGTATAACTCGATGCCATTAAGCGCTCCCTACAAATATTTCAACATCACACGCTGCAGTATCTGCGTCCACGGTGATGTCAACTAAGTCAGAAAGACCTGAAGCTAAAGCTGATCCTGATGCTTTCATTGTATCTACAACGCCACCACTATTATCACCTGGATAAATAAACGAGTGACCAGCATCAACCTTCATTCTAAATTCTGTATTGTCTTCATCTCTAAACGTTAACATAATATGATTTGATGAATCTAAATTTGTAATTCTAATATATCTTACATCACCATCATCAAACATTCCTGCAACATAACCAACTTTATTGGCTGTTACACCAACACTACTAAGTGCTGATAAAAATCCTATTAATCCACATTCTGTTGTTGATGCGGTTACAACTCTTTTTACAACTTCATTAACACTAGAAATATCTAAAGATCTTTCCGATCCATAATCTATGTTATTGAGAGTGATTGCTTCTTTTACTGATACTGTTAATGTTGCCATATTTTAATCCTTTACGGAGCTGGAGGTACATTGAGAGGCATACGAGGTTCGCCGTCCGTATAATCATCTCTTCTCCGTCTCCCTATTTGTTCTTGACCAAATTTTTGTACTTCAGTCTGATATTTTTGTTCGTATAATTGTAGCATATCCACTGGACCTTTTAAATAACTAAATGCTTCCACTAGACATGCATATAAAAGTCCATTTCCAAAATTAAGACTTAAATAAGTTGTTGTATTTGCTGAACTCAATCCTGTTGGTCTAGCATTATAATGAATTTTGTACATAAAAGCTGAAGAAGGTGTTGGAACAATTGTAATTCTTCCTGAAGAAGTTGCTCCCGTTCCTTCGGCTCCTCCTGACATAGCATAGTATTTTGGTGTGCCAGTAGTCGTTTCAGCTGCATCATATTCTCTTAAAAAGCTAATATCTTTCTTTTCTAACCAGCTATTGGCTCCAGTTGCAGCAGTCGTTGAAGTATAAACCTGAAGTCCTCTGACAAATAGAGTTCCCGCAGGAGCATAAACATTATCTTTTGAAGCGGTTAAATTTCCAAGCATTTCTTTTCGATCTGCATCAATTGGAACATCTCTTTGAATTCTAAGTTCTGAGTTATCTATAAATTGATCTGTAATAGTACTAGACAATACCGATGTTCCTACTTCAGTATAATTCTGAATTGCTGTTGTTAATGTTGAATAAGTAAATCCTGCCATATTACGCCGTTAGAGTTGCTGGACCAGCCGAACAATTCTCTCCCCCTCCTGATACTGCCCCACTTGTAGCAGTGTTTGTATTAACAGTAAAGTGGTAGTAGTCATCTGTATTTGTAATATCTCCACTTGAATCTCGCTTCCCGACTGTAATCGAGTAGCCAGAAGAATAAGCAACATTTGATCCAGATATTCCATCAAAATCAGATGGATTCTGATAAGCATCAGAATCTGAACTTGTCCAAATAGGTCCTCTAAATCTTACAGTATCACTTGTAGATCTCCCGTGAGATTTTTCAAATACATTTATAATTCCAGAACCTGCTGCAATACTTTCAAAAGGATTTGGTCCCAATAAAACAGAAACTTCATTTTCTGTTCTTGCAGGTCTTGCATTTCTTAAACCTTGCGTATCACTAAATCTAGTAACAACTTCCAATTGTGAGTGTTTAGCTTCATATTCAGATTTATGAACAAACATGCCATTCCATTCTTTAACCATTTCATTGTACGGAAATTCCATACCTGATCGATCTGATATTGCCTTAGCGTATTTTCCTTTTGCAAATGCCATAATTATCCGCTCGGGTAGTAAGAAGCTGGAGTTATATAAGTGCTTGAAGAAGATCCATCTTCTGACAAAGCTCTTTTTAATTCATCTTCATACAACAATTTCATTTGTTGTACTAATTGTGGGTTAAATTTTTGTGCTAAATAAAAAGCTAAACCTGAACACATACAGGGTACAAATCTGTAAGGAACATCCGATGCATCTGTATAAGTTGCATCTGCATCTTGAATTCTTTTAACATAAT
>VTLG01016178.1_pt1 | contig 61598 bp, 89 predicted proteins | sample 4694571 | NCBI WGS metagenome assembly VTLG01 (sample SAMN12604809, study PRJNA352737) | marine metagenome | biome: ENVO:00000447; feature: ENVO:00000209|ENVO:00000569|ENVO:01000036; material: ENVO:00002151; isolation source: viral sequences binned using virsorter ...
TTGACGCTAAGTTTACCTGAAGTAACAAACCAATCCAATACCGATAGATCACCAGTAAGGATGGAATCTTCAGGATGTTCGATGTGTGTGTTTTTCATACCTTTATTATACAAGGCATGAGAGTAGAATGGGTCAGATAGTGGACACTTCCTAAACTGTCCTAATCATGGAATCCTGGGATGAATTCTTCCATACAATGGTTAGTCTCTTCCTTTTCTTCTTTCAATAGTTCCCATGTATCTTTCCATGTATCAACCTTATGAGCACGTCCTCCCATCTCTTTTACTGCTTCTGCTAATGTGTAGTCGTTTCCTCCTTCCTCTATTCTATCACCATAGAATATCAATTCATCATCCTTATCAAAATCTCTTAATATTTGGCTCTTATCAGCATATTTTGGACCGATATCAATACCAGTCTGACCACCTAATGCTACTGTTAGGTCAGGAAACATATTCAATACCCTTAATGCTATAAATCTTCTCTCACTATGTACCTTATCCCATATCATATATTCTTCCCTACCCTTCATAGGATCAGAATCTCTACCTAAGATGCTAAAATTAACGCCACCTGGCCTTCTCTCAATATGGTTCCCATTGCGAGTAGGAAACTGACTGAAATCTAACTCATCTTGTAAGAATCTTTCTAATTCTTCTGTCGGTTCCCATTCATGCCTATAAACATTCTTATCACCTTCATAAGCATCACTACCTGAACAGTTGTAAACTCTCTTAGACCTATTGTATAGATCCTCACCTACCTGCTCTATGGTTTTCTGCCTATCACTTCCAGTAACAAGATACATATCATTTTCCCATGAGAATATGAGCATGAATGCCCTGAAATCAGGATCAATCTGTGATCTACTGGGAGTGAGAGTCCCATCAATATCAAAGATGTATTTCTTCATGAAGCAAATCCCCTTTTAACTGGTGTTGATAACTTAAAATTGAAATTAACAACAATCCTTCTATCTTCATCAGTACAAGTAACAGCAGCATGTTCAGTAGAACAGTCAAACATCACCATTCTATTAGCAACACTTTCTACTTTATCACCATTTTTAAATGCTGTATACCCATTGTTAGTATTGATATAAAAAATAGCAGTTTTCATCCTCTTTATTGTTTTTTTATCACGAAAATCAGTATGCCACATACCCTTTATATGTTCAGGAGTCTTATTATTTAAATTTGCTTTAACCCTAAAAAAGATAACTCCATTCTTATCCCATAATTTAATACAATCACTCTCCTGAAATAACTTAAACCATACACTCTCAATCTGAGTATCGTGCATAAAACCATGAACTAATTGAGGTTGTCCATCTCCTTCAAATACTTGATGAGGATTCCAGTACCAAGGAAAAGACTCATCCATCAAATTATCTCTAATCCGTTCAAATTGCTTTGAAGGTAAGAAATCATCAATGATTTTCATCGGTTCAAAAATAAAATGAGACCTCTAATAAACATACCAGCAAACAGTACATAATAGATCCATAGACCAGTCATCATCATTTTGTTATAGGTAGAACCCCTAACATAATTTGGAGTACCTTGACGGTCCCATCCATCGACCATGTACTCACTTGGATCAATTTTTCTCATAGTCCTAATGGCAATACTTTTTGTCCCACCATGAACATTTCAAGTACCCTACCGAATACTTGAACACCCCAATGGGTAAACCAAACGAAACAACTAATGAATAGTAGTTTCTCTCTGCTTGTCATGTTGTTACTCATTTTAAAAATAGGTGAAGTTAAGAACACATCTAAATTCTTGGTCAGTACATGTTGTTCCTGAATGTTTCATATGTGCTGGAAATATTAGCAACCGATTTGCCACACTCTCAACCTTAGTACCGTCTTCAAGTTCAGTGTATCCATTATTGGTATTCATATAAAGTATACCAGTTTTAAACAGATCCCCATGTAGTTCTTTTTTAACAAAGGGAACATCTATATGAAATCCATGTCTAATAACCTCTGTATGCCTAGGATTTATATTAGCCTTCATTTTAAGAAGACCTTCTATTGGTAAATCCTTAGTAATCCAATTAAAAGGATCTATAATATCATTCCAATGGGGAGATACAGGAGACATTGCTTGATAAAACATATGACTGAACTGAAAATTATCAAGAGGATTTCCCTCAAAACAACTGTCATCAACAACATCACCAAAAGACCATCTCATACAAGAAGGGTTTGCCGTAAAAAGATGCTTTAACGACTCCCAAAAATGACCATCCAGATAATCATCTTTAACTTCAATGTCCATTAAAAATCCTCCTTTGGATCAGTAGAATCAACCATTGTGTAGATTTTATCTGCTATGTCTGTATAACCCTTCTCTAACATTATACCATGTATCATGTCCCATTGCCAATCTTCTAAGAATTTCCTGATAATAAACTGTTGCAGTTCACGATCAATTTCATAGAGTTTGGATTCATCAAAGGTCATCATCATAGTCGGTAAACTGCATTAACTGATAGTTAAAGGCAAGTGCTATTGTACATAGCACTGCCCACCATAAGAGATATGTCATTTAACCTCCATCCACTGCACATCCTACCATAGAACCACCTATGATGCCAGCAGGGATTGCCCACCAACGATCTTTACCACGTGATCCAAATCCTGCTAAACCGCCACCTAAAAGTGCGCCAGCAAGTGTCCCATCAGAACAATCATTAGTATCTACATCCTCATATACAGTAACATGCCTCCTATAAGAAGGAACTGGTTCTGAAGGATGCCTATCTCTCTCATATGCTACATCCTCATTGCAAGGAACCTCAACAGTCTCCTTCCATGACTTCACATAGCCAGGATCATACTCAGTCCCAGGAATATATTCTTCCCTATACTCAGTCCTAAAACAAGTGCGATCATGAGAATAACCTCTTTGATACTCACCTGCTACCACTGCGGTAGGAGAGAATAATAGTATTGCTGCTAATGCTGAAATGTTTTTCATTTTGATTCCTCATGGTGTGCGTATGCATAACATACACGGACTGTAAGTATTAAAAGTGTACCTAACATGTATTCCATAATTACCTCATGTAAAGATAACCACCTGCCCAATCTGCATTAGCAAGACATGCATTACGCTCATTGATGATCCTTAAATCATAACGAACATGCTTTGCTGGTGCTTTCCATGATGCAGGTTTGTAAACTTGACCGGTCTTTTTATCTATAAATGCATGAACTCCTTGACCCTTAGCACAGATCTTCCAATACTTACGACCTGCTGTTGCTTCAAACTTGTAACGATCTGAGGAATAACCCTGACGATCATAATCTGCTTGAAGTGCATCAACTAAATCCATTACCCACATTTCAACCCTTGTAGTTAAAGGGAGTTGTTCGGTAGCAAGCATAAGACTCCTGATTGATTACTTTGTTATTATAGGATAAAAAAAGACCCCTGTGAAGGGGTCTTGTGACACTTATTTAACTGGATACTCTTCGGGGATTTCCTTTAATTCTGGTGTACCTTGATAGGGTAATTCATAGCATACCCACTGATTATCGGAGAATATATAAGCATATTCTTCACCATCCTTGGGTTCAAGATAATCCTCAAGAGATAGGTCTAAACGTGGTTCAGTCTTTTCACCTCTATCATTATAATATTGAACATGAGGTTCACACTTTTCACGATCCCAATTAGTATCAGAATCACAACAAGAAATGTCACCACCATCAATTAACTCTTCAACCTTTTCTCTTGTGTTAAACTTCTTTTTAAGAGTAACACCTAACCACTGTGGATAACCATCCCAATGGTGATACACTGACAAGAATGAATCCTCAGTCAGTTGTAGTGCAATGCGAGAACGTGTTGCCATACTATAAAAGAAATAGGGTGAAATCCCCAAGACTACCTTAAAGTGCCTGAGAGCGTGTTTACTTTAAGGATCTTGAGGTAATTCAATGAGTGCCTGAGAGCGTGTTTACTCAAAGAATTGTGATGAGCAAGGTCTTAACCACGACATTCAGTTCGCTACATTGCCTTGCTCGGTGGTTCTCACCATCAGGGTTTCCCCTGTACTTTCTTATTATAGGTTATCCATGTCCTTTCCGACCCTTGTAGTGGACACTTTATCAACTGGTTGTGTGTCCTCCTTATTATCGCTCAAATTACTGTATGCTACCTTTGCCTTATCAATGGTTTGAAGTGTCCACTCATAAGCAGTCTTAGCAGCAGGTACTATGACTTCTTTTGAGAATTCATCAAACTCATACAAATGAATCTGCCATCTTACCTTGGCATCTTCAATATAGTCAAAGAGATCTAAATTTGTATCCTCTGGTCTCTCTGAGGGTGGTTTGTATAAACTTCCCTTTACTTTTGGTCTTGTAGGCGTTTCAGTCATCGTATTGAAATGGTAATGGTTATTCGTCGTAAACTCTGCACTCTTCAGCATCAGGGTGATTATCACAATAGACTTCTAGATGCTTATCTTGATGTCTAGTATGCCAATCATTAATGCCTGTTTCAGGTTCATCATTCTTGTGATACTCGTCATAATAAGCATGAGCACTTTCTAAGTCTTCCTTAGAATACTCCATCTTACCATGATTGATATGTTCTTTCCCATCCTTGGGATCAAGATAGACTTCATGGTCTAAATCGTGTTTGATTGTCATAGTAGGATTAAAATAATCTCCATTATATTTATTTGGCAGGAACTGCTTCTAGTTCCTTAAGTGCTTCCATCCTAACAAACTGTTCGTTCATATTATAATAAAGTTTATAGTTATCAGTAACAACATAATGTCCAGCAATATCCCCATCTTTACAATGCCATCCATAACCTGTAACTCGTTCGCCAACCCCATCAATACGAAACTTTTTTTGTGGATTTGTTAAGTAGCTTTGGTATCGTTCGTCTAAGTTGATCATGGTTCTTTGGAAAGTGTGAGGATACTATAACATTAGTTATATGACTTATCTATAAATTTTATATTGTCTTTTGTTTTCCTCAATATTTTGTCATGTTATGAAGATCATTCGGTAACAATCGCATACTATCCAATAGGCATATAAAGAGGTAATAAGGTTAATCATCTTCAATATGGAAAAATGGACCAAATTTACCACTGGACCCAGGTGTACGATCTTCCAACTTATCTAATAGATCGTTGGTACTCATTACAGATTCAATTCGATGCATCATATCAGCAATAACACTAACAACCATAGGTCTTTCAGTTCTTGCTGCAAATGCAAGTGCATTTCTTAAATCTGATTCTGCATCCTTTAAAGATTCTTCAACTTGTTTTGATAATGCCATTAAAATTCCTCATCACAATGCTTTTCTACAATCTCTTGAATGACTTCACTAAATGCATTACGCAATTCATATTGAATGTCATTCTTATCCTTCTTTAACCTAGTTACAGTAATAGGTGGAAGATTAAGAGTGGCAGTTATCTCCCATAATCCAAGTTCTTTGTTCTTGGTAGTGTTAATTTCAAGCATCTTTTTTGTTGGTATCAGTAGTTAAATCAGGCAGTTCTGTATAATCTGGCCAGGTAGATTTATCCGTAAAGGGTACGACATTACTAGAAAGGGCATCATTAACCTCAACATTGTCCTCAAAAAGTGATAAAACCTTTGCGGCAGTATTAAGACATGCTCTATGATAGTTTGAAGTTCTTTTAACTTCATTTAGAATACAATCATAAACTTCCCTTGGTGTTGCTTCTGACTCTAATGCGTCTCTAAGTGTTTCCTCTAAATTTTTTAGAGCATAGTTTACATACTCTCTTTCACTCGTCATAAGGATGTTCTTTAATTGCTTGTTCAATAATAACCTCTATTTGCTCAGATGTCAAGTCGTTTAACCACTTCCAATTAGGATCATTTTTATCCCACTCACAAGTAAATGAACCATCTTCATTCTGTTTCACTGTCAATGAGTCTTTGCTCTGCATCATGTTCTTCCTGTTTAATACGTCTTCTTACCATCTTAGCAAACTTAACATCTTCTCTTGTATACCAATCAGGATGTTTCTTTGCTCGTTTGATGATTTTCTTCGCTGCTTTCTTGTCTTTCATTTAGATTAGTTTGATCGCTTTTAATTACAAAAGATCTTCTTTTATCCGAAAGACTATTTATTACCGACTGAACAAAGATCATTTCACTCTGCAATCTCTCAATTCTTTCATTTGCACAAGACATTTGATGTTTAAGATATGATAATTCATCACCATTAGCATCATAATCCTCTGCCCATAAAGGTTTGGTTATTTCTCTATCTCTGTATGGATACAATACATCCTCAAGTTCAGCGACTATCCACCATGCCGCTTCTTGAATCTTAAAAAAGAATTTACCCATAATTAAATAATTCTTATAATACTTTGCTTTTGGATCGTAATGGTGCATGATTAGAATTGGGAACAAATATCTTCTTAACAGGACCAAGATCCTTAACTGCTTGTGAAGACTTCTGTAATTGCTCTATTGCTGCTACAAGTTCAGGTGTTTCTTCCCACTCCCAAACCTGCTTACGACTCTCTTCTTTTTTCTCAATCGTATGTGATTTAAGTACCATCTGTCTCTTTATGTTTCACATCATACTCTATCACAATTTTCTTGCTTTGTCTACCAGTATGATCTAATGTAGTATAATATGTTATAGTACCACCTAATTTTTCTTTAATTGTTTCTAACTCATAAATCCAATCAGAATGTTCTTCTATCTTAGTCATTCCTTTTTGCCTATATTATGTTCATAAAAGATATCACCAGAACTACCATACATGATAGCATCCCATGTATCATCTTCATTCTTCTTATAGACTTCCAAACAACTTTCTACTCCCTCTGGAAGTGGAGTAGTCCAAGTTCTTTGATACCAATTCTGAGTCTCATTATAGCGAAAACCCTTTGCACTTAAACTTTCAGTAAAAGTTGGTTCTTTTTCTTCTATATCTAAATTATTAAATCCATTTAACCATTCATTCCACCATGCCATTTTACTTACCCCTTTCCCAGTTATTAGTATTTGATGTAATGAATCCTATAATAACCTTAACAAATGAAAAGAATCCATTACCTTGTAATTCATCAAACATATACATGTTTAACCTAAAAGCATAGTTTGCTTCAGTAATGATTGCATTTGCTTGTGATTGATTAATAGGTAATGTATCTAGGGCTGTTCTATATGATGTTTTAAATCCCTTTTTATCAGAAATCTTATCAAATTCATAAAAACGAAGTCCCTCTCCATTTTTTAAACCCATTGCCTTCTCAGCGATACCCATGAGTATCTGACCACCTGAAAGATCGCCCAAATATCTAGTGTAATGATGACCAACCAAGAGTTCTGGATCATCTTCTGCTACCTCCCTAATACGATTAACATAACGTTGACATGCCTCACTAGGAGTAATAAGGTCTCGCCAGTTAGGTCCATAATAATATCTACAATCCTGTGCAAGTGATTCAGTACGATTAAGTGCTTCAAAAGATATCTTAGATATTATAGGATCTTCTTTTAACTTGTCCAATTCCTCCTCCATCGCACGATAGATGAAATAGAAATTAGCAACCAACTGCTTATAACTTTCCTTACTAACAACACCACGTAAAAATGAACCAACAAACTTGGTATTCTCTGCTGCGGTATGAGACTTTTTAGTCTCTGTTTTTAATTGCAATGCAAAATCTGATACTGTCATTAACTTAAAAATTTAGATTTTGGTAATTCTCCACCTTCATGAAGATCTTTAATAGGAAATGTTACCATCTTCTCCCAAGGAGAAAGATTATCAAAAAGAACAGCAGCTTTATCACCACTAATTCTCTGTACAAATCCAGTATACCCTCTGTATATAGAAGTTGGATCTTTAACTGTAACAGTAGTTCCTGGTAAAATCATTTCTTTCTTCTAGGTACTTGTATTGTCCATGATGGAGATACTAGATCAACCATCTCAAATTGTTTTTTGTTCTTTTCAATCTGATTCAAATATGCTTCACGGCCAGGTTCAGGTTGAATCTCACCATAATGAGTTTCTAACTTATCATAATATTTTAAGATAGCATCATCTACCATCCCATAAGTTGTATCCCATGTAAGACTGTGTTTAAGTTCAGTTGCTAGTTCATCTATTTGTTCCACACTCATTTCTTCCCCAAGAAATGATGCTCTAATAGCAACTAACTCAGTAAGATTAATCTTAATCTCAATGTCATTATACGATATTGCCATTCTCTCCACTCCTTAGAACTATTCCGATTATAAAGATTGGCACTGCTGCAAGAAGTCCACCCAATGCAACAAATCCAACTGTGGTAATAAGGTTGTCCATTTTCCCATATAGTTTGATAACATTATAAAACCCCTGACATATAATGTCAAGGGTTTCTTTTTACTATTAAGTTTTTAGAATTTTTAAGTTAATTAAGGTGGATGTGAAAACGGTAGCATATTAAAATTAGAATAGGTTTGAACTAATTAAACTCTAAACTAAAACCTCCTTACAGATTCGTTTACAAACAGATTGACTTTCGTCACACTCGATTAGGCACTCATAGTATTCTGCGATTAGATCATTATGAGGATCGAACGTCTCTTCTGAGTGTTTAGACCCAGCTAATTGATTAAAAGGAATTAAGTTATGCATAATCGGGTTTTTAGATACAACAATTTCATAATGTAATTTACCTCATTACAAAGGAGTTTCAGGTCATCTTGTGTCCTCTAATTCTCCCTATTATTTATCAGAAATTCAACACAAAGTCAAGTTCGGTTTTACAAAAATAAATGCCTACGAGTTTATACTTACGTATAATTAAACCATCCAGTAGCAATATACTTAGTTTGAGTATTACTCACTATTCCATTATGATGATGTGTCCAGTATGGTGGCCAAAGAACACATCTACCCTCAACTGCATCTAAGGTTCTATCATAGTTTTCATAATATGTTCCTCCACCATCAGTAACAGTGTTCAGGTATACAGTCCATACTAACATCCTATGAGATCTTTTATTAGCATTTTCACAATGAGACTTAAAATATGCCTGGCCAGGATTATATTTCTGCAAGTTATATCCATTATCTAATCCCCATGCAGATAAATTTTTAATTTGAGAGTGTGTAGACCAATATCTCTCAACACATTCATCCAATACTCTTTTTAAATATACACTTGGAACAATCTTTCTACTAAATCTAACACTAGGAACTTGCCAACAATCCTTAATCTCTGGATCAATAGCAGCACCATAAAATGTTCCTTTAACTAACTCCTTACTATCAATATATTCTATAATTTCCTTACATTGATTAGAAGAAAGTACATCATCATATACTTCAATAAAATCAATCATAAGTATTTGTATGGTATATTACCGTCTTTTAGTAAATCCCAAAATCCCCACCATCCTGATGAAATATACTTAGTTTGAGTATTACTCACGATTCCATGATGAATATGAGTCCAAGATGCTGGCCAAATAACTAATCTTCCTTCAACTGCATCTATAGTTCTGTCATACTGAGGAAAATATGTATTTCCACCATCAGTAACAGTGTTAAAATAAACCATCCACACTAACATTCTATGGACATGTCTCCATCCATCAATTTCACAATGTGGCGCATGATATGCCATCCCTGGCTCATACTTTTTAATAGTATATGCAGGTACAAGCTCCCATCTAGTAAGTACATCAATAAATGGATGAGATTCACGATACTTAGGTGTGTAGATAGCCAATGCCAAATTTAAATGCTGACTCACAATAGAATCATCAAAAAAATGTACACCCTCTACCATGAGAGTATCTTTTACTGGTTTACCACCATCAACTCCATATTTTGAAGGTGTTAATTTCTGTTCATTGGTATATTCAATAATCTCTTTGCATTGTTCAGATGACAATGCATTATCATATACTTCAATATAATCAGGATTCATTTTTAACCCATTCTTCATACTCTTTTATCTGTTCTTCTGTCCAATCTTTCATATAATGTTTTCCTAATGCACCACGCAATAAAGCAACACTAATACCATTAAATGATTTAACAGGTTTAGGTTTCTTCATCTTCTTTGTGTTTTTAAATATTCTAAAACATGCTCCCTTACTGCCATCAATTCATTAAAACATTTCTGGTTATGAGCACAACCACGTAACTGACTATCTGGTTTTTGAACTGATTCTATAAACAGATCTAACCCACGATTCCACTTTTGATCTGGTGTTTCTTCATTCTCAAGAATTGTGTTCTGATCCTTCATTTATGTGCCTCCTCTGATCCACCAATGTTACAAGAAATATCAGAGTCACAATTCTCTGAACCACCCAATCCAAAAGGATTATATCTTGCTGTTGCAATCTCATACATCTTTTGATGCATGGTCTTTTCTTCCTCTATAGTATCACTCTCATCTGGATTTTCTTTCTTATCACTGAACCATTCTGCCATATCTTCTTCTGGTCTTGGATTCTCCTCTACTACTTTATTATTCTTCTCTACAACCTCTGCTTCTAACTCCTCAAACCTCCCTGGAGGTGCATATCTATTAGAACCATTTGCAATGGGCATTTTATCTAATGGATTCTTCCATGCAGGTTCAGGTGCTTTACTTTTAGAAGATTCTTTTTTAATATCATCATTCTTAGAATCATCAAAGGCAGTTTTTAGTCTTTTAAAAATGCTCATTTGCTCCTTTTTGTGCGTGAGTTTTTTAATATGTAGGTTTTAGCACAATCAAAGTTCCTTGATATGTGAACTTGCTCACCTTCATGAATTATAACAAATTTTTTACTATTCATCAAGGGTACTGCTGCCCAACTTCCATCCTTTGTTACATAACCCTGACGTTCATCAATCGCTTTTTTATAGAACCTTCTATAATCACTACTCATCTTGATTTCCTCGCTTTTTCATTGTGTAGTTGCCTCTCAAATTCAGTTTTAATTTCACATAAAGAATGACCAAGTATTGCTTCTGATATATTATCTTTAATAAGGTCTTCTAAATGTGCAATATGCTCCAATGCAAAGACCAATTTAGTTTCCTGATTCATTCTCACTTTGTCAACTCCTTAATTTTGTCTCTCCAATACTCTCGGTCATCCTCATCTATCCAAGGGTTATGTGATTGCACCCATGCATGTTGCAACCACTGTTCCCTAGTCCAGTTCTTCTCTGGTTGACCTTTGTATTGTTTAGAACTTGGCATTCACAGAAATTACTTTAGCATGAGGATTTCTTGCTAAGGCAGTCTTTCTTGCCTCATCATAATTACGTGCTTGAACCTCTTCCTTGAAGACCGTACCAGCAACATAAAGTTGAACTTCGACTTTCATGGGGTTTCCTCTGAATGTACTTAGTATAATGCATTAAGGAGAGGATTGTTTGTATCATGTGACACTTCCTCATCTGTCACGAAAGGATCTATTCTATTATAAGATTTGATCCATTCTAATGCTTTATTAAAATAATCATGATCTTTCTCTATTCCAATATATTGTCTGTTAATATTCCTACATGCAATAATAGTTGATCCTGATCCCATACAGTTATCTAGGATCACATCACCTTCATTAGAATATGTCTTAATAAAATACTCAATCATTCCTATTGGTTTCTGTGTAGGATGGAACTTTAATGGATCATCATTATTGATCACTGGAAACTTCTGAACATCCCTAGGATATCTCACAGTAGTTCCACCTGTATTACCCAATCTCTTTTCTACATGATTGTAATTTCTTTTCTTATCAGGAGCTGGTATATTATCCTTTGGAAGTACGGCATTCATAGGTTTATGCCCTTGTGTCATCTGTGGATTATATGTTGGTAGTTTACGATAGAATACCAATATATTCTCGTGTGCCTTCATAGGCATCTTCTTAGCATTCAGATGCCCTGTTGCCTTATTCTTCTCCCATATCCATTCATACTTAAACTCTTTAAGATTAGAACATGCTAGAACCTTATCAAATGGTGGTTGTGCAGTAAGAACTATTGCTCCATTTTCCTTAACTATTCTGTGATACTGTGACCATAGTTCATCAAATGGTATAGGACTATCCCATGAATTCTGAGTAGTACCATAAGGCAAGTCACAAAAAACCATGTCAACACAATCCTCTGGAAGTGAAGACATGATCTTTATACAATCACCTTGATACAGTTTATTCATTCCACTGTTTTAAAATCCATGAACTACTATTAGATTTCTCATGTCCACCTACACCCCATGCAAAATTAACACGATCATGATCAACAAAAGCATCTAACTCTGGTATATTTTCCTTAGTTCTATCTCCACCATTACAGAATACAATATCGTAAGATGTAGTATCAAGTAAACGTTGTATTGCACCACAAGCAGATCCATCACTATCATCCCATTCTATCACATCATCTACCATATTCAAGTGCTTAACAATCATTCTCCTTTCATACATGGGCATAAATGGTTTACCTTTCTTCCTAGTTAACCATGCATCAGAATTTAAACCTACAACCAGATATGGTGATAGGATCTTTGCTTGCTTAAACATTTTGATATGACCACTGTGAATAGGATCAAACCCACCACTAACTAATGAAATAATATTATCCATCAACACTTGACGTATAAAAAGGATGATCTGGAAGAAATGATAACCATCCAGTAATAATATATTTCTTTTCTGTCATACTTACTATCCCCTGATGAGGATGTGTCCAATAAGCAGGCCACATTAATATATCACCAGTCCTAGGTTGAAACTTCTTATCTTGATGCGGAAATGATGTATATCCACCATCAAATACATCATTTAAATAGACCATCCATGCTATAACTCTTCTCTCTATATCTCCATCAAAATGCCCATCATTTTCACAGTGAACTATAAAATATCCTTCCTCTGGATAATATCTCTGTATTTTAAATGCAGTATATAAACCCCATTTAGCAAGATCATCTATGAATGGATACTCCTTTTTATATAATTCTGTAACCTTACACAAATGGTCAAGAAGTGGTTGTAATATAGGAAGATCATAATCCTCTAGATAAAAATTAAGTTCCGTAGATTTCTTCTGACTATGATCTATCCTCTTCTGACCACCCAAAACACCATCTAGATGTTTGTCCGAATTTAATTCAAAATAATCAATAAGAGATTGGCAATTTTCTTTGGGAAGATAACCTTTTTTATGTAATATAAAATCAGTCATGCGTAAGAAAATAGAAATTCATTTACAAGTCTTTCAGACCTTTCTTTTCCAAACTTATTAGAAAGATATCCACCAACAGGATCAAGTTTAGTCATATATGAATCAAAATCTTTATAGACACTAGTATCCATACCAGTAGGTTGTTTAAATTCTAACATATCAGCATAGATTTTTAAATACTTTTTAAACATATCAAGATGTTGATCAACTTCATCCATAGTACAATATGCAATATAGATGTTCTCAGAAAAATGATTACCTGGCTCAAAAAACCTATAATCTCCTTTTCCTTTCGGTAATCCTTCAACACCAAACAAAAGATTCTCTGTTGGATGTTGAAAGTCAAATACTATGATAACCTTCTTATCAAAGAATCCCATAAGATCCATGCCAAAACAGGGAAGATTACTTCCAGTCTTAGGATAGATGATGTTGTTGTAAATACAAGATTTTTCACTGTAAATCTCTACCTCTCTTGCTTTAATAAAGTATCTATGATTATATAATTCTGCAACAAGAGTAGTATCTTGACTCTTCCAATATCCCCACCTTAATACTTTACGCATTTCAGGGAAGATACTATGAAGAACGGATTTATAACTTGACCAAAGATTCATCGCTTCATCACACTAATGGCAGGTTGTCCTTCAGCAAATACTGTATTAACTACTGCCTGTACTTTTCTACTTGTAGTTATACCTACATTTGAATAGGAAGGTACGCATACTAAACCATACGTCTTTGTAGCAGCACCCAGACGGATCACACGCCCTATTGTTTGGGAGATTCCGATATAATCCATACAACGCATGAATAACACCGCTTCTAACCCCTTTACGTTGATACCTTCTGATAAAATGCTATGATGCAAAACCACAAACTTCTTTTCAGAATCTTTACCCCATGCATCTAAAACATCAAAGAACTCTTTACGATGAACTTTCTTACCATCTATAATAGCACCTGTTTTAGATGTTATGTACATATAAGAATAACCCCTATATGCTAATTCGTCAAGGAACTTGGATCTTGATATAAGACTAACAATTTGTCTGGTAGATTTTGCACAAATAAGAACCTTATCCTTTGCATTCTTATCCATGCTATCAATAATCTTTGCAGATTCTACCTCTGGTGTAATATCATCCCTACTCAGTTTATCAAATTTATTAATCACCACCTTTGGCGGAAGTATATAACCATCTCTAACCAACTCAGGAGCAGGTACTTGTGCAATTACTTCTCCAAAGACTTCTTTATTCTCCATTCCAATACGTGACTTAGTCCCAGAATGCTTAGGAGTAGCAGTAAAGAAATAGCTGCGAACAGTATCCATACTTCCAAAAAATTCAACAGCAGGAAGAAAATTTCTTGCAACACTATTGTGTGCCTCGTCAAAATAGATCGTATCTACATTTATACCAGACTCTTGCACTCTATGCAGAGAATGATAGGTAGTAAAGATAAGTTTCTTTTGATTTCTAAAATGATAATTGAATTGAGCAATCTTTTCTGATTTAGTAGTGGAATAATAACTACCAGTATTTCCACTATGAACATGTAGTACACAAGCATCAAGAATATGCTCTGTAAACTCTGCACGTAACTGGTGTGCTAATAGAATCCTTGGTGCTACTACAACTATGGTTTTATTTCCTGCCTCAAACTGCCTAATGGCATCCATAATAGCAACAAGAGTCTTGCCGCCACCAGTGGGGATAATGATCTGTCCTTTGGAGTGTTTAGCAATCGCATCCAAAGCACGTTGTTGATGTGGACGCAGTTGCATTAAAGGAACCTCAAACATGTACATATTATAGCAGAAAAGCACCCCCGAAGGGGTGCTCTGTGCCAGTTGTGAAAGTGATTATTGGAAACAATAAACACCGTTGTTATTGACGAAGTTCAATACACCTTCATCACGGAGAACTTGAAGTTCCCTAAAAATAACCCCTCTAAAACTCTTCTCACTCTTAAAGTGAGAAACAGTAGTTCTAACTGGTCTAATCACGTCAAATGCCTGATTTGCAGTGAAACATTCTGTTCCAAAGTGTCCTTTAAGGAGAGAAAGAGTCATCTCCTTTAAACTCTTCTTGGAAACTTTCCCAGGAGTTTCAAGATCCTCGGAGATATCTTGAAGGGAATCGTAGTCATCATGACGCTCAATTTGAGCAGGTCGCTTACCAACGATCAAGAAATCACGAAGATCAATAACACTGTCATCGTAGATAACGTCAAGACTATCAAGGATACCACGAAGTTCTTTAATACGAACAGCAATAACCTTTAAAAGTTCGTCAGCATCAGCAATATTACTAGTATTAACGTAGAAGTTAAGACGAGTCTTAATGCCATTAGCAGCATTATCTAAGAACACAGGAAGAAAATCCCTAATCCATACTTTTTGACTCGCTTCATAGAGACGATCTACTATTGTAGTAGTAATCTCTGCACTGGAATCCAAAATGACGATACCATGCTTTCTAAATTCATAGACAACACCACCTGGCCCTTTACGAACAGTATAGTTTGTTAGAAACTCATCCTTTACTTCATCCTTAAAGATATTTCTTTTAAGGTTAGTACGATTGACTGCTTGCTCGTTCTTAGCAAATGTATCAACCCACCAATTTACTCCTTCCTGAGTAACTTCTTCGCCTTTCTCCTTTTGACGACGAACCCAGTCCTTACCACGTGCCTTATAGTCATCGTAGCTAGACTCAGTACCATCAGGTTGAGGTTGGTATAGAAGTCCAACCTCATCGATAACGTCACCGTCATCACACCCATCAATAGGAGCATAGACATCAACTAACATCCATTGATATCCATTAGCAACGTACCACATCCAACGATGGTTACCGTTTACCAACCAATCCTCTAATGAATTAGTCTCTTGATTAAACAGGATAACTGGAGGAAGTTTCCCTAACTTATATCCTCTTTCAAAAGAACGTGCTACACGATCATAAACCTTACGGTCATTACCACGCTTACGTCCTACGTTCTTGCGTAACTTAATGTCTTTTGTGTTTATTATTGTAGTATACAAATACTTACAACTAACAAACTCAGGGCGTACATAACCCTCTACCTCACGTTTGAGGTGCATCATGTCATCCGTTTCTTTTGGATGAGCAATATAATCACCAGGAATATGGACATCATCCACAACCTGTTCCTTGGAGCCAAACCCCTTTGAGGTCATAATCTTAAATGCAGTGTGACAAATGCGAGGAACTCGTTCCATCGCTCTGCTAATATACTACCTTGCCACGTGGTTGTCAACCCCCTTTAAGAAATATTACAGCTTCCCGTACAAACCATACAAAGGTATGTATACAAAATCAAAATTTGAAGTACCTATTACTGTATCCATGATCATGCCGTTCTCTCAACTTATTAAGTTCAGATAAATCTCTTTTAAACTTTTCCCTATCACTTATAAAAAAAGTAAAGGTCATTCTTCCACTCTCCTTACTATCACCAAAAAAAGATGATATTCCATGTTTATTTTTACCAGGGTACATAACAAGACGATTATACTTGTTCTTTATATCATTTCTTTTTCCGTCTAAAAATATTGTTGTTCCTGATTCTGAAGATGGATTTGGAGTCAAATATAATACACCAGCATGTGATGTTGGATCGGTATGCCACTCCCTGATTCTATTTTGTTTATGTTCTTCATAAGAAATATGAAAAAATTTATGTAATGCCTGATCTTTTAAATTATAAGTTTCATAAGCAAGATTTAATATCTTTTCAGCATATTTTTGAATAAGAGGATTATTCAAATACGTTAACTCCCATGTTCTAAATCCTCTCCATGCAACGGACCCACCAGGAAAATATCTATGCATTATATAATCCTGAGAAAGTGCTAACTTTCGTAATTCTTCAACATCTTCACAAAAATTATCTTTAACTACAATCAATTATTAACCTCTACAGAAAAATCAGTCTCACCATTCATAGACCTATTAAACACTTCTAACAAAGATTTTTGCATATTTGTAAATTCCTTACTAGAAATAAAAAAGTTTACACTTCTTCTATCATCAATATAATTTGTAACTCCATGTTCATAACTTCCTGGGTATAATATTAAACGATTATACTTATTTTCAATATCAATCCTTTTACCCTCAACAAATAATGTTGTTCCACATTCTAACGGTACATTAGGTGACAAATATAATACACCAGCATAAGGTACTGGATCTGTATGCCAAGGATGTGGATGATGATCTTTTTGACTATCAATATAACTCTTATGAAAATGAAAGTAGGTATCAAATCCATCTATACCAAAGTATTCGGAAGAAGTTTCCATAACCTGAGTATAAAGTTTTTTAATTATAGGATTATCAGAACTAGATAGATCCCAAGACCTAAATCCTACCCACCCAACTCTCACTGGCATATCAAGACTATGATTATAATGAAAAGAACTTGATAATTCTCTTAATTCATCAATCTCATCAAAAAAATTATCTTTAATTAAAATATTGTTCGACACCTATTGGTTCTCCAAATGAATAATCATATTCTAATGCATCAGCACAAACATAATGATGATGATTAGAACGAACACCTAACCTAGCACATAACTCTTTATGATTATCGGGCATTATTTCTACTGCATATAACATATGATGAACAATATGATGTTCATCATGATATTCCATCAATTTCTTTTTAAGTCCAACTAGAAAATTACCACTTCCTGCGGATGGATCAATAAAGGTACTACTAGGATCTTTCAATACATCTTCTGGAATATCATTTACCATACTATCAACCAACTCAGGTGGTGTAAACACTTCCTGAGTTTCTTTTATTCTCTCATCAGATCTCTCAATATTAGATCCAGATTCTACATTATGTTTATTTTTCATCTGCCTCTGTACCCTCTATAATATTTTTCTTAGATTCAGGATTACTTACTCTTACATTAAATGAAATAGTTATTCTAGGATAATCTGGTGTTGGATCTCCTGCTGCCACTTCATGTCCCAAATAACTTGGAATCATAACTAAATCACCTTCACTAATATCAAATTTAATTTTAGAATAATATTCTGGTGGTTGATATACATATTTTCTCATAGTAGAATTTGGATCTTCTACAACTAACGCAGAATGTATCTTAGGATCATATTGCAAATAATGTATACATGCAAAATGAATAGGATGGTCTATTGTTCCACAATGAGTATGTTGTTCTTGCCATTCACCATTAGTATAATGATTAAACCAAGGTTGATATATCAATATACTAACTTCTTCTGTAAAGAACTTACTAATAATTTTACCATAAGTATCTACTAAGGACTTATCAAGTATACTTTGATTTAAATCTTTATCTAAAATAGATGTTTTAACATTATTGGTTAACCAAGTTTCAGGTATGATCAAATCATCCAAAGAATCTTCAATTCTAGGTATATACTTCTTTTTTAATTCATCATTCCATGATATATTTTCTTTATACCAAGAAATTGGAAATATACTAAACTTCATCTAATCCCCACCTAAATGGTATGAAAGAAATATTAAATGATAGACTCACTCTATTATTGTTTGTTGTATTTTTAAAAATTCCATGCCTTAAAAATCCAGGGAATAATATCAGTTTCCCTACTGCTGGTTCATATTCCCAACGACGAATATGTTTATGAAAGAGATGTGATGAATGCATACCTTCAACCGGACATTCAAAAAATATATTACCGTCCTTACCATTTGTTTTACAATAATAAACTCCCGATAAATCAGTTGATCCATGATTATGAGTATGTCCATAATCACCCTTATCAAATTGACTAAACCAAGAATTAGTAATTTTATACCGATAATCTTCTATATTAAAAACGTTAGTACAATATTGATTTACATTAAAATCTAGTTCTTTCCAAAAATTTTCTAAGTTATAATATGTAATCACATTATTATCAAAAGGATCGGGAGAAAGTTTATGAGTTTCCTTAAACTTATCATAATACCTAAAATCAATAGATGAATAACATTCATCTAATTCCTTTGTAACATCTGGATTGTTTATTGTATTGCAATAAACTGGTGTTGGAAATAAACCTTCAACTTTCATCTCTATCTTCCAAACATTTATTATAAGTTGAAATCAAATCATTCTTTCCAAAATGATATCTTCCATTAGTTTGAGTTGCTACTTCTCGAAACTTATCTGCAAACTCAACTAGATTATCAATTACATCTGGCGATTTAACACTCAAAAAATGATGTCCCTTAGCATAGTGTGTAAAATCCTCTGTCTTTACTCTACCACTAGGTCCACATCCATACTCACCAACAAATACATCTGCTTCAAATCTTTCTTCATATGATAAGAATTCAAAATCAGGATGTTCTGTATGCATAGGTATCTCACCTACACCTACGTCAAATCTCGATGTGTTTTTTACTTCCCAATACTGTTTTACAGCACTAATACCACCAGGAAAAGTAGTATTGTCTAGATCTTCATCCAGATTACAATGTAAATAGGATTTAATTTTATTCTGGGAAGAAGGTTTCCGAACAGAAGTAGGCAAGACGAATCGAATATCATCTGTAATCTCAGAAGTCTTATTCAAGAATCGTATTGCAAGATTTCCTCCTACACCATAAGGAGGATTCCCAATCGCCAAAGTAAATTTCATGATAGAATTTTACTCTGATTCTATTGAATTGTCAATTCCTTCTTTAATACTGGCAAATCTAGTTTCCCAATCACTCTTATCCATACCCCATTTATCTATTGGACAAGAATCCAATATAATTCTTGCTTTTGCTGGTATATAACACCCACATTCTCTACATTCATTTTCTAGTTCTTTAAATTTATCACAAGATCTACATATCGAAATTCTTTCTTTATAGACCTTATCAGAAACCGTTAACGATGATTGTGGATTCTGCTGAATATAATTCATCAGTTGCCAAGTATACTTGGACAAATTAATACCTTTTTGTAATAACGAAGGATCTTCAGTCATAATATAAAAATATTTACCTAGTATATATCAAGTCACCACCACATAAAGGAACTGATGCTTGCATATCACTAGTTTCACCAGATCTAAACCAATATCCACCTTTATTACCATGTTCTCTAATTTTAATTCTCTGAATGGAATACCCATGTCTACCTGCGTCGTCCATTTGTAACCTGAATGTCACATTACCACCACCTTGCACTCTAACTTTACGTCCATCATCAGTAAATCGTACAAGGTCACAAGTTCCTTTATCTACGATACTAAATCTTGCATTCCAATCTGTTCCATCATTATCCCACAATTCAATCATTTGATTATTAACAGAACCACCAGTAACAGTAACCGTCTCTGTTTTAACATTTTGGAAGCTTCCATGATTGTGGGTAGTTCCATTCCATGTTAGTGTTCCTGTGTTATCAACTGCCCATGCAATAAAATAAGTACCAGCAGGAAGAGCTATATTTTTACTTGGATAAGAATGAGTTCCAAGATGTACTTGATTTGTTGGTGCTCTGTACACAGCATACTCATTCATAAAACTAGACCAATCAGATTCATGTGGACACTTATACCATGCTAATCCACCATGAGTTGTTCCTGCAACATTATCTCTCGTTGACCATACATTCTGACCAGAAGCATTATATATCCTAATTGCCATACCACCTGGGTTATCTGCCCAATTATTTTGACCAGGATTATCTGCATTAGTAACAGTAAATGCTAATGTATTTTGAACATTAGTATTACCTCCTGCTAACCATGAAGCTCTGCTATTGTTGGCAGAATGCAACTCTTCAAAATGAATAGGCCAATCTGTATGTCCATCTACTGTAAAGTTACCAGCATTAACAGCAACTACTAAATCAGCGAAAGCATTAGAACCACCAGCTTGGTTAGCAGTATCCCAATGGTCCTCACATTGAATAAGTTTAGAATTTTGTAATCTCCATACTGGATGTGGTCCATTATTATTTCCTATTGCTGCTCTAAGATCACTGCTATCATCTCTCCAATTATTACCATCATTTCCTGGTTTGAATTCCATTCTATATTTTGCACCAAGAGAAACTGTTGGACTGAAGTTAGTAGTTCCATTAGCAGTAAGTGGACCACCTTGTATAGATGATTGACCACTACCACTAAATTTATCAAATTTAATCAAACTAGACCAATCTCCTGATCTAGTAACCGACCATACTGTACTTGGGGTACTACTACCAGTATTAACACTAGCAACACCAGCACCATAAGCATTGGACATTTGAAGTGTATATTGAGTTGGTCCATTTGGATTTACAACTTTTGATCCACTAGTTCCTACTGGAACCCAAGTTCCGTCATATGGAACTGATGTTCCCCAAATTGTCTGCACTGGACATCCAGAATGACTACAAGCGACACTACTAGTCCAAGTCAATGTATTATTTGAAGAATTGAAGCTAAGAGTTACGACTGGAGCAACCCCTGGAGGTTGAGTACCAGTACCATCACATTTTCTACCATAAGATCCTTTAACAGTACTAGAGTTGATAGTTCCTGTTACAACAATACTATATCCTGGTATTTCACCACAAATAGCGGCTCCTGCTGGTCCACCCTCTGCACCTTTACCTGCATCATTTCCTGGTGTACCTTCTCCTGCTTGACCCCAATCACCACCTCTGCCACCAGTTCCACCTCTGGTAGTACATGCTCCTGGATCAGTACCATTTCCTCCTAATGTATATCCAGAATTACACTGTGGGCATGGTGGCTGTGGATAAGATCCTTCTTGTCCATCACTTCTACCGCCATCATATCCTTGACCCTTTCCACCTCTACCACCTATACCTTGTACAGGTAAGGTTGAGGTAACATTATGCTCACATTGATTATAAACAGTATTACCACCACAATGCTCATTACAATGGTTTTCCCAAGGTCCACCACAAAATTCATAATAAGTACAGCATCCACCACTCCAACTAGAAATTGAACCACCTGGGCTACATGCAGGAGCCGATTTACATCCACTAACAGTCCAACGCTTGTTACATATACCTCTTCTAGGTACAGCACCATTCATTCCTTGCTCACCGCCACCGCCACCACCCCATACTCTAGCACCTGAGTGGATCTTTACTGAAGTATTATTTCCATTATGGACAATTCGCATTGCCATTCCACCTTTATGTCCACTTTCATTTCCATGATGAGTGGATCCATCAAATCCTCTACTATCATATCCACCAGCTCCACCCATTCCATAGACATAACCAAAAACTTCTATTCTATAATTACGTGCAGGAACCGCTGGACTTAAATTTGCACCTGGTTCGTCGGTAGTATTCTTAGCACCACCTGTTCCTCTTATATAAACATATTTTTGTATATTTCTGGTTATATTACCATCACTTCTAGTGTTATCATCTCTTCCACCCATACCTCCACCAGACCAATCTAGTCCATGAGAAGTATATCCTCTATACCTTCCCATTCTAAATGGTTCATGTGTTCTACCAGCTTTAAAGGTTGCCCAATATCTTTTAACTGATCCTCTAAATTGAGAACATTTCCAATTAGTTGTACTAGTAATAGCTTCATTTTCAGTAGAATTTGGAACTATTGGATTATATGAATCATTTGCCATATCTCTTTTAAGTTGGCTAGCCTTAACAGTCCCACTACTAGTCTCTTTAAAATATGTTCTCATATCACTGAATTTAATTGCTCCACTACCAACAAAATATGGTCCTGCTTTTACTATATCAACATCAGGTCCACTAGAATGTGTTGTTTGTGGTCCAGTACCACCACCAGTTGTAGTGTTATTATATGTTGTTCCTCCACCTATTGTTGTACTAGAAGAAACGTTTAACCTATAATATGGAGTAAATCCATGGAAGAAAAATGATCCGTTTGTAACTTGAATTGTAAAATCATCCCAACGATCATCACCCGATACAGTTCCTAAATCACCATGACTATCACTGAATTGAAGGATTTGATTATTACTATTGGGTTTAATTCTCCATCGATATTCATCAATATAACTGACAGCAGTTCCACCAGTATTTGATATTGGATAGGATCCATTATTTAAATTAAGTTCAACAGGACTATTCTTATCAGTTTCAAGAAATTCTCTGATTCCATGTATTGTTACTTTATGGGTATGAGAAGAATTTTCCGTTATTGTAAATCTTTCATTATTTGATCCTGATGATCTAATACCAGAAGTTGTTGTTAAACTATCATTAGGAGTATTGGACCATACTGATCTTTCTCTAATTATTTTAACTGATCTACCCATTGTAGAGTAGGGTGTTATCCAATCAGTATCATTTGCATCTGTTGGTTCATTTCCCAAGAAGAAATTAGTTGCATCTGCAATATTTGAATTTAATTGATTTTTAAGTTCTTCTGCATTCCATGTTCTATTTTGTTGTAATGCACATGCAATCAAACCAGCAGCTACTGGACACGCAGAAGAAGTTCCATTCATCCAACAATCATTATAATCTCCAGTTCCAGAATTATCAGCAGATGGATTCTTATATAATCGACTACCGTTACTGGCTGTTGATGTATTGGAAGATGCCGCTAAAGTTCCATCACCAGGTGCATAAAAATCAACACCTGTTCCTTTATTAGAATAATCTGAAGCAACACCAGATCCAGTCTCACCATTTCTTGCTAGTGTTTCATGTCCGTCTGATATGGCACTATAAATTCCATCATTTTCAGCAGGACTACTATATCTTCCTGATGTCTGATCATCTATTGCACCAATACAAAAAGTTTTATTAGGATCAGTATCAGTAACATTATCAGAATGTCCTATTTGTATAGGATAAGCAGGTCGATTTACATAACGATTTGTAGAACCTTGAGAGCTAGTAAGAAGTATATTATGATAATTATCTTCTGATGGTTTTGCTAGATATCTACCATCATTACCAGCAGCACCAATAAAGAAAATTCCACCAGTAGCAACTAATTCTCTTCCAGCTTGTAATCTAGGAGTAAGGAGATTTTCTCTACCTAGAAACCTAGCCTCAGTCAACCCCTTTCTTGTCTTAAGAAAATTAGGAGCATTACCTGACGTAAAAGTAGTGGATACATTTGTATCTGATGATTTATAACGATATGTTCCACTTAAACTACCCATTTGAAGCGTCGTCCAGCCCATTCCCCAACTATTTGATAATATTGTTGGATCTTTTTCACCACTAGAAAACTTTGTATTAGTTGGTTTTGCTAAATGAAATATTTTTGCCATATCATAATATTTTTCATCACTGGCTATGGAATTAGTATTACCAAGATTAATTGTTATAGACCACTTATTTGCATTAAATGCCCATCCATAATTCTTACCATACATTAAAGATGCACATGGGGTTCCATGACCACCACTCGAACTATTAGAAGGTGGAGTTGTCCTATTTCCACAATTCGCTGATCTTGTATAATCGGATGGTACAGTTATGCTACCAAAATTACCATTAGTCCAATTTGTAGCATTACGAGTTTTAAATGCCGAAGATCTATTTGAATCACTATTCCACCAATCTCTTGCTTTATCTTCTTTTGGAACTAGTGTGCCATCAAAACGTGCTTCTAATCTATCTAAATTTCCAGGAGACTCAAACCATTCTGGATCCAAATAATAAGGAGCATCTAATACTAAATCTAGAACAGAACATTCTCCACTCCTACTTAAAGCATTTCCTCCTCTAAAGTTTACTGGATCATTGGAATCACTATAAAACTCTGGATGACCAAACCAAACTCCATTATCAGCTATAATACAATCAGTATCACTTCCATCATTTGTATATTGAACATCTTCTGATTTTACAAGAGAATTCTGAGTTGATGGCCAAGGGTTAGTAGTAGCACTTTCTTCACATCTTAATATCTGATATCCTGTTCTGTTAATTTCAGCAGTTCCACCAGTAGCTGGGATATGATACTGTGGAGTACCACCAGGTGCGGTCTGTAATGCTCTATAATTTCTTACATTCTTACCAAATCTATTAATAAGTGGTACACATGGTTCTTCAACATTATCATGATAATTTGGATCCAAACCAATTCCTAAAATAGAAGGATGATTTTGCAAATCATCTACTTCATCATCAGTAAGAATATATGTACTTCTTGTTTGACTATGAGGTTTATCATCCACACATTCGCATGAATGTGATGGAATATTATCTTCCAATGTCCCATCTTGCATTAAGATGTCATGGATTGATTGCCAATCTTTGGCTTCTTTAACGATTACCTGATAATATTTCGTAGCCATAAAACTAATTACTAGACCTTAATAGCGGTAAACTTAACTTTCCATACTGTAGATGTAACACTTGTAGGAGTTACTCTTAGTCTCATATTTCCACCAGAAACATCAACATCAAAGGTTGCTAAATCAGATCCAGTTTTTAATGTTCCATATTCATTATGATATGCAGTTGTTCCATTATGCATTGCAATTATTTTTGTTACATGATAATCAGATCCCCTTGTTCCTTGAATAGTATATTCAACAGAACGATAAGTAGCAGTAGCTAACGTATGGAGATTTGCTTGTGCTGTCGCTGCTGTAGTTAATGTTACTGTATAATCATTAACCCATCCACTGCCATTATATCCAACTACATCACCCTCTGCTGCTGATGTAATTGTGACATCTGTAATATCGTTATAAGCAGGTGAAGCATAGTTTGCCAGAGATATCCAAGAACTACCATTATAAACTTGCAATACATTATCAGTATTGTTATAAATTGTTGCGCCAGCAGCAGTTGCTAATCCAACCCTATCTGCACTTGACACTTTTGGTGGTATCAAGAATCTAGCATTAGCTTGATCTATTCCTGCATTTGCAAAGTCTAGAATACCTTTTACACTAGTTGTTCCTATTCCAATACCACTTGCACCATCCAAATTAAATTGTGATCCTGTTACTGCAATCTGTGCGTTAATAAAACTAACAGATTCATTCTTAGTAAGAAGTCCATCAACACCTGGGAATGATCCAATACCAACACTATCAAGTCTAGATGCACCAACAACGTGTAAAGGAACAACTGGTGCTATTGCTGTTCCAACACCAATTTGTTGGAATAATGCTTTCTTAGTTCTAGAATCTAAACCAATACCAGGTAAAGGAAGGTCTGTTCCAAGACCAATAGTTGAAATTCCAACTATTTTTCCACTAACATCTAAATCATAGAAAGTTGAAACACCTGTTGTATTATTAATTGGTGTTCCTGTAAGGAATGGAATATTAAATGAACCAGTAATAGTACCATCACAATCAATATTTCCACCAACTCTAAGTCCTTGCGAAACAGATGCAATACCAGAAACATCTAATAAAGCATTTGGATCTGTTCGACCTATACCCAACTTACCATCATGGGTCAAGGTCATTCTCTTCTCATTTGCTCTCCCATCAATCCAATTAAACGCACCAGTATTAACACCAGCAACATTTGCAGAATTCAAATATACATTAACATCACCATAATCAGCATTAATAATATCAAGTGTTTTTTCCTGGTTACCAAATCTAATATATGCTGTACTCTGTCCAAATCCAGTAGTAGAAGAACTTTGTTGTCCTAAAATAAGTTCTGCACGTTCTGTACCAGTAATCTCTACAGTAGAAATTCCAGTTTTATATATTTCTATTGACTTCTCAGAAACAGGTATTCCCATTCCAATGGAAGTAGTTCTAATAGACGATGCTGTTAGTATTCCAAGATTTGAATGAGTAGCTGTTACAACACCACAGATAAACTGACCACCACTAGCATCTATTTCAGATGTGTTTAGTTTAGTAATAGTCGAAGATGTTCCAGTAGCATTATTAAGAATTTGACCTTCTATATCTCCATGAAACTTACTAGCAGTTATAATACCAGCAGCAATTGTTACGGTTCCTGCCGTTACAGTTAAATCAGTAAATGTAGAAACACCAGTAGAATTTACATTTCCGTTTAAGTTTCCTTGTACATCACCTGATAAACCACCAATAAATCCACCAGCAGCAGTTGCAACACCAGTAATATTAATACTAGTAGCATCAGACATTCCAATGGTGTTAAGACCAACAGAATAAAGTTCACCATATAGATTACCACTAACTGTTCCAATAAATCCACCACCAGCAGTTACAATACCAGTAGCGTGAATATGTCCAGTAGAACTAAATCCTACACCATCAATAAGGGTAGCACTATTATTTCCACCAATTTGGAAAGGATGTCTTGGATCATTTGTTCCTACACCCACATAACCAATATTATAAATGCTCGTAAACCCTAAACCAACATCAATATCAGTCCACTGAGATGTTGGTAAATTGGTTAAATGAACACCATCACCATAATATGTAACAATACCAGTAGAACTAGATGAAGTTACAATACCACTACTAATACTAACACCAGATCCAACAAATCCACCACTAATATCTTGTTCCCCAGTAACAATTAGGTCTTTAACTGTTAATGAAGTAACAAATCCAGTTGTTGCAGTTAAAATTCCAACAACTTTAACTGTTCCTCGAACGTCCAAAGATTCAGTAGGAACCGTAGTACCGATACCAACTAAACCTAACGGATTAACAATTAAATTATCATCGTCAACCTGAACGCCGCTACGAAAATTAAAGGACTTTCTGATATTAGCCATTTATACTGTATTTTTAGTTATTTATTGGTTGAGTTTTGCTTCCAGATCAGAAACCTTACCAGAAAGTTCCTTCACTGCTTCAATAAGCAAGGCAGTCAGTCTTTCATACTTAACTGCATGAGTTCCATCTTCTCTAACGGTAGTAAGTCCAGGAAGTTCAAGTGCTGCAATTTCTTGTGCAATAACACCTGTATCCTTTTCACCTTCTTTATTAGAAGCACCGTTCCAAGTAAATGTATTACCACTAATTGAAAGAACCTTAGCAAGAGGATCTTCAATAGGTGTAATATTATCCTTCAATCTTTGGTCAGAAGATGCAAAAGCAGTGATATCATCTTTTACTCTTAATTCCCCATTAATATAAACACCTGTTGAATTTGTATTCAACCTAGAAGTACCAACATTGCTACTATTGATATAACAGAGATCAACATGACCTGTTGTTTGACTACAGAAAATATAGTCAGCAGTCTGTCCTACATTTCTAACATTAAAGAAATTCGATTCAATAACTAATCTAGATCCTGTATTCTTCAGGTGAGAATAAGTACCATTAGTACGCCATCCCATTTCAAACTTTGCTAAATCTCCCATTTTAATGAGATCAGCATCACCAAAGTTAGCATGTGATTGGAAGGTTGCTTCACCTTTAACATTTAAAGTTTGTTCAACAAATAATTTCTTGTTGATACCAACACCACCAAGAACTTGTAATGCACCACTTGTAGGTCCAGTAGAATCAGTAGTATTATGTAATTTGGTAATACCACAAGCATTTAGATTCTTACCAATACCAACACCACCCTTAACAACTAATGCACCTGTTGTACAACTAGTTGATTCTGTAATATTATTAAATACGACCTTTCCTTTATCAAGATCACCGTTTGATCCTACAACAAGATCATTCTTTACAGTAATTTTTTCATTAAATCTAATCTGTCCATTAAAGGTAACAGGTCCATCAAACTGTGAAAGGATTTGTCCAGAGTTACCACCCTCAACAAGAAGTCTTTCTTTAACAATTACTTCATCAAATACAACACTTAATCTATTTGGATCTTCACCTGTAATTGTAGGAATTGGAATATCAAATGTAGCTTCTTGTCCAGTAGAAGAAGTTATTCTCTTATTACCAACAAAGAAATCACCATCATTGTTCATACCAGTATAAACAACCTGTCCACAAGATCTCTCCTGTGATTGTGCTAAGAATTCTTCATTTTCATCAAGAGATTTAATCTGAACTTGTGGTAACGATGTCGAATAGTTACCTGGTCCATATCCAACATATTCAAATGTATGTCCAGATGCTCTAAGAATAGATGGTCTACGTAATTCAATTGGAACTGGACTAATCTTTCTAATGATTGATCCAGTAACATGATCCTCAATGAGTGTTCCCATTGAACCACGAATTACTGTTATTTCATCCTTTGGACTAGCAGATCCACTTAATGTGCTGCTAGTAATTCTCATAATCTCACTATCAATCTGAATATAGCATCCCATTGGGAATCTGGATGATATATTTTCATCAGTTAATGCTTCACCATTTGGTCGTTTAATCTTAAACTGACTATCTGTAACAATAGTCTCATTCAAATAGAGTTGATCATGATCATAAATTTGAAGACCTCTGGTTCCAAGATTTTCTCCACTACTATCAGCAGATGCTTCGTTAGCAGATATTCCATGCTTAAGTTGATATGTTGCATTAGCAACTGCTGTTCTAGTTTTTACTGTAAATTTACTTACATCAATAACACTATCAACAACAAAATCACCAAGACTAGCATCACTAGAATCTAGAACTCTAAATGAATTTCCTTTAAGTAATCCATGAGGTGATCCAGTATTTCTTGTCTTAAATGTCGCAATTCCAGCAGTTGCATCATGATATTCTTGTTCGATAGAAACTACAGGTCCAAGATCAGTAATATACTGACCAGGATATATTATATCACTAGCAGTCTTTTTAAGATCTATACTCTTTGTTTCATCACATGTACTAATTCTATAATATCCATTTTGACCAGTACCAATACCAGTTACTTGAACATAATTACCAACTGCGGTTGAAATACCAGAATTATAAATGGTTACATTTGATATTGGAGCACCACCAATTCCACCCAAAGCAGGTGTAGAAGAATCAAGATATAGAGGAGAAATTATTGGATTTGCACTTGCATCAGTAGGAACATATCCAGAACCACCTTCAACAATAGATAAAGAATCAACTACTCCATTAGAATCAACAGTAACATTTGCAGTAGCACCATTCCAAACTGCGCTAGATGGTGTGGTAGCATCTTTAAGTAGTTTTATATTATAATATGTTCCAGGTGTATGACCAGATCCACCATTAAGTGTTCCTGTCGAAATACCAGCAAGTTGATGTTCTCTTTCAAGGGTTAATGAAGCAGTAGTTGTATTCTGACCAGTAACTCCTGTAATCTTAATTCCCTTATCAAAAGCAAGATTAAAAATATCAATAGTCTCTCTTGTAATACTAGACTTTTGATTATTTGTAACTACATGTCCAAGTGGTGACCTCTTAGCATAAGATACAGCAGATTCTGGGTTATCATCAAAGTTATCTTTATCTAACTGTGGATAAAGATCTTCAACACTCTGACTATATTTTATATTTTGGAATTCAGATTCAATAGAATTTCCTGCATTAAGTACATAAAGATAATAAACACCATCTTGTACATTATATTGATATGGTGTTATAGTTTCTGATCTATAAACATAGAAGTTATCTTGAAGATCATTTCTTTCAAATCTAGGTAAAGCAGTTGATCTTACATTTGTATCATTAGTAGATGATGTTCCTGGATTATGAACAACATCTGCAGTATCTGTTGATGAATATGTAAATGTCTTATCATTTACAATAGATAAAACCTTAAATGTTCCATTATATCCAAGATTATCAGTAGCAGAAGCATTTGTAGAGCTAGTTACACCCTTAACAATAATCTGATCATTAACTTTAAGTGTATGTGGTCTATCAGATAAAACCGTAACAATTTTAGTTACGTTATTATAGGTACACCTATTAATAAATCTGAGATTTCTATTATAATCATAATCACTTTCTTTTGTAACTGATGTTTTATTAAAATCAGCATCAGTTCTTACATTAGTAGAACTAGATTCTTGAATAATAAATCCATCACCAGGATCTCTACCATTTTCTAATTCTTTTGGAATTACATATCTAACTTTATAAAGTTTCTCGTCTAAACTCCTACCATCTTCTTTTCTTAATAGGTAAGAAATATCAGTACGATCTTCTTCGCCAGTACCACTTAAACCATTAACATGTGACCATAGAGATTTTGCTCCAGCAGGACTAACGGCATGAATAAACCATTGGTTCCTATTAGGATCCCATTGGATTGGATGTCCAATTTCACCAACACCCTTATCACAAACTCTACTTTCAATTCTTAACTGTTTTCCTCCGGTAAAGCAATTAATATAAACTGGTGTCTTAGCATCAGCATTAGTTTTTGATGATGCTAGTTGAATTTGTACAGAACTTAATGTTATACCATCTTGTCTACCATCACTACCACTCTGATTAACTGCATTAGTAATTGCATAATAAACTTTATGTGGATCAATATTTTCTGGAAGATCACCAGTATCACTCTGAATGATAACCTTCTCACCATTTTGCAAAGTATGAGCAGAAGAAAGTGTAAATACGGAATTTACACAACTAACTCTTTCATATGTCTTTCTTGCGGTTGATGTTCCATCAGCAACTGGGTTAGCAGATGTGATTTGAGCATCATTCATCATAACTGTTGCTTCATAAAGAGGATCTTTATTAGCATCAACACCAACATAAATCTTATCTAATGGAGCAAGACCAGCATGTCCCTTTGAACCAACTCTATATCCCTGTGCAATACCAGGTGGTTTAATATCCTGACTAGTATATCCAAGAAGATAAATGTGATTGGTATTACCACTATTAGCGGCTCCCCAAGCTTTAGTTGCAGATACATCAAATTCTAACCATTCAACTTGACCTTCTTCTCCTACAATAGATCTTGGTGTAACAATTGATGTAATAAATCCTTTATTATCTTTCTTAAATGCTTCTTTCTTAAATCCATCTGCTGCCAGAGCAAACTGTCCAAAGTTAGAGTTGGAGTTTGTAATCGATGCATCAGAACCAGATTCTAGATCAAAGTGTACATTATATCCAATAGCAAATACAGAAACAATCTGAAGAATAGCATCATTTGTAAGTCTTACATGACTGGTTTCCCATCCAGTTCTGTAAATTGCCTCAGATCTTAAATGATAAATCGTATCTTGGTTTGTAGAGTTTGCAAATCTAGGAAGCTCTGCTCCAGTCTTCTTCTCAACATCAATACCATTATATGTCCTAGAAGAAGAATTATATTCTACAAATGCACGGTCATCTTTCTGCAATGAAATACCCGTAAACTGGGCAACAACCATAGAACGGAAACCTGATGATTTAGCACCATCAGCATGCATACCATTCATACCCCATACAGAACGTAAGGAGCAGTTAAAGATATATGGAGAAGCACCAGATACAGTATCCGTTTCAATTGTCACATTACCTGGTGTTAGTCCAGCAGAAGGACCAGCAGGTAGATTATCTCTTACATATGGAAGTGCATATGTGAATTGAGTTTCACTAAGAACACCCTGTACTCTTGTAGAAATATTATAATCTGATACATTTACGTCACGAATCTTAATTGGAGTATCAGCAGTTAATCCATGAGCACCTTCTGTTGTTACAGTTACAATGTTTCCTGGTGTTGCACCATCACCTGCATAGATCCCTGTCATGGTAATACTGTCTGATGCAAAAGCACCAACAATTTCCCACTCAGGTCTTTGCTTGGCAAAAGAACCACCTTCTACTGGATACTTTTGATCAATCTCTCTAGTTGATGCTCTATTATATGCATTACCAACCTTACTGTAATACATATCAAGATCAGTTAGATCATATCCAGATGCTTTATTCACACCATCTGCATATTCAAATACTGTTAACTTATGGTGAGAAAATAGTGGTTTAGATTGATTAGTTTCAGAGAAATTCTTAGGGTCAGTATAAACTAATGTACTTTCATTACCATCAAATATACTAAATTGCCAAAAATAACATGATCCAGTAATTCTGAAAACAGCAGACTTTGGTGCATCAGGATCTGTTGGATTTGGAACATACTTTGGACGAAGTTTAGTCTTTCTTAAATCTAGACCAACAACCGAAGTACCACGGGGAACTACAACACCACCATGAATACTATTAAACTTATAAAGAACGTTATCTTCTTGAGTTAAATCAAAATTAGAATTAAGGGTTAATGTAAGAGTATCTTGTGCAAATGATGTAGCTCCACCAGGACTAACCAACTGAGCAACATTATTAGCATTTTGAATTGCGAATCCTGGGCGGTTATCAATAAGGTGCTCGCCAGGAAAAAGTAGTATGGTTGTCTTTTCTACTATATCGTTATCATTTCCTCTTAAATATGAAAATCGTGCTGATTCTATTAATGCTCTTTGTAGAGTCTTAAAGGGTTTTGTTAACGAATTACCTTGATTTTCAATACCATCAGTGGCATCAAGGTCATTTGGATTTACATAAAGAATACGCCCTTCAGTATTCTTTATAAAATTTTCTAGCTTATTAAGAGGCATCGGAGAATATTGGCCAAGATATTTCTATGTTCTATTTAGCTCCCTTATTACCGAAGTATATTATTTAAAATCTATATTGAAAGCAACAGAAATTCTTTCACCTTCAGATTTATTCTCATTTACCCTATGAAGGAGATTTCCTGGAAACATAATAATCATTGCTTCATGAGGAGGAAACTTATAAGTTGGATAACAATTACTCTTATCTTTAAACTGATCACTATAAACAGTCATTTCATCCCATTGAGAAAATTGATTCGGAGATAGCAATTCTATTTCACCAGAATTTTCAGGAACCTTCAAATAAAGAGTTCCTGAAAGATGACATTCAGGATGCATATGCTTTATATTATAGTTACCCTTTCCATTAATATTAATCCACAATCCAACAATATGTGGATCTACTGATGATTGAAATATGTCTTGATTTAAAAAATATCGTTCTAAATTTTTTTGCAATACCCTATTTAATACATTCTCAAATTCATGATAATTATTTTGAGAATGCCATCCACCACCACTATTAGATCTCCATATTCCTTTGGGGTCATTTTCTCTTTCACCATAGACATATTCTAATAAATCATCCTTAATATTATCAAAATCTTCGATTTCGAATTGATGAACTATAGTAGGGAAAAGTGGATGTATATTTCCTATTGCAACTTTATTTTTATTTGGCATGCAACTTTAAATCTGCATACTCAATTCTTTCTGGTTCTAACAAATCTGTTACTACTTCCAAGACGTCCATGAATTGTTGTGTTGTTTCACAAGTTACAATTTTTTCATTGCCTTCGTCACTTATTATTTTAAAAGACTTAGCACATACGTCTATTACGGTAGCATCGACGAAATCTTCATCCATATAGTTGCTCCAATATCTAGGTATTATATGGTATGTATCCTATTTTGTCAAGTGCTAACAATAAGAACTACCAATCCATCCTGAGATGATGCTCCTTTAGAGCTTACATAATCAGAATCTCCGTTGTTTGGTGCTGGTTGAGGATTAGCACCTCCTGTACCACCTTGAACAGAATTTGTTGAAGACCAGGATCCATCTATCTTACCAGATCCTCCTCCACCGCCACCTCCGGTACAGTTGCTAGAAGAATCACCACCGCCGCCACCGCCGCCGTAATATCCAGCACCGCCACCGCCGCCACGGTTACTAACACTTTGACCAGAACCACCACCTTCACCACCAGAAGTAGTATTGGCTCCACCATTCCAACCACCACCATTTCCACCAATTTGTCCAGATGGTCCAGAACCACCTTGACCACCACTACTATGAGTTCCCTTATGTCCCTGCGTATTTCCTGACCAAGTGCTACCAGTAGTATACTTATAATAATAAGTACCACCACTTTGATAATAATTTCCGTGACTTGCTGTTACGGTCAAATCATTATAATCCCCATCTCCACCAGGATTACTATCATCCAATCCTATTCTAGATCCACCTGACTGAACTTGAAGCCAAGTTTGTGGACAAGATCCACCTGGTGAGAGAGAATAAGCTTGATTATGATTTACATTATGAGAATGATTTCCTGTACTACTAGAAGTAGCATTGAATAATCCATTATGATTAATATTATTCGAACAACCTGCACTTTCAGCAACAGTAAAAGTTACACTAGTTGATCCACTACTGCCACCAGATGCATTTACACCCTCTCCATCAGATCCATCACCATTTCCACCGCCACCGCCACCAAATCCCATTTGTCCAGAACCACCGCCGCCACCAGCGACTAAAAAATTGGATCCTTTTTTAACATAACTAAATTGACCACCTCTACCAGCACCATACCCTGCTTGCCCTTGAGGTGATCCTGCATTAGTAGCACCAACAAAAACGTTTATAGTGTCTCCAGGAGAAACAGAAATAGTTCCTTGCACATATCCACCAGACCCACCTGTTTTAGTGTTACATTCACCAGTTCCACTACCACCAGCACCCCAAACTTTTGCAGTAATTGATGCTCCTTGTGAAGGAATTGTATAAGTATGAGTCCCAGTAGTAGTATAAGTTCTTGTTTCACCAGTAAAAGTTATTGAAGTATCTTGTATTGTAATTTGAGAAGATGACCCCAATACTGTTCCAGTAACAGAATCTCTTCTTACTTTAAATACAAAATATTCAGTTCCTTCAGTAGTTTGATCAGCTGCAGCAGTCTTTTGAATTGTTGCGCTGTTATTATTAACAGTAAATGAACCTGTTAACGCATTATCAGTAAAATCAGAAGCAGTTATACCCGTACCTTCTATACTATAATATAAAGTATTTCCGTCAGCAATACCTTCTGTATTGATAGTGAATGAAATTAAATCTCCTTCATTAATTGTAGTGCCAGATACATTAACTTCAACGGTAGCTTGTGCAGTTAACAATCCATAAGCATTAGCACTTAAAGAAGATGTAGTTCCTACTATTGGCATAATATATTAAGAGAAATATACAAAAGATCCTAAAACAGTATATCGTGATGAAACGTCAGTACTAGAAGCATTTCTAATTATAACGAAAGTATATACGTTTATGGCATTTGCTGTACCAGCTGATGGTGTCGTATTATTCAACCATTTAACTGTTTGCCCTACACCATCAATTTTTAATCCATTAGTTCCTGGTAATACCTGAGCACTACCACCCATAGTACAAAGCATTGTAATGGTTATACTTTTTCCTGGTTTTAAAAGACTGTCTATTGAAGTAGCAGCATCTCCTCTAAGATTAAAAGTAAAAGAACCAGTTGCATCAGTAGTATAAAAAATTAAAGATCCTTTCTTTAAATCAATCGTAGACTCACCTGTTAATGGTTCAGTAACCAAAACTGCCTTTTCAAGGACTTGTTGAACACTTCCAGTTCCAGTAACAGTTAATCCTTCAAGATTTGCTTCTGAAAATCCAACAATATCCTCAAAAAAATTTGCCTTCCCCATGAAGACAGATTCATCATCAACTATATTTAAATCTTCCGGTTTATCCCACATATTCTTATATTCCTGGTCCTAAATCTGGTTCTTTAACCTTTAACCAATTACCACGGTTAATAATTCCTTTCCATCCTTTATGTGGTGCTAAATTACCAATCCATGCTCTCCATCTATGCATCCACATACTTTTCAATCCAATACCATTTTCTGCTTTAAGAAAAATAGTATTTCCAGCAGTTAAATTAATATCTTTATCAGCTTCCAAAGTTATATTCTTACCTTTTATCTTAACTTGTCCATCTTTTTCTGCTGTAATCCAAATATCACCATTTTTTCCAGTAATAATAATATCTACATCAGCATTCTCTGGATTCTGACCAGCAATAATTTCTACTCTTTGATCATTATAGATGTTTAATACACCAGTAGATGACATACGTATTACATTTTTATCACCATATGGACTATATCCATAAAATCCATAAACAGTAGTACCGTCACAACCCATCTGAGGATTACCAGTATCAATGGTAAACCAAGGACTAAATTGATCATATTGTCTTATTTGCCAATTCTGGCTATCTGAGGGTCTTTCTGACATTTCAACTTACACAATCTATAACTTGCTTAACTTCACCTTGATATTCTGGTTTCGGTACTAGATTAGCACTTAATCGTGCACCAAATCCAGATGCTGTAAGAATAGTAAATCGAACATCGCCAATATTCTTAACTTCTGGAAGATTAGTCATATCAGTATTTATTACACCAATTGAAAGTATTCTTCCTTTATCATCAACATTTGGTTTATACTCTGTTCCCAATCCATCAATAACCTTATCATTACCACTATATCCCTGTCCAGGATTAAGAACTGATACTTTACCCACTACATATGGTGGTTCTGGTTTATCTGGATCTTTTTGTGAAACCTTACCTACTGGATAGTTTTCTCCTTCTGAAACTAGATAAATCTCAATAACCTGTTGATATGTTGGGGAATCTTTATCATAATCAATTACTGATCTGGCAATAGCACCATATCCATGTTTAGCAGCATCAGTTATCTCTACAAATGGAGGAGTTTTATAACCAGATCCACCATTTGTTACTTCAACACCAATTATACTTCCTGTTGCAGATGATCCTACACCAACAATAGATCCAAGAACTAATTTTCCTGCTGCACCTTCACCATTACTACCAAAAATTTGTATTTCTGGTGGACTAACATTTTCATCTTCTCCAGTAGAACATTCTCCTCCTTCACCATCACCCAATCCACCAGTAAATCCAGGAAGAGAAGATGCTGGATTTAAGAAGTCAAATACTCCTAAGGCTCCATCAGCAATACTTAATGCAGTTTTTCCTGCATCTACAAGATCTTTTGTAAGTGAATTAGCAGCATTTGCTTGACTTAAAATTGTTTGAACAGGAACAGGAACAATCCCCTTTGGTCCTTGTCCAACAACATATTCTAAAACATCTCCAGCATCACTTCCTTCACCAGTAACACAACCTGCAGCATCAAATACTTGTCCAAGCAATCCTTCTGCTTTGGATCTAAGTTGATCAACTAAATTAAAACCTGGCATTATTTTAGTCACTCCACCCAAGAGACTAGACAATCCATTTTCTATTCCACCAATAATCTGATTCATCAACCCACCCATGAATTGATTACTAACACAATTTTTAAACTTCTTCACATTCTTAGCAATTCCATCTATTAATCCACCAATAGCATCACCCATACCTCCAACAATATTCTGAGTAATACAAGTCATAGAATCTTGAATCTTCTGCAAAGGACTCTCAAACTGTCTTTGAGCTGCAACTCCTGCCATATGTGCTGCTTTTGAACTCTTAGTTGCTGCCAAAACCATATTATAAACTTGCTTATATAACATTTTCAATCCAGAATTTGCTATAGGTGCCATTGTTTCATATATACCATTTACCATATTACCAACCAATCCAGTGGAAAGATTACTAATCTGACTCGTCACACCACTAACAGCTGCATTAAGTTTTCCTTTTATACTACCTACCGCACCAAGTGGATTATCAGTAATTGATTGAACTTGACTAACAAAATTATTAACAGCTGCTGAAATTTTTCTTATAGTACTTGAAGCAGAAGTACTTGCAGCAACAATTACATCACCAATTGCATCAAAAGCAGTCCGTTCAGCAGCACTAATACTTGCTGCTTGATCTCTACTAACATTTCTGGGCATCTTACCTGCCGCAGAATTTGATTCACTTGATTCACCTTTACCAAAATATCCACCATCGTTCTGAATTTTACTAGTATATCCAGTATAGGGTTGAAATGGTCCAGCATATTCATTACTGGTTACCATCATAGTTCTACCCAATACACCCTGAATTACTGGGACTTGAGCATTATCACCATCTAAGAAAAATCCATAAACAGTATCACCAGGAGATATTCTTACACTTCTTCTCCTACTTCCACCACCAGATCCAGCAGTAGTTGGTAATAAAACTTGTGACCAAGGAAGATCTTTATCTGGTAATTCTACAAGATCGGGTGGATGATACCCCATAATACGGACTTTAAATCTATTTCCCCATCCACCTCCATCTATTTGCTTACCATGAGCCTCTTCAGGAGCTACAGTACCCATCCAGTACCTATAACCATCTCTTCCTACAAAATTAGTTTTTAAAAGACTTTCTTCTATTGCCATTTTTAATTCCTTCCGTATCTTCCAGAGGTATCTCTAATTAACTTCATTGATGTATATGAACCATCTGGATCAAAATGATGACACAATTCTTTAATCATATATAGACCACTTTGATCAGGATCATACTCATTACTATCTTCTGTAGTTGCCTTAGGAAATAAACATTCAATCACATCACCTGCACATAAATTAGTATTTGATGGAACAGTCATTGATAAGGTTTGAGTAAACAAACTATTATATCTCATAAGAGCCTGAGCTTGATATTTCATTGGATCAGCATTTTCTTCTTCTGATACATCTTGCTCATAAGTACCTCTATCCAAAACTTGAGTTACTATCCTTGATGGTAAATCACCAAGAGTTTGATCAGAACCTTCAGATAATCTTGGTAATTCTATCTGTCTACCAAGATTTTTTGATTTTCCTTGATAATCTGATAATTTAAAAGTCTTTGATGGGAATGTAAACAATAATGGATCAAAAAACATTCTATTACTTGCATATGCACCCAATTTCAATTTTTCCATAACATTCTCATTCTTATCTGTTTGAAAGGATAAGATATCAAAATTAGCATCTCTTTCAGCAGATGATTTATTAACTTGACTATAAGTATAAGTTGCCTTTTTTTCTTGTTCTATTAAAGAATCAATAGACTTAAATTTGAATGAATCTTTTGTCTGATAAAACAAATATCCTGCGGTTCCATCATCTTCCGCTGTATCAGGAACAGATTTTGCAGCTAACCATCCTATAACAGTAAATGGTTTTCTCATATTACCAATAAACCCATACTTATTTTGTGTTGGGTCAACATCAACTTGTTTATTAGTAACAACATAATTTTCTATAATATCAGAAACAGAAGAAGATATTGGATTTGAAGTTGGATATTTTTTTCCAACTCTAGAAGTCTCATTAGTAATTGCTTCTCTTGAAATCAAGTTTAAAGTAAATGTTTCTTTTTGAGTTTCACTAAGAACATTAGTTATACTTGAAACATACCAATAATCATCTGTATTTGTAGAGAAATCTAATCCAGGATTTCCTTCATGGTTTCCTTTAATTTTCATTGCCACTCTTTCTACACCTCTTAGTGGCAAACCCTGGTAAATACCTTGCAAGTGACCATCTTCACCTTCAATAGTATTACCTGTATTATAAACTTGTATCTTACATGTAATTGCAGGAGAAAATATATCCTCGTAATAATCAACACTTACTGTACCAACCCTTATATCAACAGTCTTATTTTGATCTGTTGATTCAATTAGTATTTCTTCGTATATAGATGCGTCTATTGCTGCCATTTAAGTATATTGTAAATTTGCTAGAACGATTTGTTTATATAATTCATTTGCACCAGCACTTCTATTTAACGCAATAGTGGATGATTGTGATGCACCAGATGATGATGGTTGTGGTTGTGGTTGTGGTTGTGATTGTGGAGAAGAATGCATTGGTATAAAAACTACTTCACCCTCACTTGAAGGTACTAAATTAGCTGAAATTTGATCTCCCTTAGGTTTTGATTCAAATAAATCTCCATCAAGATCAGTTAAACCGAAAGTTGCAAAATCAGCAAAACCAGCTAAACCTCTCATAAAACCTTCTGGTTTACTTTGTGGTTTTGATCTAGGAGCATTAAGTCTTCTTTCATAGAATGATTCTACATTTCCATACTCTTTAGCAGATTGGTCAGAATAATAACTACCTCCACTAGCTTTTGGTAGTGATGCCCATTCTGGTGATAAAGCATCAGTAATTCCTCTACTTAAACCTTCTTTTTGTAAAAGATTTTCTAAATCAGAGGCATTATTAACATCATATCCAGCAGCTTTCAGTCTTCGTATTGTTAACATAACTGCACCCTTATCCTGATTGGCAGGTGACATATCCATACCAGATTGTCCTCTCATAGAACCACCCGCATTAGTTGCACCACCTACCCCCTGCCAAGTACCTGGCATAAATTGATAACGACCAAATGCAGCACTACTATGTTTTTCACCATGCTTAACTATATTTGGGTGAGCACTTAAATCATCAGTTTGATCAAATCCAAAGTGAGTATTATATCCACTATTATCTTGACCATATGTTCCTTCCGCAAAAGCAATAGAATCAAGAAGAGCTTTTGTTGCTTGACCATAATCTCCTACTGCACCAGGTTGAGAAGATTGAGTTTGTTGGTCATCTCCTTTAAATAAATCTCCTCGTTTATCAAAATCAGTTAAACCAAAAGTTGCAAAGTCAGCAGCACCAGCTAAACCTCTCATAAAACCTTGTGGTTTCTCATCTTCAGGTTCTTCATCGGGTAACTGATTTACAGTAGGATCAATACCTTCTTCATTAGGGCTCCATGTTGAAAAAACATTTCCAATATCATCAAGCATAATACCAAGACCACCAAATCCCTCATTTAGTTGATCAAATCCTTGCTGAACCCTACCACTCTGATCCGTAATATCAAGATCTAATAAATTTTGAAGACCTCCTTTTAAAATATTACCCAATCCCCAAAATATATTCCCAATACTAGATATAAAACCTTTTAATATCTTAATTACTCTTTGTAATTTTTGTATCGCAATAGTTGCATGTTTAATAATTATTGGCAAATGATTAATTAACCAACCAAGTAAAACAACACCAAAGAAATCTAATATTCTTCCAAGAAAACCTTTTGTACTATCAGCAATAACCTTTCCTGTTCTCTTAATTGCACCACCAACTGATGATGCTTCTATAACATTTTCATTTTCTCTCTTTCGAACTGCATCTCTTCTTCTAAAAAATCTTATATGATCAACTTGTAATGCTTTTCTTTTCTGACGACTACTTTCCGTCAAACTCTTATTTAAGGTAGTAGTAGTACTTCTAGCACTACTCATACTCTTAGAGAAAGAATTAACAGATGATTGTATCTTGTTAAGACTTAAATTAGATTGTTTTAATGAATTTTGAACTGGATTTGCCATATTATGCCATTAAAACATTAAAATTAGCTTGTTGAGCAAGCGCATAAGGATTTTGAGAATTATTTGATAGTATCCTAGGTATTCTACTAGCAGCTTTCTCAGTTCTATCAATAGGTCTATCTGAAGATGAAACCGCAGAAGTTGCTGAACTTGTCTCCATAGGAATAAATTGTGTTTTTGGTTTTGGTGTAGGTCCAATATTTCTATCAACCTTTTGACCAAATAATTGCCCTTCACTTCCTCTTTTATCAAAATCAGTCGCTCCAAGTGTTATTGCATCAGTAATACCACCCAAAGTTCCCCAGAATCCACGTCCTTCTTTTTTAGGTTCTGATCTCATATTTGGATCAACTTCCATACCCACACCCAAACGTGGGTCATCATGATCTAATACTCCTGCTGGTTTTGGATCCCCAGGTTTCCATTCATTAACTAATCTTTCTTGTTCAGTTAAAGGACGATTAATATCGGGAAGAGGAGGTTGTCCAAACATTGCTCTCTCTTGATTAATAAGATCAAGATCTTCACCAGTTGCAAATAATTCAGGATTTTCTGCACGGAAAGCATTACTATCATCGATATTCATTGGTTGAATTCCTTCCCTATCAAGGAATTGATCAACATTTATACCAGTTGGGAATTGTGACTGTTCCTTATTATCATCATCAGTCCACATATTTCTTGCACCTTCACCACCAAGCCAAGATCCACCAAGCATTAAAGCTCCACCAAGAACTTTTCCTGGGATACCCATTCTCATTAAAGGAGATGCTAATTTACTAGCTCCCCACCATCCCAATCCTGATCCAGCACCAACTGCTACTGCTTCTCCTGGAGGTGTTCCACTAAGTAATTCTGCACCAGTACTAAATGCTCCAACAGTTTTTCCTCCACTGGGAGCTGGTCTTCTTGTTACAGTTGATGCTGTTGCTCCTGCTGCTATTGGTGCTGCTGCTTTTGATACTGTTGATGCTGTTTTTGGCAACCAAGGAACCATACCCCTCAGCTTAGTCATAAAATTAGCAAGTTGAGCACCCAAAAAAGTAAGTACTGCAGCAAAAGGTCTTTTAATTAAATTCCTCCATACTGCTGTTCCAAGTTTACCTACAACAGTCCCTATAATACCAAATAATCCTCTTATACCCCATTTAAAAGCAAAAAATAATCCTACAATAGTTGCTAAGGTTTTACCAACATGAATCTGAATTCTATTCATGTCATCTTTATTATCTTCCGACTTCGCATTCATCCAATCAATAAACTGATTAGCAATCCATCCACCTAAAACAAACTGGAAGAAATTAGTTAATCTACCCAATATACCCTGTGCTTTAGCAGCTACTGAATTAACTGGTTTTATTAATGCATTTTGAATCTTAGCTTCAATAGCACCTTCCTTACCTTCTCTAAGTGCTTGTTGAGCAAGTAGTCTTTCTTGTTCTGCTTTTTGAGCTTCTCTCTGTCTATCTAAAAATGTATTTTGTGCAATGTTCTGCTGTACAACTTGCAATGAATTATTCATTGCAGACATTTGCTGAGAAATATTGAACAGTTGATTAGAAACTGTTGATAATGCTAATGATTGTCTCTCTATTAAAGAGTTAGTAACTGGATCTGTTTGAGGACGACCAGGTATTAGACTTGTTGTTGGTGTTGCTTCAGCCATTATGCACTTGATGCTTGCTGTTGTCTTAGATTTTCTTCTTCAATAAATTGTGAAAGAAGTGAAAGATAAATTTCTCTTTCCCAAGGAATCATATTTTCTAGCTCTGTTAAGCTATATTTATGGTGTTGGATCAAGGCAAAGTTTACTTTATAGTATGACTCAAGATCAGTATGAGCCATACCTAAGCGAAAAAAGCTGCTAACCCCTCTAATAATATTTCACTCTCAACACCAGTATTAGGATTTGTAACCTTAATAGTGTGAGATAACTTAGGCATAGTATCAAAAAATGATTCAATCTCTTTAAACTGCTTTGAACTTAATTGCTCAATAAACTCTGAAAGTTCTTTCTTTGAACAATCAGAAGCTTCCCAAGATTCTTCCTCAGAATAAATTTGTTCAATACAATGAGAAATAAGATCAAAAGTATCACTCACAGCTATTTGACCAGTAGTAGCAAAATTATTTTTAATAAATTCATTCATTGATGGATACTTCATCCTCAATGTAAGATTATCATCTACTTTGATATCTCGTGTATGATTCTTATTAGTCTTAACATGAATTTCATCCAAATGGATTGTAACTGGAACCTTGGTTTCTTTATCATCAGGACAAGTAACCATTACTTCAACATCTTCACCAACAGATTTACCACGAATATTTAAAAACAAATATTCTATATCAAAAGTAGCAAGATTCTCTACTTTAATCCCTCTTGTTGAAATACAAGAAGAAATAACATTTTTAACAGCATTTGCAATTTGCTTAGTATCCTCACTCTCCAATGCAATAATAAGAATTTTTTCTTCTTTAACTAGAAATGGTCTATATTTAACTTTCTTTTTTATTGATGGAATTTCTAATTCATAAGTTGGGGTGGAAATCTTTGGTAAAGGCATAATATCCTAAAATACAATTCATTAGTATTATATATAGCAGGTTTTTAGAACATATCGAATCTAAATGTATTTGAAGTTCCTCTTCCTAATCCCCTTCCACTTAATGTATTAACTGCACTTGCAACTCCTTGACCCGTTAAACCTCTGGTAACTGTACTTATAACATCCCGATTTAACACATTCCTACCTCTTAATATACTACTCATTGCATTAAACGCATTTCCTATATTTGAAAGACCTGTTGGAATATTATTACGATCCGTTCCCAGTAATTGAGATAAAGATGATACTTCACCAGCAATGTACCTATCATAACTGAATATGCAATTTGCTTTTAATATTTGAGATTGTTGATATGATACTGGAATAGCAGTAAGAGATAATGGAAACAATCCTCTAAAATTATATTCAACACCATTCCGATAATCTCTATCAAATTTAACAATTTTTGTTTGATCAGATTTATATTCATCAGGATATCTCATTCTCAAATGATGTGCTCTTCTAGAAGGATCTGATCTTGCACCAGTTAATGATCTTGTATCTTCTGATCCACTTGCAATAAAGTCAATCCAATGCTCTAAAAATTTCAAAGAATTATAATTTCTATCTACATAAAATTCTAAATTCATTTGCACAAACTGTCTAGTATGTGCCATCTTCTCTACTATACCTTGATAATTTCCTCTAATATCCGCTGTTGCAAAAGAACTTCCTGGGATTTCAGCAGCAGAGCATAATAACCCCATATCATTTCCTGCAAAATTTGAGGCATTAGTTATTTTTCTTTGAAGATGACTGATTACTCCAGAAGGTAATCCAAAACTAACAAGATAATGTGAAGTTTGAGCAAGACCTAAAAGGTCTTTTTTCATTGTAATTCTTTCTGGTGAGGGTATGGATCTAGACACTCTAAATATTTACTATGAGCTTTGTTATTTCTATTTAGATGTCTTATCAAGGAAAATATCAACCAAGGTTCCCAAAGAAGTATAAAGGTAATCCAACTAAAATTATATACCGTTCTCTTTGGGAAAGAAAGTTTATGCAATACTGTGATTCAAATGCCAATATATTAGAATGGGCAAGTGAAGAAATAGCAATTCCATATCGATCTCCTATTGATAGAAAAGTACACAGATATTTTCCAGATTTCTATATCAAAGTACAAGAAACAAGTGGCACAATTAAAAGATATCTAATAGAAGTAAAACCAAAAAGACAAACAAAACCTCCTGTTAAAAAAACAAGTAAAAAAGCATATATTTACGAAGCACATGAATATGCTAAAAATCAAGCAAAATGGAAAATGGCAAAGGAATATTGTAAAGATCGATTATGGGAATTTAAAATTATGACAGAAAAAGAATTAGGAATCAAATGAGTCGACTGCGTTCAATAAAAGAGAATTTAATTGGAACAGAAGATGCTGATGATTTAATGCTAGAAATTATCGGTCTTTTAGATGAAGGTGGTAAAATCCCAGAAACTGGTAATTTTTATGTTTTTGTTTATAATCCTAAAACACCAAATATTAGATATGATCAAAATCCATTGGTTGCAGTAACCGAAGTACTACCCTGGGGATTTCGTGGAATCAATTTTCATTGGGGTGAACCTAGACAATATACATGGAATGAAGTGGCAGGAGGATTATATAAAGTAGAGTCTGATGAATTAAATGATCTTGATGGTATACCTTTTGCAAAATTCCGTATAAATAACTAAAAATATAGGTCGATAATGAGTCTTAGTAGATTTAGAAATATTGCTTCTACAATTCAACGTGGAAGTCGTCAAGTTCAATCTGGTTCTACAACACCAGTTCGTAGAAGTAGAGCTCAACTACTAACAGGTTTGCCTGGAATTGATAAAAATAACTTTCGATATCCATTAGAACATCAGGGAAATAGTCAAGATTATTTAAAAATTAAAATCTTTAAGTATGATACAGCACAGGGTAGAAGCGCAATAAATTCTCAATATTCTGGTATTGCTAGAAGTGCAGAAGAAATATTAGCAACTGTCATTTTACCAATACCAGAAGGTCTTGGTGATACTAATGCTGTTACTTGGGGTGATGATCAACTTACACCATTGGCATCAGGAGTCGCAAGTGCAGCTGGAAGTGCAATGGGAGGAGATGTACAAAGTCTTCAAGAACAATGGCAAAGCATGGCAAATGCAGATATTGATCAAGAAACAAAAGATAAAATAAATTCTTATCTAGCTGGAATGGCTGCTAATACTATTACAAATGTGAATCCCCAAAGTCTAATGACAAGGGCAACAGGATCTATCATACATACCAATTTAGAACTTCTTTTTAGAGGTGTTAATCTAAGAAGGTTCTCATTTAACTGGAATTTTGCACCAAGAAATTTAACCGAATCAACAGAAGTTAAACATATTATCAGATTATTAAAGCAATCAATGTCACCAAGTGATGGTAGTGCACCAGGAGTAGGTGGTGGTGGAACTGGTGGTTGGTTTCTCGAATCTCCATGTGTATATCAACTTCAATATATGAAAGGTGGAAGTAGACATCCATTCTTACATGCATTTAAGCCTTGTGCAATGACAGATATAAGTGTAAATTATGCTGCTTCTGGTATGCATGCCACTTATGATGATGGAACACCAGTTCACATGACTATGTCATGTTCATTCTCAGAATTGAATCCTATTTACAACGAAGATTATGATCATGCCGAATCAGCAGGAACAGGAGTTGGATTCTAATGGGATATTTTAGAGAACTACCAAATTTAGATTATCAATCTCCACTTCCAGATAAAAATTCTTCAAGAGAATATATAAGAGTTAAAAATCTGTTTCGTAGAGTTAAACTTGTTGATTGGATAGCAAATATATCCACCGTTTTTGATAAGTATCATATTCCAGATGGGTTAAGACCTGAAACCGTTGCAGAGGAAATATATGGCAATGCTGAATATGATTGGGTTCTTTTATTAACAGCAGGAATTACAAACGTTAAATCTCAATGGCCACTATCAAGTCAAGAATTATATGATTTTTCAGTAGAAAAATACGGTCTTGATAATTTAAATGATATCCATCATTATGAAACAAAAGAAGTTAAAGATGCACAAGGAAGATTAATACTTCCTGCAGGACAAGTTGTTGATAGTACTTTTACAATCCCACCAGCATATAATTCTGCTAGTGCAGATAACTATTATATCCTAAAATCACCAGGCGAAACAGTAACAAACAAAACTGTATATGATACTGGTGCAGATATTAATCCAACAATGGGAGTATCAAACTGGGAATATGAATCTAATATAAATGAAGAGAAAAGAGGTATCTACCTACTCAGAACAATATATTTACAACAATTTTTAAATGATATGAGAGTAATTATGCATTATAGTAAGAGTTCACAATACATTAATGCTAAACTCATTAGAACAGAAAATACTCGCCTAATTGGTCCTTAGAAACTCCATACAATACCAGTTTTTACGCCAAGATCATCATATTGTGGTGTTAATTCCTGATGATAAGTATAAAGTTCACCATATAGGGTAAGATATCTAGAAGATGCATAGGTTACACCAGTCTTACTACTAAAACCATATTCTAATGGATCATCGTGTCCTTGAAGATGAATTACATTAGGACCTCCTTGAATAAAATATCCAAACTTACCTTTAACATCCTTATATCCTACATGAAGAAGAGTTTGAGTATTACTATATTCGCCGTTTGGTATAGATGAATCTACTTCTAAATTGATATATGCTTCTGGTCGTGCAAAAGCAGTTGATGACAAAGCCAAAGGAGCAACAATTAAGGTTGCTAAAAACCTTTTCATAATCTTAAAAGTACTAGTCACTTATTTAGACAAAAAAAGAGACCCCTAAGGGGGTCTCTTTTCCTAGGACTTACCAGCACTCAGAGCCTAGTAGATTATTCTGCTGCTAGTTTAGCAAAATAAGATAGAGCATCATCATCATCTTCAGCTTTACTCCAACCATCTTTTTCTAATTTAGAATCGACAGCAGGACTACGTGTAGATTTTACTGATTCTTCTACCTCTCTAATAGAACCACGACCTTCGCTTTCATCTTCAAGTTCAGGTTCTTGTACACGAGTAGTAGTTCCTGTTCTTAGAACAGCTTCTAAACGGGCACGAAGTACATCATAAGATTTAAACTGATCGTTAGCAACAATCTCTGCAAGAGAATATTGCTTCTTCCAAAGTTCTTCTAGTGCATCATCGTCATCAAGAAGAGGAGTTACAGCAGCAAACTCAGAAGAGTCATAATTTCTGTAACCAGCAACGTTCTTAGCCTTCAATTTGAAGTTAGCACCCTGCCAGAAATCGAATGGATCGATTGCTTCCTCATCCTCAAACTCAGGCTGCATTGCAGCAGTAATCTTATCAAATATTTTCTTACCATATTTAAATAAGAATACCTTACCTTCATTCTCAGGATTGGTAGGATCTTTTACGACATAAATGTTAGAAACATAAGTTAGTTTACGCTTCTGCTTACGTGCAGTATCTTTACCTGCATCAGTGCCGTTGTTCCAGAGTTCAGAATTAAACTCAGAAACAGGATCTTTTTGACCCAAAGTAGTCAAGGAATTTTCAATATACCACCCACCAGGTCCTTGGAAGGCATGGGAGTATAATTTTACAAACGGTAGATCCTCACCGTTAGGAGCAGGAAGAAAACGTATTACGGCATATCCATTACCGCTTTTATCTACGTCTAATTTCCAGATGCGGTCATCTGTATTACCGCCTGTGTTATTAAGCTTTTCTACTTCTTTTACCAGTTTTTGGGTAAGAGAGCCCAGCTTAGATTGCTTTTTTAAGTCTGCGAAAGACATAATTGGATACCTCGGATAAATTGGATTCGTTGGATGTTTGGATTATAACAAGAAAACTATTGTCTGTCAACTTGTTGTTTTAGATTTTGAATAGTTTGGTGCATACCATCAAATAACATAGTAATATCAGTGCCTGGTGGAAAACCCATCAGTCTTACTGAATCTTGTAAATTCTCCTTCATTTTCTTAGCCATGGGGTCATCCGAAAGGGATACCCTTGTATACATGACTTTTTGTTTTTGAAGAAGCTCAATTAACAATTCAATATGCTCATATTGTTCTTCACGGCTTAATGAACCAAAGTTCATCATATTACCATAAACTTCTTTCTGCATTTCATTAATTTCGTCCAGTTCTTCCCGAACGATTTCAGATTCGAAAAAATCACTCATTAACGATTTCCCTCAGAAGTTTTTTATATTGGAACACATTAATATTTATGAAAGGAGTATATTTTTTAATTTTTAGACTTACGGATTCCCACACTGGATCATCTAACTTCTTATCAAAGTTTTTTACGAAAGAAAAGACTTTTTCCAGTATCGTAAGCGTTTCTAGCGAGATCTCTCCACCCAGATATTTTTTTAGGACTAATGGGTGTCCCTTCGAGCAATTGAACAGCTCTTCTAAGTCTGTCTCTAATAGTAATTTCTCGGACTGTTCCTTGAAAATATAAGTCAAACTCTGTATTCGTTTCATCCACTCGGCGTATGTTCTTTCGCCACTGTTGATCATCTCTCCAATCCATAGGTTTTGTGGGGTGTCAGTGTTTACAAAATTTGCTAAAAGAAAGTTTAGCACTTCTTCGTCAGAATACTTCCTACTGGTTTTTTCAAACCAATACTTATCCTTCCTTTTATTAAAGGAGGACATTGTAGCACGGGATTTACCTCCATATTTGAAAAAGTCATATTTACGATTAGTAAAATGACTCTTCATAGAGAGATAAGTTTGATAGGTTTCAAACGGTGTCACTTTCATCAAGCTCTTCCACATTATCTAGTTCAGTTATAGCATCAACAGGAACTTGTGCTCCTCCAATTCTATACCAATGTTGTTCAATACCAATACTATCAGGTCTAAGACCTAGATATTCAAGATCAGGAAAATTATGTTCACGCAAGATCGCTTGTAAACGATGATGCATTAATTCAGATTTAGATGGCATTACAAGGGAAGTTTTGCTCTTGATGTTTTCTTCATAAAATTAAGACGTATGGCATCCCATTTAAGTCTTTCTTTTAATGGTTTAGAAATAAGTTTAGGTATTGATTCTACCTCAATATTATTATTTTCACAATAGTGGCAAATAGCATCAATATAATTAATACTTTCTTCTGCTACAATTTTCTCAATCTCGATAGCAAATTTTTGAGGTGTTAAAAACTTATTTTCAATGGCTTGTTCTAATTCCTTACTAGGTTCCATAGAGTTTAAGTTTATCTCCAACAAATTTTCTAATGTACTCCGTGAGGAGTTTGATGTACTTTTCTTTGTCATATTCTTCGTAAACGACACATTCTCCATTTTCACAGGCCATGATAATTACAAGTTTTTTAATGGCAATGCCAGTTAGTTCATAGAACATGCAGCCATAAGCCATTGCTTGAACAAAATAATGTTCAACCCACTCTCGTGGTTTTGGTTTTTTAGAAGTCTTAAAATCGATTATAGATAATTCGCCGTTATATTCTGCAATACAATCAACGGTTCCAGCAATTCCCAATTGCTTACTATATAGTGATCCTTCTAGGGTGTAAATACTATTTATAAGATTTAATTTAGATTTCGCAATCTTAAACAAAAACTCAGAAATAGGTGGAACCTCAGGAAGACCATCGTTCTTTAAATAATATTCAGTAAGAGTATGCATATCAGTACCACGTCGGGTTGCAGCCTTCGTGATCTTATCTGCTTCCTCATTACCAACCTTCTTTCTCCAATTGGCAAAGATTTCCTTATTAAAATGACTTGTTACTGAAGTAATAGAAACTAATCTAAGAAGTTCTTCTTCATCAGGAACTTTGTAATATCTAACACCATCAATAGTTTCCCTATCAAGTTTAGGAAGTTCACATTCAACATGATTAAACATTACAAACCAAAGTCCATCTTTGCAATGATGTATTCTTTAACAAGTCCTGAACGAACTATGTCATCTACACCAAACTCTATTATATCAAAAGATGGCATTTTACGCAAGATGTTCATGAAGTCCATGATACCATTACGATCATTTGATTTTGTAAGATCACTCTGTCTTGCATCTCCACAGAACATAATCTTGGAGTTCTGACCAACACGAGTAATAATTGAATCTAGTTCATGAAAATTCAAATTCTGAAATTCATCAACAATTAGAATTGAATTATCAAATGTGGTTCCTCTAAGAAATGATGTAGACCAAAACTTAATTGTTTCTTGTTGTTTGAGATTTCCATATAACATTTCAAAATCAGCATCAGATGCCATCTCAAACATATACTTTACCATAGCCTTGTAAGGTATTTGATAAAGTGAGGACTTGTCTTCATGATCACCAGGAAGAAACCCAATTTCACGAGTAGCCACAAGACTCCTAACAATATAAATGTTCTCGTAGGGGGTAGTTTCATTTAAAACTTCTTTTAGTGCGTTATAAAGGGTAATAAATGTCTTGCCTGTTCCTGCTACACCATAAGCAACAATATGCTTATCTTCACTATAAGAGTCAAACAATCTTTTTTGATTGGATGTAAGAGGATCAATATCAATTAGATACTCTGAATGTATAGGCTTTCTCTTTTTTAATTGTCTAGCAGTCAAACCAACCCCAATGGGTTGTTCAACCTTCTTTTTTCTAGGCATGATTAAATTGGTTTTACTGTAGATCCAGGAGCTTTACCAGCTTTACGAAGTACATCATTCCATCCAGGATTTCTAGAAACTAATTTGTTTTGCCAGTCTCCTACTTCACCGACACCAGCGCATCCTTTTGACCAATCTTTATCCCAATCAGGATTCTCTGCTTTCCAATCATCATATTCTTTCATGGTCATGACTAGTTCTTGTGTTTCACCAGTCTTTTTGTTTATCAATGGGTATGTAGGCATAATTTTAATGATTTGTAAATTTATTTATTAGAAGAATAGATATTATCCTTTAGATATTGATAATGTGATGGTTGATCCTTTAACCATTCTAGCACACTTTGTTTCTCCATTAAATATCGTGAATGTAATATTTGTAAATAATCCTCAGATTTTTGTTCCCCATTTATAAAAACATTTGGCATATCTAAATTAATATCTTTTGGTTTACAATTCATTCCACCAGCAATATAAACCAATCCAGCATTTTTCATCGCATCTTTTCCCATATTATTAGTAGAAAGGACGTTAGAAATTCTTTCCATATGATCAACAATACCTTTAATTTTAACATCCTTATAGGCTCTCCAATAAGGTGTATCATCACGAGAACTTAAAAAATAATGCCATATCGTAAAATTTTTAAAGTCCTCAGTTCTAGTATCAACTTTTTTATTAAATTTAGATATATCAGATTTATTAATTTTTGATTTATCTAAAAGCATCCTACCAAGCAGAAGAAGATTTTCGTGCGTAGTTAATAATCCTGTCGATTCAAGAGGTTCTACAAATCCATAAGAAAGACCAATAGCAACTACATTATTCACCCATGCTTCTTTATGCTTACCATGTTTTATTTCAATATGTCTAAATTCTCCATCATAACCATTTAAGTGTTCACGGAATTCTTTTTCAGCATCCTCATCAGAAATAAACCGACTAGAATAAACATATCCTTTACTCATTTCATTCCATAATGGAATATTCCATGCCCAACCAGAATTCATACCCACACAATCAGTATAGGTTTTCATTTGAGTTTCTTTATCAGTATAAGGAATACGTGTTACTATTGCCTTATCATTAAACAATTGATCCTTAAATGATATAAACTCACTATCTAACAATAAAGATTTAAATCCAGTACAATCAATAAACAAATCTGCAACAATAGCATGGTGATCGGTAATAATCGATTCAACAAATCCTTCCTTTCTGACTATTTGATTAACATGTTCACGAATATGACGAACGCCGTTTGGGACTGCAATATAATCTCTTAAATATACACCAAATTTACTTGCATTTAATTGATAGGCAAGATCATATTCAAAAGAAAAGCTTGTAAATGGTATTTCATCACATATTTTGCATTCTTCTGCAAGAAAAGTGTTTTTATTACAAAATCTAGCAAATTCTTCTGCTGGATATACATCCTCTCCATATAATTTTTGCAATTTAAAGAAGGTTGTATGCCCTTCTCCAATATGATCCCAATAACCAAAGGGATATTGAAATCTCTCCCCTTTACCTTCTCTGAAATTTTTAAATCCTATTGATGTTTTATATGTTGCATCGCATTTTGACATCCAATCAGTATCTTTAAGACCTAATAGATGAAGATAATGATTAAAATAACCTAATGTAGATTCTCCTACTCCCATTGTTGGGATATCAGGTGATTCTACAAGTGTAATTTTCTTTTTTGGAAATTCTTTTGACAGTAAGGCAGCAGTCATCCATCCAGATGATCCACCACCTACAATGCATATAGAGTTTATTTCCATTCTAAGGCTTCTGCAACATTTGGAAATTGCTCTACAAATATTTCTCTACATTTTTGTGCAATCTGCATGTGCTCTTTCTGTGTACCGTGTGCAGATCTCAAATCAATATAGTGAGCCCATGATCGGCACGAACCAGTCATATACAATCGTGTTGGAGTGGCAAGTGGTAACACAAACCTTGCAGATTCCTTTGCAACTCCACTGTCTAACATTTTCTTATATAACTTCATCGCAGCATCAAAGTGCTTACGCATCTCCAATTCATAGTGCTGCTTATCAAGTGGATCTAGGTCATCTGTCGAGTTCTGCCTATTCTTCATGTCTTGCCTACGGAGTTCTGGAAGAGGTATCGTCTCTTCTAACAAGCTACTATCAGCATATCGCTGTGAAAACTCCTGATACGTGAAGGATCGGTGTCTCAAAATCTGCGCCGCAAGCCCTCGCGTCGTCTCGATTTCCAAGGTCATGTGAGATTGTTCAAAGACACTCCAATGATTATGCTTAATGCAATACTTCAAGAGTCCTGCAAACTTTTCATTATCTTGATTTTTGGGGTTGGATACTCTAGCGATATATGCCATAGTCTTTTCAGCATCAGGAGTGATACTAACAAATTTCACATTCATTTTTCAACTAACTCGTAATTTACATTTATGTTTACCTTTACGGCATGATCAGTCTGACTAACTGATCTATGAGGTAAATCACCATTAAACATTATAGCATTGTTTTCAACGGCATTAAATATTGTACCATTTTCAAACTCTGTATAACCATTATTAGTATTAATTGATAACAATAATACTTTATGCTTTTCTTTTTGATCGATATGAAAAGCACTTTTCATATGTCCATTTTGATAAGGGTATAAATTAACCTTTGCTCGAATTATTTTTACACTTCCATGCTCCTTATTTAATCGATCAATTATAGGTTCAACAAATACCTGTTGAGAAAGCTGATTTACATTAGGATCATTATCAAGTACTAACATATGTGTAAGTAATGAAGTAAATGTTTTATCTTCAGGTGTCCCAATAGATACCTGCCTATAATAAGGAAAATCACTAGACATTAAAACTTCCTGCATTGATCTGAACTTATGTTCAGGCAAGAAATTTTCATATATCATCACTTACCAAATCCTTTGGAATTCAATGATTCAATTTTAGCTAGTTCTTCTTTCACAACACGTAGTTGTGATTTCATTTCTCTAAGTTGTTCATCAGTATAAAGATGCTCCAATTTAATCAAATTTTCAAGCATCTTTACAAGTTGTTTTGATCTTCTAGACATTAATCAGGGTATCCATCGTCATCATCGCCTATCTGATAATCACTAGGCTTATAAGCATCAACATCTGAAAGAACTTCAGATTCTAATGCATCAATCAACAATTTGAGATTTCTGACAATTAATTTCAGTCTCTCTCTTGAAGGATCCATTACTTAAAGTACTTATCAAGTACCTGTAACTGATCTTCATACCTTGCAATCTTATCAAGTTCTACCTGAATGGCTTCACTAATATCTGAATGTTCGCCAATACCCACTGGATGTTCTAGATAAACATTAACATTTACCTTATGTTTTGCTATCTCACCTTGTGCATGGGCTTTAACTGCCGCTACCAATTGTTCGCGCATGTGTAACATTTGAACTCTATGTAGTTCTATTATATATTAAAAAAAGAGGGGTGTCAAGCGACATCCCTCTTATTGTGAATCTGTAAGTCAATAATCACTTACCTTGAACATACGACCTTTTCTTCCGTATGCTTAATGCCTCTGTATGTGAGTTCAGAGACTTGCTTCTGACAAGATTGCTTGTCATTGGTATTGTACTTAATACCACGGTAGGTAACTTGTGCCATTGGGTTTACTCCTAAAGTAATTGGATTTTAAGGCCCGTTCCTTTAGTCGTTTGCGTCCCAGCACCCACTTTTACTGCTGGCCTTGATGACCTCAATCAGTTCGACTTTCATCTCAGAACTATGTCTGGGATTCTTTCTCAGGTTCTCAACGAGTTCCTGAGATTCCGAACATGTTAATGTTGTAGCTAGTAGAAGAGGAATCATGGGATGAACGCTCCGTTCCGCGACTTACTTGCGCCTCTAATGAGGTGAACGATTGTGTTAATACTAACACAGTTATACTATGTAGTCAAGTAGGTATGTAACAATAATTACCATTTTATGATTTTTTAATATTTCCTGCTATTACACACCGTCCGTCCACATCAGATTCATCAACCCAATGAAAAAGATGTGATAAAAAAAATACTAGATCGCCACCAATCATTTCTATCTCTTCACCTTCAATTACAAGTTGAGAACATTTGTCAGGTGCTGCTACACAATAACAAAAAGACATAGAATAAGGAAAATGACTATGCTTAATAAGACTATGTCCTTTACTGTAAATAACACCCCAACATTCCTCTATTTCAAATTCAAAGGGATCAAATCCAACATATATTTTACCATCTGATGCACGTTCAATATCAGCAAATTTCAATGCAGCATCTGGAACCTTACTCCATATCCACTGTAAAAGATAATGAAGTTCTGGATATTCGTTTTCATCTGTCTTATGAATATCCATAGAGGTCCTTTGAGCACCCTGCTGGTTATAATAATCAGAAGTATTTACTTCAATATGAGAATAATTTTTGACAAAATCAAAAACTCCTGAATTTATATCTTCAAACTCAGGATTGTTATATTTAATTACTAAAGGTCCAGTTGGACGAACCATAATTAAAGTTTTACCTCTGAATACAGAGCAATATTTCCTGAAATACTAATCCTTGTCCCATCACAATTATAAAATGGGTATACCTGATGCCTTAATGCTGCTGGGAAAAATAACATCATTCCCTCCTTATCAGCACCCATTGTATATGGATGATATTCTGATTGTCCTATAATATTAATAAATTCGAATGAAAAATTAGATATTGTGTCCCCATTAGAACGTGCAAAGGGAATCTTTTTTTGTTCAGAAAACTCTGTTGGTATTTTCATCCAAATTACAAAACTATAAACACCACTATGATTATGTAAAGGATTAAACTCACCTTGTTTTTGAAAATTTACCCAAAATGAATGAAGATATAATGGATGAACTAAACTTGTTGGAAAATCATTTGCCATATTCTTAAATACCTCATCATACTTATCCAACATAGGTAAAAGGGTATTATTAAAAAACCAACCATCTTCATCTACTATACTATAACTACTGGATATATTTCCAGCAAGTTTATCCTTATAATCTTCTTTTTGATTTTCCACAAATTTCCATAAATGATCCATTTCCTGGTCATTTAATCTATACTCTAACCACCCAACACTACATGGTCTAATAGCATTTATATTGCCTTTCTCAGGAAGATCATGTGAAGTGTGTCCATTAACCACTACATAATCATTATTACTATTCATATTTTAAAAAACCTGACAGAGCAAAAAATTACCGGAATTTTTTTCCGCTTATATTTGAAACTACTTTCGCTTTTTCTTTTGAGGTGTTTTAAAACCCCAAACGTTTGGCTTAATAGTACCATGACCATAATCAATATTCTTCAACCCATCACCAAACTTATCCCAATACATATCAAATAATTTAATCCTTGCTCCTCTTGTCAAATCATAACAAGTCTTTTCTTTAACAGTATAAGTTATAATAGATGCATCAGTAGGTGCTTGCTTTGTAGATACTTCTTCTTTAGATCCATTATCTACGACAATTTCACAACCATAATCCTTTAAACTAGATTGCTTTTCCGATGCAGTCCAATTAGATTTGTCATCCTTTTCCTTTTCAGATCCTGGTGACGTAGTAGTTTGACCACGTATTTCTGACAATTGTTCTGGCATAATTAAGACCTATTACCCCATTTAATATCAGGATAGGCAGCAGAAACAACATCTTGACTAATCTTATACTTTGATTCTAGATTCTTATCTTTTACAAGACATAATATCTCTGCCTCTAATGGATGAAGTCCTTCAAGAATATTAATGAACATAGTTTCTCTACGAAGAGAACTCAACGAATCATTACCACCTTTCACGAAATTATAAAAATTTTGAAACTCTCTACGAATAGTAGTTTGCCCTTGATCTTGTGATCCAAGTGACCTAGATCCCATCTCATCCATTTTACCAACAGCATCATTAATCTTTCCACTTAATGTTCCACTAGATACATTTTGTTCTCCTGCACTAGAATATGGAACTTCACCTTGAGGAAGTATAGAAATAACTGTTGGATCAAAATTCCAAATAAACAAAGTCTTTATTGAAGGATGTATATATCTTTGAAGAACTTGAACTTTCTTAGCATTAGACCTCTGTTTAGATGCTGCATCCAATACCTCAAAGGCAAAAGGATTTGCAGGGAGTTCAGGAATTGCTGTTGATATAACCTTTGGTTTTGCTGTCTTTTTTGCTGTTGATCTAGGTTTCCTAGTCGTCGTCTTCTTCGTCGTCGTCATGATTGTTTTCAAATCTAAATGCTATAACCTCATCAGGAACTAAATTTCCATTTTCATCAAACATTTCGGGGTGAGGTCGTGGAATCTCCCGATAGTTCATCATATAGTCTCTGGCAACCCAACCTGCCAATATTCCCACAAAGAAAAATAATAAAGATACTGGTAATAATAAACTCAAAATTATATCAGTCTCTATGGTCATCTGTTTACCTCCTGGGAATTTAAGTTGAAAAGTGTTGGTGCGCTTTTTCTTCCTCCCCTTTAGGATAAACTCAAAACCACGATTAATATGATCTTCGGATTTATTTATAGTATCCATTTTACATCACAAAAATAAATTTGTCAATCAAACCAAATTATTTTCTTGTAGATATTTAACGGTTTCTGTACATCCACCAATATTTGTCCCATCTTTAACTACCTGTGGGAACGTTGATCCGTTACCAAATTGCCCATAAAAAGACTCACGATCAAAATCACGATCTAACTTATATTCAACGAATCTAAGTTCTGCTAGTTTTAATACTTCTACAATCTTAACGCAGTAAGGGCAACCCTCACGAGAATAAACCGTAAAATTCATGTTGTAATATCTAAAAAAGTATTTAGATCCCTATTATAACACATTTATATACCACTTTAGTCTTTAGTAAATGCTATCCAACCAGTAACAATACATTTTAATCCTATATTAGGAGTAACTCCTCTATGTACATATTCCCATCCTGCTGGCCAAATAGCACATAATCCTTTTTTAGGAGGAATAGTAGGATAATGCATAAACTCAGTTCCACACTTAGCATCATTTAAATAAAACATCCATGCAATAATCCTTAATGAATTAAAACCAGAACCATGCTCAGTATGCCATTCTTTATATCCATCAGTTTCATCCTCATATCTCTGAAAAGCATAGTTATCCAGAAACCTCCAATAGCTAATATGATCTAATGACGGTTTATCTTCCGTATATTTCTTCATACATCTTCCTAAAGCAGGATAAATTATCTTTGAAAAAGTATCTTCCTTAGAAAAAAATAAATCTAACTGACGACATTTCTTAGTAGAATGATTTATCAGATACTCCCCATTCCTATTATAACCACCATCGACTGTATCAGATTTGTCAAACTCAGATATCAATAATGCACATTCCTCATCAGAAAGTGCATTATCATATAAACCAATAAAATTTGCCATTAATGCAGGTTTTCTTCACCCAATTCTATTATAACATATTATACCCATCTAATAACCAAAAGACCACCACCGCCTCTCTGACCACTTGAATTACCTACACCACCACCTTCTCCAGAATTAGCTACAAAATCTTGATCGCCTTCATTTAACATTCCTCCAGCACTACCAGTCTGTTGATTTTTATTGCTTAAATCAGGATGGTCATGATATCCTGAACCACCACCTCCTCCACCTGGTCCTTGACCGCCGCCTCCGCCGCCGCCATAATATCCACCACCGCCGCCAGCACCATTGCTGCCGCCGCCATTACCACCTTGAAGAGCTCCTCCACTGGTTCCGCATCCACCATCACAACCACGGTTTCCACCAGCTGATTGGCTTCCACCTTGTCCACCTCTACCACAACAGTTACTAGCATTACCACCAGATGGAATACCACCTCCTCCACCAGAAGCAGTGTCATTAGTAGCACCACCACCACCGCCAGCCATTATCAGAGTATTGGCATGTACGATAGCATTACCAATAAATATGCCAGTATATCCTCCACCAGCACCAGAGTTGCTATATCCTCGACCTCCACCAGTATGTAATCCATCAAAATATTCATTATTACTATTTTCATTACTATTATTATGTCTTGCGCCGCCGCCACCAGCACCACCAACAACTAGTTTATATTCTATCCCAGCTTGAAATGTATAAGTTGCCGTAGTATATCCTCCACCACCACCATTATTTCCACCACTCTGTCCGCCACCACCAGCACCCCATAATTTAATTATTCCAGTAGCACTATTACTGACAACTAAACGAGTAGCCCGAATAGCCCGTCCACCCCTAGCAGGATTAGTATTTGCTGCGATTGAAATTGTTGTTCCTGATTCACATACACCAGTTCCCGAAAATCCATCTCCGTTACCACTAACATCACATGTCCACTCAGCAACACCACCTCCATTCCAGGACATGCCAGTGGCTCCACCATTAAGACCAGTTACTCCATTAAGACCCATCTTAAATTACCTCCTAAATTATGAACAAATAGTCTGATTACCAATCACAGTATAATCATTATTCCCTTTCTTTATAATTGTAAAGGAATATGCATCAACTCCACTACCACCACCTTTAGATGGTACACTACCACCATTCCAACTTTCAGTTATGGCATTACCATCAATAGTTATATGATTAACAAAAGCAGTAGTTGCATTAACAGCAGTTAAAGCAGTACAACATATAGCATCTCCTACCTGCAATTCTGTATTAATGCCAACACCAGATATAATATTTAATGTTGTACCAGTCCCACCTAAATTGGCAGTACTATATTGAACCATTCCATTATCTGTATTAAATGTTGCATCAGCACTCCATGCAGCAGCCTTAATATGACACTTCTCTTTTAATAATTTACCACCATCAAAATCAGCCCCTTTAAAGGTAGATACACCAGCTACATCAACGTTCCTATTAACATCTAAGTCAGTCCTTGCTGTTATAATACCAACA
>VTLG01000021.1_pt1 | contig 61570 bp, 99 predicted proteins | sample 4694571 | NCBI WGS metagenome assembly VTLG01 (sample SAMN12604809, study PRJNA352737) | marine metagenome | biome: ENVO:00000447; feature: ENVO:00000209|ENVO:00000569|ENVO:01000036; material: ENVO:00002151; isolation source: viral sequences binned using virsorter ...
CCACTTCTATCTACTCTATATGCATATTCAGAAGTAGTTTTATTTGTTGTGCTTACATTAAAGTTTGGACCATCAACATTTAAGTTATTTGTATTATTTACTACTCCTGTTAATGTTAAATCTCCAGAAGCAGTATCATCAGCATTACTTCGTAAATAAATATCAGCCGAAGTCGTTGCAACACTTCCTAATCCTAAATTAGATCTCGCAGTTGCTGCGTTTGCTAAGTCTGATAAATTTGAAGCCTTAGCCAGTTTTGTTGCAATGTTATTTGTTACTGTTGTTGAGAAGTTTGCATCATCTCCTAATGCTGCTGCCAATTCGTTTAAAGTGTCCAGTGAGCTTGGTGCTGAGTCTACAAGACTTGCTACTTCTGTGCCTATCTTGTCATTAATTGCTGCTGAAGTCATCAGGGAGGTGTCGTTGTCTGCAAAGGATTCACTTCCTGTTTGTATTGCTGAAATTGTTACACCGTCTATAATTGGACTTGTTAAAGTTTTATTTGATAGTGTTTGTGATCCTGTAAGTGTTACTTCTCCTGTAGCTGTTAGATCAATTGCTCCATCGCCTTCGTCATCATAGGCTGCAGATAGGTTGCTATGACTTGCATTGGTAACCAACATAGCACCGACAGTATCTTGTATATACTCAGTGATAGTTTTAGATCCAATGTAGAGCTCCGTTGATATCTTAACTTTATTACTTGCGATTTGCAAATCCGACGCAGTTCCATCGCCGTCATATAAAGTGCGTAGAGTTCCATCTATTCCTCCTGTTTCTCCTGTATGGATTAACTGGACATATCCCTGATTGACAGGTGTGTTTCCTAAGTCTGTATTACTGCTCATTAATCTATATCAAGCTCTTTATATAGATCACGGTCCTTCATTCTTTTTGATCCTCTTCCGATGTCGTCTGATAAGATTAAAGGTTTGCTGATCAGTCTGGTTAGTGTTCCGTCTTCTTTACATTCATGTATTTCTTTGTTGCATTTTGTAAGTTTTGGCTCGTTTATTCCCTGCACTGTGTCAAATTGCACGCCGCAGGTGCATTTATATTCGTATATTGGCATCTCTTTCCTCGTTTAATTCTTTTTTAATGTTAATATAGGGCTGCGTAAAAACAGCCCCATATTTAACCGTTTTTAATTACCCTTACGGATTATTAAAATTGACAACACCTAATGATGTAGATGATGCTCCGTGTGATAACACAGCACCAAACAATACATCAGCAACAATGGAAGTTGCTAAGTGATCAATGTCATATGATGATTGCACTCTTGGTGCGAACTGCTGAGCATAATAAACAGAGTTTCTATTAAAAATAGTTGCTGTTTCGTCATTTGAACCACCATCGTCATCCCAGTCTACTGATGGATAGACGTTTAATCCGTATGCATTGATAATTTTACCAGATACAGCTGGATTTTCTCCGTCTCCTCTTTTCTGAGCTTCAGTAAAGTCTCCTAATGATAAAAGACTCATGTATGCTGCAGGTGAGCAGTAGAAAAAGTGATCTCCGTCTGTGTAGTCATGTCCTGCATCAAGAAGTTTCTGTAGCCCTGATCTGATTAATGCTGTTGTAAAAGTATTATCAGATGATAGTGATACATCATTACCTGTTGCTGATTGTAGAATGTCTACAGCGATGTAGTTTTCGATTTTCTTGGCTAATGAGTAGCCGATTGATTTTGCGTATGCACCAAATAGATCTGCAGACTCTTGTACTTTCACAATGTCTTCAATTCTTTTTGCTTCATACTGGTGTTGATTCAATGATAATTGAACCACACCGTCAGTGTTGTTTGTATAAGTCACTGCTGATCCTGCTGATTTTGCAGCTGCAGTTTCTTCTGTCACTTTAGGTATATTTAAAGTGTCGCCGCCTGTTGCTACCAATGATGAAAAGTCGAGCACTTGATTACGCAATAAAAATTGTCTTTCTGCATAGTCAAGGATAGCGTCTCTCCAAAGTTCTGGTATAAAATTAGCGGCTGTTGTTGTTGTTACGTTTCCGTCAGCCATTTTATGTCATCTCCTTAAGATGGTTTAGTTGTTTTTATATCCTTCTAAGACTTGCTTCCAAAGTTTAGGATTTCTTCTGGCTTTTTCTTTATCGTCAGCCGTTAAGTCTTCCCATTTGCTGTTCGCAGCAAACTTGCCGCTTGCTGTTACTTCTTTGGCATCTGTCACTTGCACTTTTCTATTACTCAATCTCTCGATGTGCTTTTCTAATTTAATAGTTGGTAGATCTTGATATATTTCTTGATCGTCTTCCGAGAGTTGAGACAGCAGATGTTCTCTTCTTTGTTTTTCTTGTATTTCAAAAGTTTCAACGATTGGCTTTAGCTTTTCGTTTTCCGCTTTCACGTTCTCATACAAAGATTTAAACTCTTCCTTTTCTTCCAGTTGTTTTTGCTCCTGGAGTTTTAGGTTTTCTTTGAGTTCTTTTAACTCAGCTTCTGCTGTTTGAGCTCTTGTTCGGTACTTCTTGCTTTCTGCAATCAAGCCGCCGACTTCTTCATTTTGGTTTGTTTCCTGCGTAGGAGTTTCTGCTACTGCTTGTTCTTCTACTATTGTTTTTTCTTCGGACATACTGTCTCCTTCTTTTTTGTTATTATCCAATTGTTTTAAGTTTGATAGGTTTGCTTTCATACTTTTTAATCTTCATGTCCACTATTCTATCTAAAAATTTTCTTGTTTTTTCTGTGTTTGATGCGTTCAGTTTTGTTATAACGTACCCTCTTCTCTCGTTTTCTCTTATAATGTCTCCTCGTTCAAACACTAACAGTCCTTCTGTCTTTTTTCCTACTGGTCTTATTCTGTTTTTGGTTTCTCCTGTTAGGATCAAGTTCACGCTTTGTGTTCTTGTATTTAAGGACTGACCTCTTAGTTCTTTTGGTCTGCCTGGCTCAAAAGACGCAGCTTTTTGTGCTTTATATTTTTTGGACTTGTATCTGTGTATTCCGTTCTGCAGCACTCCTCGTTCCATGTCCTCTACGATTCTACCTCGTGCAAAATCAGCTAACTGTGCATAGTTTTGTTTTGTAAAATTGACCACTTCGTGTGCTTTCATTATACTGGTATCCATTCGTGTCTGCAATTGTAACCGCCGCCACCTTCAAATGTGACACCTGTTGTCAGTGCGTTTATTTCGTCTATGGTCAGTCCTTCGTCTGGCACTACTGCTAATGTGTCAACGCAGGCATCTCTTGTTCTGTCATCTAAAATTCCCACGTATGTAAATCTTTGTTCTGGAAATTCTGAAAAAAGTTTAGCGGTTGTTGCCCTGTTAAATCTTGCGAAGCTGTCATTTAATAATGCTGCTTGTCCTGGACTGCTTAATGCTCTTGATCCGCCGTATGTTTGTTGGATCTGTTCCAGTATTGATTCTGATGATTGTCCTGTGATTAATCCTCTAAGCATTGCTGTTTTTAGTTCGTCTGTGTATTTGGCAATTCCCATTGACAAACTGTCTAAGTCTAAAACTGCTAATGTTTCTATTGCTTGCACTGCTGTGACTGTTTGTTTGGTCTTTTGTGCTGCTGTTAATACTCCAAAAGTTTTAACTGCTTGCGTATCGTATGCGTTTTTAACTTTGTTTAACAGTGCTGTTAGTCCCAGTTCGTTCATGTCGTCTAATAAGTTTATCTGATCAAATGCTGCTTTAAGTTCTGCGTCATTTAATATGGATAGTCCGCTTAATACTTTACCAATCTTTTCTATTAATTGGTCCTGGATCTTCGCCATGTCTTTTTCATAAAAGTTTAAATCTGCCATTATTCTTGTGCTTTAATGATTTTATCTATCAGTGTTCCTTCTGCTGTTGGTGCTTCTTGAGGTTTTTCCTGATCAATTTGTTCTACAATTTGTTCTATCTCTTCTTCTTTAAAGTCTGGATTCTTTTTTCTTAGGTAGCTTTGTCTTGTTTCCAGGTCGTTTGCAAATGCCCAAGTGTAGTATTTAATCTCTTCGTCTTGGCTCATTGGTACTTCACGTTCTGCAAAGTCTACACTAAATTGGTCGCCCAGATTTATGCCGCCTGAAACTTCGCACACTCTTTGTGCAATTTTAAACTGTTCCTGTTCAAATGGTCGATATATCTGTTCTATGTCTGATCTAAGTGCATCCATTAAGTCCAGTTGACTCATCTTCTTGCTAAGTCCTGACTCTTGTCCTTTGTCGGTCCAGTTAATTCTTACATTGTTTGCTTGTGCTATGCTGTCTACCATGTACTTGGTTGATTCTATCATTGCTTGTACGTTTGCGTTTGGTGTTGCGTAGCTAAAGTTTGCACCTTCTGGCAATACTAAGGCTTTATCTTGTCCCAGTGTTATGCGTTGTTCTGTGTCCAGTCCTGTAAATACTGGCTGTCCTAATTGAAACCTGCCATGCAGTGCCAGTTCTGTTAGCATGATGTTCACTGATCTCATTCCGTTTACCAGGTCTGTTGCACCTTCTCTAAAGAAGTCTCTTGTGTATGCGTGTCTGTGTGCTATGTTAAATGGTAAAATGTCGCCGTATGGATTCTTGTCATCTGGAACTACTGAGGTAATTTTACCCCTGCTGCTAATCATAAAATGTTTACCTTCCATGTCTTCTGTGTCTTTGCTCCAAAACATGTACTGTGCGTCTTCTGATCTCGCTTGCAGCTGTGATTCTGCTTGATACATAATTGCGAACGGCTCATCTTCGTTTGGTTTAAAAAATGGAGTAAAGAAATGTATAGGTCTGTATTTTAATTTCTTCTGTTTTTCATCCCAATGCGTGTATAATGCTTCTGTTCCTAATAAATAAACTAATTGTTCAAATTGTTTTAGAAAACTATCCAGATCTCCAATTACTTCTATGTACTTCTCGTTGTATCTAATTGGTGCTTCCTGGTATACTAATGTTCTTCTGCTTATAATGTTTCTGGTTAAGTTGATATAAGCTGGCGGTATCTGTGATAAACTTTCGCTGTCAAAATAGCCTTTTATGTCGTTTTCCAGGTTTATGCCTTCGTAATAATCCAGGAGACGTTCTCTCTCTTCCATTTCTTTGTTGTAGCCTTCTTCAATTGTTTCCATGAGGAGGTCGTACAGCATTGATTCTGTTAAATTATAAATAATCATGATTTATACCTTTTTAAATTTTTCATGTTTTCGCTTTCAATAATTTTATCCTGAAAGTCTTTTATCATTTCTTTGTTATATTCTTCTTCTTTTATACTAATTCGATATCCCCATATCATTGCTGCTAAAAAAGCCAGAACTAAACCGCTTAAAAATCCTAAAAAAAACATTACCATTCTATCGCCTTTGCTTGTCCTCTAAATCCGTATCTATATTCAATTGGATACATTAAACCGTCTACAAAGTGTGAGAGTGTTTCTGTCTTTAGTATTTGTCCGTTATCTAATGTGCAAAGCTCCAGATCTCTTATGGTGTTCTTGCATTTTGGATTAATAAATAACTTATGTTTTCCGTTTGCGTCTTCTAACATTCTATTAAGTGCGTTCATTCTGTCCTTCTGCGTTGGATTCGCTTTTCTTGCTATAACTGTAAATCCTGCCTCTTGTAGTATGTTATGATCTGACTTTGTGCTGTTGCTTGTTCTTGCTTTACCTGCTGGATCTGGATAGACTGGTAGTCCTGGTCCTTTTTCCTGCATTCTTTTTGCTAATTCAAACGTATTTGAGTTCTGCAGTCCTATCTCGTCAAATACATATAATTCTCCTGCTGTGTTTTCGCACATCAGTATTGCTGTCATATAACTTGCTACTCCAAAGTCCACACCCCAGAACATTCTGCTTGTCGTTTCCATTACTTTGCAGTGGATGTCTCTACTAAAATTGTAAGCCACCCTGTTGGCTGCTGTTAAGAAACTTGCGAGATATTCTTGTTCAAATGTTCGCTTGTCTAAATTCTTTTTAGCTTTTTCTACTTCGTCTGCTGAAATAAAGCCGCCCTCTAATGTTGTAAACTGCCAGGATTTGTAGTCGCTATCGTTTGACTGTCCTTTGACGAACAAGTCATAAAAATGGTTTTGTACTCCTGTTGGTGTTCCAACAAATAAAGCTGATCCTTTTGTTTCTGCGAGTGTTGGCTGTATAATCTCTCCCCAGACGTTCTCTTTCATGTAGCTGTACTCGTCAAGGACCACTTTTGAGACGGAGACTCCACGCAGACTGTCTGGTTTGTCTGCTCCTTTGAGTTCAATCTTAGCACCGTTGCTGAGTGTAATAGATAATTCAGTTTCGTTGATGCTGACTTTTTTACCTGCAAACAAACGCTTGAGTAGATTCCATGATACCATCTTAGCTTGTCTGTAAGTTGGAAATATGATCCACCTTCTTTCGTTTGACTGTAGAGGTTTGTGCAGCAGCCATATAACACTAAAAAAACTTTTTCCCCAACGTCTCCCACTACAGACCACTTTGTATCTTGCAGTGTCTTTAAGTATTTCTCTTCTGCTGTCATCAATTGTCCACTTCATCTACATCAAACACTTTTATTGGCTCGTCTGTCTCGTCTTTTATTCCTATGCTTTGGTGAGGTTTACCTTCTGTTCTGTTAGCGATAAACTCGACCGCCCATGATTTACCTTCTAAAGCATACCTGAATACTTGTCTTAGAACAACTTCCAACTTTGTTATTCCTTCTGTAGTGCCTTCCTCTTCTGCTATTTTTCTTAAAATATCAGGTATGGATCTGCTTCCTTTTGGTCTTCCTTTGCCTAATGCTGCTGTGTTTCCTGGTCCAAATTGTCCCTTTTCGTTCCGTTTAGCACCGTTTTCTTTCGGCTTATTTAACTTTTTCTGCTTTGCCACCTGTATATTCTTCCCATCTGTTAATTATAATGTCGCAGTACTTAGGATCTAATTCCATGCCATAGCATCTTCTGTTTATTTTTTCTGCTGCAATCATTGTAGATCCACTTCCTAAAAATAGATCCAGGATGATCTCGTCATCTTTTGTGTTGTTAAGTGCAGCTCTAACACATAGGTCCACTGGTTTCTGTGTTGGATGTACGTAAAATATAGCACTGTCTTTTTTTATCTCCCAACACGTGGATTCGTCTGCTATTATGTTTAAAATCTTTATTAAATCTTTTTTCTTTACCTTTGTTAGGTCTATAGTTTCGTTTCTTAAAATGGTTTTATTTTTTCTGTCGCCATACCACTCGTTGTTGTTTCCTTCTTTTCTGGCATAAAATAAAGGCTCATGCATCCAGTGATAATCTGAACGACCGAGCTTCATTCCTTTGTTCCATATTAATTGCTGCTTTACTTCAAATGAGCAATCTTTTAGTGCTGTTTCAAAGATCATCTGGTTAATGCTTGCGTGCCATACATACACTGCAGGATTATTTTTGCTGTAATTATAACAGTTCTGGAAGCTGTTTTTCAATAAATGGTACAGTGAGTCGTTTCTCAAGTCGTCATTTTTAATCATTTCCCACTTTGTGCCTTTGCCGTTGTCCACCCCTGTGTATGATACTCCGTATGGTGGATCAGTAAAAATCATATCAGCTTTTAATCCGTTCATCAGTCTCTTTGTGTTTTCTTCGCTTGTTGCGTCTCCACATAACAGTCTGTGATCTCCCAGTTTCCAGAGGTCGCCTTCTTTACATATTGGCTCTTCTGGTATTGGCACTTCATCATCTTCAATGTTGCCTGTTTTTTCTTCTTCTGGAATTTGTAGTTCGTCTCTACTAAATCCCCAGTCTAAAAGTTCGCCAACGTCAAAATTATTTGCTAAAGCATCCCAGTCCCAGTCTCCTGTGTTCTTGTTTAACCTGACATTAAGTTCTTTTTCTTTTTCGAGTGATAGTTTTATCTCAAAACATGGAACTTCTGTTATTCCTATTTCTTTGGCTACCTTTACTCTTTGGTGTCCGCCGATGATGATGTTTTTTCTGTCTGGATGACTGTTTATGATCACTGGATCAACAAATCCAAACTCTTCTAACGAGTCTTTTAAGGTTTTAAACTGATCCTTTGATAGCTGTCTTGGATTATAATCCGCCTGGATCAAGTCGTTAATTTTGAAGTTCTTTATTTTCATTGTTTTAGCTGCAGCCAAACTAATCACCCCATATTGAAGGTTATTTATTCGTAAAGACGAAATTAGGGAGGTTATCCCTCTACTTATAAGGATAAAAAGTTTACAAATAACCCTTATTTAAGTCTTATAATAACTGTAAGTGCAGATATTGTTGAAGAAAATATTTTTTTTAGGACTACAAAAAAGCCGCTAAAAAAGCGGCTCTTTTGGTTTTAACTGATAATGAGGTACTACGTCTTTAATACATCAAGTCTTGATATATAAAGTCTGTTTTGTATGTAAATGGATTTTTTTCTCTTTCAAATAAAACCTCGTAATCCATCCAGTAAGTATACCATTCTCCAACTTTTGAGTGATCGTGTTGTGAATAATAATAAACTGTCCAGTCATTTGAGTGTTTATTCCCACCGTAAACAAACCATATAAGCTCATCTAAGGTAAATCTTCTTATATCTTCTGCGTACGTTAGGTCCGTGTTTCTGTTCTCTAAAGCATATTGTAAAAAATATTTTTTTGCTTCTGAGTAAGTAGCCATATATGTTGGATACTCTTTGTGTTCTATTTTTATTATCGTATTTCTGTTCATTTTGGTCTCCTTTTGTTTAACCTTCTTTATATTAAACTAAAGGATCGCTAAAATCCACTATTTTCTTCTATAAATTAATTTTACTTTTTGTGCTTCTTTTTGCAGCTTTTGTAAGGCTCGTTGGTAATATGTTTTTGCTGTGCTTTCGCTGATCTGCAAATTGTAGGCAATGTCTGCAAATCTATTTTTATATAATTGTCTATCTACAAAGCATTTAAATTCCTGATCCGATAGTGTTCTTCCTGCTGTAAGTCCTGCCAGTAAATATTTCATGTGTTTATCAATTTCTGCGTTTTGTTTTTCTATTTCGTCTATAAGTTCCTGGTATCCGCTTGCTTCGTTTTCTATGTTGTTTTTCATATTAAATTTTAAGGGACTGCCTGCCAGCCTGTGATTTAATAATCTCTCACTTGTCCCTTATTCTTTATATCCGTGTTTTTTTGCCTTGATCACAATGTCTTTAACTGTAGTAAACATTTTTAATTTATGACAGTACAGCTGCATTGTTTCCTGCAGGTTTGGTTGCAGTTCTCCAATTGCTGATACATATTCAATGTGATATAGGTCGTTAACTTTACAATACACTAATATACTATTAAGTTCTTTTACTTTCATACTAAATTCTCAACTCTTTAAAATGTTTATCTAATCCTTTATCTCTTAGCCTTTGGATGATCCTTTTGTGTGTTGCCACGTTTTCCTTTAGCTCTTTGTATTGAAATCTAAGCCAGGCTTTTAATAAGTATTGATTTTCGTCTACTTTAATCATTCCCATTTTTTGTTTTATAATTTCTGGTATTTCTCCTTTGTAGCCGTTGCAGTAGAACTCTATGGCTTGTTCGTCAAATTCCCAGAAGCCGTCATGTGTGCAGCTTGTCATTATGTAATACCACAGAACTTTTTGATCTGCTGTAAGTTTTCTAAACCATGATTTATTGTTTATGTCTGCATCTAAAAATCTTTTTCTCATCTTTTATTCTCCTGTATTTTTAGCAGCAATTTAAACATCTTCCATCCCCATTTCAAGTCAGACAAGTTATAATGATACTCTTTATAACCTTTGTCTTCTTTTTCTAATTGTAGCAATACTCCACCTCTAATTTTTAAATGTCTTTTTCTTTGTTCTATTGCTTTTTTGTTTGTTTTTGGTATGATCTCGTTTTCTACATGCTCTTCCCATAACTGTTTGTATGCTGCCATCTGGATCAAAAATTCAGTATAAGCATTTCGACTTGTTTTGTAATCAATCAAAACAAACTTTCCATTTAGCCATGCTGCTGCGTCAAACGTTCCACCAAATTGATACTTTTCTGAAACTAATTTTAATTCTGTTTTGTAAATCTCCAGGTTGTTTTCTTTTTGCCAATCAAAATAATTATAATATGCTTGTTTTGCCTGGCTTATTTCTTCTGGATTATATCCATCTAATTTAACTGATCCTCCAGTTTCAAACTTTTCAATCATTTCATGTGCCAATGTTCCAATGTTTCCTGCTTTTTTAAGCTCTTTTCTCGGATCAAGACCTTCATCAAACAGTTTTAATTGCCATCCTAATAATGCACCCTTGCTCCATCCGAGATTCTGGTTTATAATGGTTGTTACTGATCTTAAACGTTTACCTTTTAGATTTTTGTATATCGTATGTGCCACGTTGCTCTCCCCCTTTTTTATATTGTAATATCCAATTTTTATAATTTGATCCTAATCTCAATGTTTTTGTATCATGAAAAATCCACCAGGCTCTACCATATTTTTTATAATGTTTTTCTTCGGCTTCTAATCTTTCTTTAGAAAATGCAGGATATGATTTGGCTTTTTTAAGTCTTTCTTTAAATGGCTCATCTGGAGGAGCTCCAAACTCCGCATATGATGGTGAGTTTGTTTTTGTAACCATTCCTTTTTTCCTTTTTTCGATCCAGGCTCTTTCTGCGTTTGTTAGTTTCATCGTTTCTCCTATTGTGATAATTTGTGTGTTAAATCTTCCACTTCTTCTTCCAGACCTGTTCTTGCTTCTTCCAGTTCATTTATCTGGACTAATAAATCAAGCCAATCTTTAAACTCTAAGGTTGCATAAAATTGACCGTTCATTTTAAATACATTTATTGGTGTTTTTCCTGGTGGACAGTCTGCTTCAATTTGTTCCCACCATTTTGGTATCATCAACTTTTTTTGATCTTTAACTTCAAAGTGATAATTAAAAGCTGCACTGTTTGGATCAATATCTATAATGTCTCCTTTTATGGAAAGTCCGCCGCTTTGAGGTGTTCTTCTTACATTTGTTCCTAAGTATTTATTGATCAACTTGGCTACTTCTCGTTCTGCTCTTTTTCCTTTGGCTTGTGAGTTAATTTTTGCCATAGTTTTTTCCTTCCACTCTTTCGAGCAATCTTTCTATTTTTCTAAATCCTAAAACGTGGCTATCTGAAGGGAAGAAATAGTCCCAGTGTCCGCCTTTGTTGTTTTTCCAAAATGCCACAGCTAATGCTATTTTTCCTGAAGTCTTTTTAAAATAAATTGCTGCGACCATTTCGCTTAGTGGTTGTATAAACTCCACCGTAAATGTTTCTTTATTATAATTAAATTGTCTGTCTGGATTACTAAACATTTCAGCGATCTCCTGTGCTTTTTTGTTTAGTTTATGCACTCGTTCTTTTTTCATGATTCCTGGAGAAAGGGATAGGTGCGATTCGGTGTGTTGGTTAAACGTAGGAGAGAAGACACACCCATCCCTATTCTAATTAATTCCACAGATACATTCCTAAAATAAATGCATATGCGAAAGTTATTAACAACAGTGCAAAAATACAAAGCGTAATTACAAAGAGTTCCCTGTCATCCATCAAAACGGCAGCTCATCTTCTTCTATAGTCACTGGTTGTGAGCTGTAGGTTTCTTTTACTATTTTTTGCGTTTTTTGATCTTGCTCTTTTGCGTAGCTATGATCTTCTGGTGTTCCTGGTTTTTGTTCGCAGGCTTCCACCCATGCTTCCACTCTTTTAAAGTTTTTCACAAACTCAGGAGTGGTCCAGGATTGTCCGTTTTCAATAAACAGCTGAACTGTATTATTAAAAATCATACCAAACCTTGCACCGTTGGTGTATGTTTTGTTCGTTGTTGCGATCTGCTGATTAAGTGCTTTGCTTTTTTCTGCTTTGTCTTTTTTCAGTCTCTCTTCAAACTCATTAGTTCCGCTTTGGTATTCTGGTTTTAAAGTTTCGTAGACTGGTGCGTCTTTTAATTGCTCCAGCACTTTGTCAACTTTCCAGTATTGAACTAATCGACCTTCCTTGTTTGTGAACTCTTCAAAGCTCAACAAAAAAGAATGACCAATGTTTAAATTCGCAGCATCTATTTTTCTTTTTAAACTGTCTGTTGCATCCAAATTAAAAAGCTCTCCATCTTTTAAGACTTCGTATGTAAAAGTGTTAAAGGATCCACCCTGCCATTGTTTTTCTTGATAGACTGGATTTGATTGCAGTGTCAATTTAATTTGACCGCCTATGTTTGCTTTCAGGTCTTTTAAATTTATAAAAGCCATGTTTTTCTCCTATTCAATGTGTTCAGCAGATGTTGGATTTGGCATTAACCTTATTTCTTCTTTTGGTCTTTGTGCCATCTGTTCTGCTTCACGTTTTCTTTTTATCTCCTGATCAAGCCTGATCTGTTTTAGATCTTTTCTTAATCTGGTCTCATCTTCGTTGTCTTGTTTGGATCGTTCAAGCGATTCAATCAACAACTCCAATTCTTTTAAACTTAATTTAATAATTATATCATCCATTCTTTGACCGCCCTTCTTAGCATCTCCCAGAAAAAGATTATATAAAAAATAAAAAATAAAATCTCCAGTTTCATCTTATCTCCTTTCGTTTAACTTCCTGGAACTTAATCTTTTAATCTTTTTGTAGTCAAGCATTACTTTTGATTCTCATTATTCTTTAACTTTATATTTAAATTTGTTTTTTGTTTTGTCTTATGCCCTTTGGCTAACTCTTTTGTAAGTCTTACTTATCCACATTTTTGTTCAAGTTTTCCACATTTTAATGATCAGCAGATCAAGAAAGTTAAACTGCTTTCATTACTGCTCGCATATAATCACAAATCATACACACCACCCTATGGTAGTACTTTTCTCTAAGTATGCCCATAAGCGATGCCGCATCCATGACAAACCTTAGAACATGTTGTTCTGTTTTTGTCAGCTGTGATTGTGCTTTTTCATAACGGTCGCCTTCTTCCATTACTGGATGTAGTAGATCTTGCATCCCTATACTATTAAACTTGTCCATCATCATCTGTAGATCTTTTTCCACACCTGAATGTCTAAACGTTCCGTCTTTAAGCATAGCCATGATGATCTCGTGTCCGTTCATGTCTTTATACTTTAACATTTGACTCTTCTCCTTTCCTGGTCCTGTTTTGGTTTCGAGGTTTTCAACTCTTGCGTTTAACTTAGATGATCTGCTAATCATGCTTTAGTTTAGTGTTTTATGATCTAAAAAGCAAACCCTTTAGTGTTTCACGTGAAACGGTTATTATAACCCTTATATATTTATTCTAAATAACTTGCACAAGTCTTAGAAAAGCATTAATATTGTTTATGGTTAAACAAACAAAGGAGAAAAAAATGATTAACATACCAGAAGTAAACAATGAAAGATTTAAAACTATTGTTGAGAAGCCTAAATTTGTAAAAGTAGGCGAGCAGGATTTCACTGCTTGGAGAGAAAATCCAAGACCTTATTTAGTTTGGGAGAACACTCACAATAATAAAATTGTTATCACAAAAATGAGAGGAACTAAAAACTACATTTTAGAAAATCTTTACACTTGTGAAATGATTGAATTTGATAATTTAGAAAGTGCAAAGAGAGTTGGTCTTAAACTTTGGAAATAAAAAAAAACAAGGCGGGCAGCAATGTCCGCCTTTTAAAAATGGAGAGAAAAATGAAAAAAGAAATAATTAAAAAAACCAGACTTGATCAAGTTGTAGATATGATAAATCATTTTATTCAAAATGATCAAAAGACATACGGCATTTGCAGTAAGGCTACAATTGAAAAAATCTATATTGACGCAGGTCAGGAATGGATGGAGAAAACCATTATATTATCATATGCACAGTTTAGTGATTCTTATGATGATTCTGATGGATATGCAAAAGTTCAAATGTTAGCACCTCACACTGCTCAAGAGTTCAGAGTTAATGGTGGTGTTAGTTATGATTCTGCATTTGAGATTGTTAGTGCTTGTCTTGATTTTCTGGAACAACAAAAAATCAAATATAAAAATCAAATTAAGGAATATGGAAGTTATAAATTAAGGACTTTATATAATTAATTTTCCTTTGTCTTGGTACATAACAAAGAAGCCGCTTTTCAGCGGCTTTTTTGTATATGGGATGATTATACGATTTAGTATAATTATTGTATTTGTTGTCTGAGTTGTATGGAGGTGCTAAACCTTCCATCTGCCACTTCTGTAAATGTCAGCGGTCTTGCTAAACGCACCCAGTGGTGTGTTGTTCCATCGTACCAGACAAACTTCTTTGATTCTCCACGATTTGCATCCTGGAATGCTATTAAATTTGTTTTAAATGTGCTTGAGACGTTCTGAAAGTTTATAGTAAATACTTCTTGTCCTGGATTCACATTAATTGCGTATTCTACTCCACCGAGACTTGTGTTGATCTCGTTGTTGTAATCTATTGAAGATTGAATATTAACGTCTGGCTCTACTTCAAAGTTTAATTTTTTTCCTATTAAAATTTCTGCTGCATTTGCCACTGATCCATTAAATTCAATAAAAAACTTATTAGCTGTTGTTTCTGTCAGGTCTGTTACTGCCCATCCTGCTCCACTAACTGCTGATATTGTCCCTTTGCTTGGTAAACTTGCACGATCTGTATCAATAAAAAACGTTATAATTGTTCCTGAGCTCACTCCGTCATCTCCTGTAAAATAAACGGCTGCTGCATCTGCTGTTGCCGATGATCCAACGGCATACTCTATTGCGTCTCTATCTGCTACTCCTGTTATAACAGTACCGATATTCTGATCAGCTGCTCTTTCGTGGTTGGTCAAAGTGTTAGAAGCAGAAAACGTTGGCGTTCCACTATCTGTCATTTGTCCTTCTGTTATTGTATTGTCGCTTCTATATTGATTTATGCTGTCATAAATAAAATATGATGCCATTTTAAACCTCTCTACATTGTACTGAAACTTTACCGACTTGTCGTTTCAGGTTTGTTATTATAAATTTTTTGCCTGACCATGCTTCGCTAAATAATCGAGTTGGCATGGCTACAAAACTATCAAACGTATCAGATATTTCGTCAAATGGTGATCCTAATTCTGAAAAAAGTATTTCTCCAAAATCTATAAAATCTCCCACTTGCAGCATTGCGTATTTTTCTGGATTGATAAGTGTTGCGTTTACTGTTGTTTTGTAATCTCCAAATAATGACTTTCTAAAATTAACCCAGCTACTGTTTCTTGATCCTGAAACGTCATCTACTGCTGCGTATAGTAGATCTAAGTTGATCTCCTGCTTTTGGATCTCGTTGCTTCCAAATATTGTTGAATGTGTTGAAGCTATAAAAGTATCCTGGTTTTCGTATTTGTTTTCTGCAGGATGAGGATTGTAGTTGACCACTAAGTTGGTTTCTAAATCCTGAGCTGGTGTTATTCCTATCTCATAATCTGATATATCGTTCTGCGATAAATCTGCGGCTGCTGTTGCACTGTCTGGTATTGTAAAATACCTAAGTGTTGACGCACCTGATATTGTTGTTGCCTGTTGTGCTTGGGGACTTGCCTGGAAGAAAAAGCAGCCTTCGTATTGCAGCTTTTCCATCACTTCTTCTAAGAGGACTTGTTCGTTAAGAACTAATCTTGACTTCCAGTGTGTTGAGGTTGGACTTGTTGTTGTGCTGTCTCTTAATTCTGCAACACCTTTATATCCGTTATTTAAATTGTCAGTATCTCCTGAGCTTGAGTTAATTCCTGCAAAGTCTTTAATGATCTGCCTGTGTATTGATACTGGATTGTTTAAGTCATCATTAACTCCACTATGTCCGTTAAAATCTCCAGAAGTTATATCTTGTCCTAAATATAAAAATTCAATATTTGCGTTTGATTCTTGTTTTGCTATTGGCTCATCTGTTGTTGTTAGTGCTGTTGTATATGTTGCCTGGATATTAAATATATTTAATGTTGCCGTGAAAGAGTCATAGTCGTTGCTTTGATCTTGTTCAGCAAACAGTCTAAATGTTAGCCTTAGACGATCTTCAATTTGTCCGTTTTTAAAAATGTCATTAAACTTTGTTGAGTCTAACGATATTGTTTGTGTAACAGTAGATACATTGCTTGTGTGTGCATTGCTTATTCCACTCCCTGCTGATCCTTTTAAAAAACCTGCATTTGTTTCGTCTGCTAAGTTTGCTGTTCCTGATAAGTCGTCTGCGTGCATATAAAATTTAAATCCTGATTGACTATATTGATTTTGATTTGCGTTACCTAAGTCGACTGAATATCTAATTGAAAGTGTAAAGTTTGTTAGTTTGTGCATAGGCTTTGGAAATTTTAAAAATATTGATGCACCTGCTGTTGCGTTTGCATCTCCACCGTCTGGATTTATTGTTCCTGTAATTGTTGCCGATGTTGTATTGTTAACAGTACCGTCTGCGTTTAAATCAAATGCATTTGCTCTATTGCTAAAAGAGGAAGACTCAAATGTTGACTCACTAAAAATTGTTAGTTCGTTTCCGTTTTCATCTGTTAAGTCGTTTGGTAATATATTAAAATCTTTAACGAGTTGACTGTTTACTTCTACTGTTGTTCCACCTGTTGCTGTTGATGGATCTAATCTTTTTGCTGTTGTTGTTGATGCAAATCCTGATTTATTTAAAGGCAGGAACTTTTGCACGTTCTTGTCATAAAATTCTAAATTCACAATGCTTGATGTGTTGTCTGCTATTTTGTTTGGCAATAAAAAAACTAAGTTATCATTATCGTTTCTGACAAAAGGCACTTTATATAAATTGTAAATTGTTTTTGATAAGTTTGTAGCGGATGATGCTGCGTAGTCTCCTAAAACATACGGTATGTTAAATCCTGCAAAATCTCCAGTTGTTTTTGCCTGCGGAAGTGATACATTTTGGAATGGTCGACTTGATATCAAACTTAAAATAATTGTATTATTTCTGTAGAAAAAACTTGATATTTTTCCACTAAAAATTTGCAGAGCATTGTTTGCAGTATCATCTCCATCTATTTGACTTAAAATGTTAACGTGTCCGTTGATGTATAAATTTCCTAACTGTTCCAGTAGTGTTGTTCCATCTATATCTATGTTTGCTAAATTTAAATTAATGCTACCTGTTTGTGTTGTGAATGCTTTTAGATCAAGTGAATATGATATTTTTGGCTTGTTCAAAATTGCAGGATAGTAGTTTATACTGTTGTATGTTGTTTGTGAAAAACTAAAACTAAGGTCTGGTGTGTTTGTTGTTAAAATATTTGCATTATTGTTTTTAAATATTTGCACTAACCAGTTTTCTGTAATCGTTGGCGATAGTTTTGCCTGATAATTGCTGTTTATAAAACTCACGTATATCTCCTAATTCTTTTAGTTGTTCTTTTTGAGTACTTGGCTGCTTGTTTGCCTTTTTTTGTTGCTGCTCTTTTTTTTCTGGTTTCGTATGCGTATTGAGATGAACTCATTGACTTGATCAATCTTTCAGGCAGATATCTCTCTCCTGTTTTTCTTGATCTTTTACCTGATTTAGTTGTCCATTTTTGTTTGGTCCATCTTGTTAGTGCTTTTGCAGATTTTGTTTTTCTGCCTTTGTAACCACCGCCTGCTTTTTCATATTCTCTTACCAACATTTGGCTTTTTCTGGCACTCCATTGTCCTGGTCTTCCGCCTTTGCTACTTCGCATAATTTTGTTTTTTATGCGTTCTCTTAGTTTTGGTTTTGTGAAGTGTTTGCTCATTTAATTTGTTGCTCAATCTTTGTAAGAACTTCTTTTTCGTCAAATCTCATACTTATTCCTGGCTCAAATCTTTTTATTTCTGTTCCGTTTTTAAATATGATTATCGTTGGCACTACTTTTATTTTCCATTCTTTTTGTATCACTGCTCCGATCTGTTTGTTTGCCAGATCTATTTCTGCAATATAACAGTCTTTTAATTTCTCAATTTTTAACCTGTTTTGAAAGTTCCAGGATGCGTTAACTTGCACCACTGCACAATTTTCCAGTTTTACTAATTGGATCTTTTCAAAATTATCTAAGTTGACTGACTGTGAGTGTAACCAAGATAACGAAAAGCAAAAAGTTAATACCAAGTATGATATAAATTTGTTGTTCATCTGTAAACCTCATATTAATTATTATTCATTTTCAGCAGAGTGTCATTAATGCTTCTTGTATCATCTTTAATGTCATCTACTTTTTCTTCTAATTTTTCTACTTTTTCTTCTGTATTTAAAATAGAATTTCTGATCATCTGATCTTTTAAGTCGTATTCTGTTCTGCTTATTGGTGGCTCAGGTAATTGTTTTGCTTCTTCGATGTCTGCTTGCAAATTAAACCATAAACCTACCACCATGAAAATTGTAACTGCTATGCTGATTGCAGTTTCTATGCTTAGTGTGAATTTGCTATCTTTTCCTATTTCCACTTTAGTATCTCCTTAATTTTAGTTTTGGTTTTTCTTTTAGTTTTTGTTTAATGCTTTTTTTTCTCATGCCATATAGTTTTTTTGGTATAAAATTTCTGGCTGATGTTTTTGTTACGTTTCCTGTCATAGTCCAAGTTTTTCTGCTCTCCTTATAGCAGGGATTATTGTATCTACCACTGTTTCGTCTACCAGTGGTGCTGATATGTTAATTGTTATATTTCTTCCGTTGCTGCTTGGTGCTGCAGGAAGTGGTGTTACATCAATTCGTTCTGCTCCGCTTGCGTTGTCTCCTACTAAAGCTGGAGGATTGGTTGGCAGGACTGTTCTTCTGTTGACGTTAAATGATCCGCCGCCTTGATATCTGTTTGTAAAACTTCCGCCTGTTGAAAATCCAAATATTTTAGCTGTTGTTGTCAAAGCTGCCTGTCTTCTTTTTTCTTTTGTAATCAATTTTTCGATCACTAATTGTGATGCAAGTTTGACTAAAGCCAAAGCCACGCTTTTATTAAACTCTTTTTGTGCCGCTTCCATTTCTTTTCCTTGCACTGCACTGGAGGCTAATGCGATTGATGCGTCTTTTGAATTCTTTAAAAAATCATCAGATGCTTTTGTTTTTTTCTTGTCGCTTTCTTCTCCGTCTTTATCTGATCCAGATTTTTTTTCATCAAAAGCTGCTATTTGTTCTCTAATTAATAATAACTGCTCATTATTTGCTAAAATAACTGCGTTTGCTTCCATGATCTCTAATAAACGTCTATATTCTGCGTCTGCCAGTTCTTGTTTTTGGTGTTGAATTTCTAACTCTAAACTACCCACTCCTTGTCTTTGATTAGTTCTTTTTAAACCTTGCTCTTCAAGTGCATCAATTTTAACCGCTGCCGCTTCTTTTATTGCTAATTGTTCATTAATCTGCTCTTCAAGTAAAAGATTTTCTGCTTTGATTTCTTCTATTGACTTCGTTCCTATTAATTCTTTTCTTAGGTCAAATTCAATTCTTTTAGCTCTTAATTGTTCAAGTTTTGATGTCTCTACTCCAAGTTCTCCAAGTTCTCTAATTGTTGTTTCCAGGTTTGTTTCTGTTAACCTTTTAAAAAAACCGCTTGCTGCTATAGCTGCGTCTGTGAAAAATCCAGCAACACCAATTATTGCAGGTCCTAATGCTTCACCAAGAGATTCTGCTGCGTCTCCTGTTGCGTTTCTCATTTTGTCTAATGATCCTGCGAGTGTTTCTCCTGCTGCTTTTGCCACTCCACCAAACTGTGTTTCAAGTTCTCCTAAAATAATTTTTTGAGCTGCTGCTACATCTCCCACCTTTACAAAATCTTTTACCTGTTGTTCTTGTTGTTTTGAAAGCTGGACACCTACTCTTCGCAGTGCTGTAACTCCAAGCACTGGATCGTTTAATGCTTTACCTACTTGGATTACTCCTTGCTGTAGATCTTGTCCCATTGCTTCCGACATATTTAAAATTGTTTCTATTGCGTCTGGAAATACATCTTTTCCTACTTTGGTAAATGTTAAAAGTAGGGACTGTGCGTTGATAATTGCTTCATCTCCGAAACGTGTTTGTTTTTGGAGTGCTGATGCCATATTGGTCAGTTCTTTGGCTGTTAATCCTGCCACTCCCTGTGTAGATTTTAGTGCTGCGTTTAGTTGTGCTTCTGCCAGAACTTGTGTTTCTGTTGCTGCAATAACTGAATTGAAAGCATTTATTAATCCTCTTGCTGCAAAGAATGCACCTGCTGCTGCTGCAGCTCCCTTTGCCAGTCTGCTTAGTCCTTTGTCTACTTTACCGAGTTGTCTTGCAGCTTTGTCCGTTCCCTGCGTTCTAACTGGTATTGTTATCGCCTTACTCATTGTTTTTCTCCCATATATTGAGTGATCGCTGCGAGTTCATTATTAATAATATCAAACATTTCTAATTTAAAGCTGTCTGCTTCATCTAAACTTTTTGCGATTGGTATCCTGTAATTTTTCATATAATTGTATTCTTTTATCATTCTCACTGCTTCTGGATCTGCAAACCATTTAGGATCTGCAAATAAAGGAACATAAAAATATAAATTTCTTCCCAGTGTAAATTTGCTATCTGTAAAAGTTTCTACTAACTCTAAAAGTTCAGCTTCCACTTCTTCCAGGCTTTTATATTCCTTTGTCTTTTTTGTTATTGGACTTTGTCTTTTATATGGAAACGTTAGGCTGCTGTGTGGAAATCCCAATTGAGAAAACCACACATACATTGACAAGCCCACTATTATTTTTTTGAGTCTGTTGACAATCCTAAGTAATTTAACAGAATGTGTTGCAGCACTAAGTCGATTTCTCCCATGCTTAGCGGATCTCCGTCTTTGTTGGTGTAGTCATCTGGACTTAATCCTGATATGTCTTCTGTTTTATCTAAGAGTTTAAAATATTCCTCTTGATTTAGTTCGCCGTTTTGCCAGCTCAACGAGTTTAGTTTCCATAGCTCCCTTTTTTCTTTGTAAGTAGGATTGTTAATATCCCACTCTTTGTCTAAGAACTTAACCTTCATGTTTTGCTCCTTTACCAGGTTGATGATGCGTATTTGTCATTAAATTCAAATTTAAAAGCTGTTCCTGATGCGTCTCCGTTTGCATCTGTTGGTTGAACTACTTTAAATGGAATTGTAATAACTGCACCTGCGTCTGCGTTTGCATCAAGGTTTACTGCTGTTGAGTAGATCTCGCATTCTATATTTAATTCTCCGAGTTCATCTGCGTCAACAGTTCCGTCTCCTTGTTGCAGCTTCAGTGTTGCTGTGTTTCCATCGATGAAGTCTTGCAAAATGTTTTTTGTTGCTGCGAAGTTTACATTTCCGTCATATAAAACTGAAATTTCCCCAGTAATGTTTACTGATGGTACTCCGTATGCATAACTTTCTGCATCTCCATTTGCGTCTCTTCCTACTCTTGCTAAGTTGTTTTCAAAAGTAAAAGATACTCCTGTGATGATAATGTCTGTTAATGTTTGACCGTCTACATCAAGTTTTTTTACATCAAAGTATGACTCTATCTGTATTGCAGGTGATGCTGATGCTTCAATTGGATCTACTGCATTTGATAGGTTTGCTTCTGTTACAAACTTTGTTGCACTTGTAAACCCTGAGTAAAATGTACCGCTTAACAGTAGCCTTCCATCTGCTTGGTCAAAGTTCAAAGTTAAACTTTGCAAAGCTGCACTTGTGATTAGCTTATCTTCGCTTGAGCTTGGATAGTATAGTCCAATATCAAACAATGACGGAACTCCTGCACTTGATCCTGATGTAAAATCAGGGCGACTTAAAGCCGCACTGCTTGTTGCTTGCACTGTATGGATCACGTTTGTTCCACTTGTGTTTTCTGTGTGATCTTGCAAAACATTAGCTAAAAGTCTAACTAAAAAATTTCTTTCAGCTGGTACTTCAAAGTCTAATGTAACAAATCCACCCTTTGTTGATCTAAACTGGTCCTGGTCTAATTCGATCAGTCCTGCGTTGTTGCTTCGTATCTCTCCACTTTCAATTAGATTGAGGACTGGAGATGATACATTTATCACAGGAAGTAATTTATAAGCTCCACTTGCTGATGCTGCTGTTGAAAAAGCAGAGCCACTTTTTGCTACTATGCCTATAGAAAAATCGCTTTTTCCGTAGACTTTTCCACTTACTGCCATTTGTTATTTCTCCTCTTTTGCTTTAGGTTTTTGTTTTTTTTCTACTGGAACTACCTGAACACCTAAAGATTCAAATTCTTCCAGATTCTTTTCGCTTAAATTGACTGCTTCTCCTTTTAAGAGTTTTCTACACACACTGTTTGGTGTTTGTGTATGTCCGTATTGCAGTTTTAAACCACTTTTTAATATATATTTGCTCATGATATTACCTCGTTCACGTTGCATTCTAATGTTAATATAAAACGTTCTTTTTCTGCGTCATCTTCGTCTCGTTCAAAGATAACATTTGGAACTGTTGCATTATACCATGCGTCAGTTAAATTTCTATTGTTAAAAAATATTTTTTTAACTAATTCAGCCACGTCTGTAAGTCTTAAAATGTCTTTGTTTTTTGTAAAGTCTGCACCTGTTTGTATTTCAAAGCTAAGCTCTACGGTGTAAAGTCTTACGTGTGTATTGCTTGAGTATTCAATAAAATCATCTGACACTGGTCTTAATAAAAAACTCTCTTGTCCTTTGTGTTTGTCATAAAATAAAGGTATACCTGGTATGGTTTGTTTTATGATCTTTTGCACATTATCAAGGACTGTAGTTTTAAAATTATTTGTAAATGTTACTTGTGTCATCCCTGTCCTCTTTTTCTTTTTTTATAATATTTTTTACTTTGTTTGTTTCCGTACTTCGTGTTGTTGCTTTGTCCCTGCCTGGTCTTTTTTTTTCCGTTTGTATGCCTGGCTGTTTGCGGTCTCAGTCCTCGCATTATTTTTTACCAAATACTCGCTTTTGCGATCTTGGTGGTTTTCTTTTTCTTCCGCTTGGTCCTGACCACAGAAATTTATCAGCCCAGTATGCTGCACTGCTTGGTCCTCTTGCTATGTTTCTTTTGTGTCTGGCTTTAAATGCTTTTCTTGCTCCTGCACTATAGTTATGTCCCATGCCTTGAGCTCCAAATCTGATAAGTTTTAATTTGTGCGGTCCTAACTTTGCTAAAACAACGGCTTTCTTGGTTTTGTGTCCTGGTGTCATTTTAGGTCTGTTGACTGCTGTCAATCCATAACGTTTTAAAAGTTTTTTCTGTCTTTCGCTATGCATTATTTGCCCACTGCTCTCATTGCTATGGTGTGAGACTGTTTAAATGTTTTACCTCTTCTCATTTCTGCTGCCATTTTTCTTAAATGTGCTTTTGTATGGTGAGTTTTGTGTGTACTCATTTGTCTTTTTTGCGTTGCACTTAAGCCTTTTAAATTAATTCCTATCAGATTTTTTGCCATTATTTTCTTTTACCTCTTTTTATCTTCTTTCCTTTTTTTCCTTTTTTTCCTTTTCTATGATAAGGCATCTTTATCTCCTCTTTAGTTGTATGGTTTCTATTCCTCCGCCTGCTGTGTGATCAAGTCCTGACACTTCTACTTCCCATTCATCGCTTGCTGTATAGACTCCTGTGCTAAATCTGACATATACTCCGTGTCCTATTGCCTGGAATGATCCATCAATAACTTCTGCTTCTTGTGTTGCGTTTACTTTTAGTCCTTGATCGCTGCCTGTAAAAGTTTTATAGGTTACTGTTGATACTGATCCTGCTGCAAATGTTCCGCCTGTTTCTATAACTACTTTAATTCTGTCAAAAGAAACTGTTGGATATCCAAAAGTATCTACAATTGCTCCAGTTGTGTTTCCGTTAATTGATACCTCTTTGACGATTTTGTCTCTTCCGTCTTCGTCTTGGTCCAAGCTTATTATTCCTTTTCTAATTAGATCTAACAGTCCTGTTCCGTTTTCCTGGTCATACACTTGGTTTTGTAAACGCAGACCGTGTTCTTGGTCGTACGGAAGTATTGCCATACTTGCTGATAGCAGTGCTGTTGATCTCACTATGACTTCTGGAAAATCACGACCTAAACTATCCCCAGTTCCTACGCCTTTGTTTTTGTATATTGGCTTGTTGATATATGATCTCACAAAGTCGGAACTTCTTGATATAAATTCGTTAAAAAGCGATTTATTATCCCTACCAGCCGTTAGTGTTACATCAAAGTTTGGATTGCTGCTTGATGTTGGTCTAAAATAAACGACGTCTGCGTCTTCATCAAAGTAATACTTGCCGTCTGCGTCAATGCTTGCGACATCAGATACTGATGTTTGTTCGATGTCGTTCTCATAAAGCTGAGAGAACTTTCCAACAGATCCTGCTTTCCAAATTTGACTGCTTCCGCTTCCGCTATGACTTACCCAGTTTGTTATCGTTCTTTTCCTGTCATAGTCAAATACAAAAGGTGCTACCAGTTGTATATCTTCTATTGTGCAGTATGTTTCAAGATACGTACTCATTGTTTTCTCCTATTAATTCTTCTATGTTTACTAATTCTGGAACTTCTAAAATGTCTATAGTTCTATGTAATTCTTGATTAAAAACAATAACTTCACGATCTGAGATGTTCTTGTCTCTCAGTTTCTTGCTAAGTTCTTTAATTTTTGCTATTGCTTCTATCATTGTCATTTTAATCTCCCTTGATTATTTTATTGTTCCATGTTGTTATTCCGTTATGTATGTCTAAAGTAATTAAATTAAACCATCCATCGCTGAAAAAATCAACAATCCCCACATTGTGTGTCCAGTTTACTTTTCTTCCTTTTAAAAAATCTTTTTTAATTTTGCATAAGCATCCCATGCTTTGTGCTATGTGAACTCCTGATATGTGCTGCATGACACTTCTTTGGCAGTCATGCGTGTGTCCGTATATAACGTTGCAGCCTAAATTCTGGACCGTCATTCTGCTGTGATTAACTGATCCGTAATGTCCGCCGTGATATGCGTAAAGTTTTGAGCCTTCTACTTTAAAAAGTTCTCCATACGGATACCACTCATATCCTCGTTCTTCAATTTTAAATAACTTTTCTGGTTTGTATTGTTCAAGATATGGATTCTCTTCAACAAATGCATTATACCAGTTGTCATGGTTTCCCATTGCTAAATACTTTTTTTTGCAGCCTACTCTTTTCAGTGCCTTGTCTATCCTGTCCAGGTGATAGTTTACTTCATCTGCTTCTTTGTTTATCAGTGGCAGTTGATATTCCATTGGCGGTCTTTTTCTTCTTGACCATCTCCAATGCGACACATATTCCCCTTCTGCAAAGTCGCCCAAGTTAATAAAAACATCAGGCTTTACTTTTTCTATAACCTTCAATGCACATTTAAAGGCTTGCTCATCATGGAGAGGGAAGTGCAGATCTCCAAAGATGACACCTGTGCTTTTTATTTTCTTCATATATCTGTTGCTCTTTTATACCACCCATAATAAAAACGTTCCTGATCTGGCTTTTGGACCACGAGTTTACCGTAAAATAAGCATCTGTATGCTTGTAGTCTTTTCTTGGATACTCTTCCTGCGTTTTCTATGGTGATGTTGCCAATAACTCCATCTTCTTTTATTTTGTTAACTTTTCTGCTATTTATTGCCTGCTGCAATATTAAAACTGCCTGCCTTTGTCCCATGTTTACGCACATATCAAAGTAGGTAGCTTTTATATCGTTTGGTAGTTTTTCAGCTCTTGATGGATTCCAGTAATTATTATAATAAATATTTACAGCTTCTTCTTTGCTTAAATTTTTAATATCTAATTCTGGAAACCATCGTTTAGCTATTCCATACTTGGTTTCTCCACCTTTGTCGTATGGATCGTTGACGTATCCGCCTTCATGTTCCAGGACTTTGTCTATGATGTTTTCAAATGTGATCATACTGATTTCTTGACCTTCTCGTATGTTCTCAAACCGCCAAGTCCAAGCATTCCCATTAAAACAGTCGTTAAAGTTTCCATATTGAATACTGGAAGCTCTATAGTCTTGCCAAATGAAGCCAGGATGAATATTAGAAATGGTTGAAGCACAAAATGATAGGCAAAAGCTAAACTTAAAACCCATCCTAAAAATGGTCTCCATCGTACTAATAGTCCTTCTTGTCCTGCTTCAACTTTATTAACTTCAAGCTGAGCCTTGTTGATCTCTTGTACGAGTTCTGCTTTTTCTGCTTTGTCCAGTGTGAAATCATCGATTTTATCTGCGACTTTGTCTATAATTCCTGCTACTACGTTTAATTTAGGCATCTTTTTCCTTTTCTTCCTTATCTTTTTCTTCAAAAGATTCTGTTAGCATTTTAGCAAATGCACCCTCAGCTACATTTTCTCTATCTATCTGGAATGCTAAGTTTGCTTTTTGTCTTCTACAATTTTCAACGTGTTCCACTAAAATCTGTTGTTCTTGTGTTAGCTCGTCAAAGTTATAGTCTTTGTCGTTTATTGTTATTTTTCTTTCTTCACTCATTTTATAACCCTCATGTTATTTGTTAATAAATTTTATCTTCCTAAGTATCCTGCCGTTTGACAGCTTCTTCCTACAGGAAACTCAGACATCTTATGTTGGTTTGGATCTGTTTGATCAAAAGTATCATCAAGATTGTTAGCAACGAGCCAGTTAGCTAAATACCCCTGTGATATTGTTATACTGTCTTCAAATCCTCCCAATACTTGCACATTTGGATTGCTATTAAAAGTCATACTTGGTGTACCTATTGATAATCCTGCCAAACTAATATTAGTAGTTTGATTTAAATTACAAGATTCAGCTACATCATTTTTTAATGACAGTCCTCCTGTTCCACCTGCTCCAGAATGATTTGGTATTACAGGTATTGACATTATTCAGCATCTCTTATTGCTATATAGTCTGCTAATTCAGCATCTACTTCAGTAAGTCTTGCTTGTAGATCAGTTTTTCTTGATTCTGCTTCTGATATTGCTTCATCTACTGTTTTAACTTCTTTGTAGTCTACAATGTCGACTGTTTTCCCTGCTGCGTCTACTGCAGATCTAATATGTTTAATTTCTACCTGTTTTACTTCAGATGCTTGTTCTTGTGCTTTTTCTGCGATTACTTTAGCCATTTTTTAATTCCTCTATTTGTTGTTGTTGTTCTTTTATTGCCTCTATAAGTAGAGGTACAATCTTTTCATATTTAACTGCTTTATATCCATTATCTCTTGTGGTAACTACTTCAGGTAAAACTTTTTCTACTTCCTGAGCTACTACACCTACATCATGTCCTTCGTAAGTATCTTGTTTTTTATTCCAATCAAATTCGTATCCAGTAAGTTTTTGTAATTTTTTTAATGAATTACTAATTGGTTTTAAATTATCTTTTAATTTTTCATCTGATGAAGCAAAAGCAATAACATCTCCTGTAAAACCACAAGCAGCACTATTATCTGTTGTAAAAGTTGTTGCACCACTACCTGCTACACTAATTTGCAATCGTGTAGAAGCATCATATTGTATACTTGCTTGATTAGCAGATGTGCTATTTACTGTAAACTTATTACCAGGTGAGTCAGTTCCTATCCCAACATTTCCTCCACTTGTGATACTCATGTGTTTTGTATCGGCTGTCCAAAAATTCATTTGATTGTTAGAATTATTATATTGTATTCTACCAGCATCATAGTTTGCATTATCTCCAAATACTAAATATGAACTTGATGTTCCACCTGCTTGTATAGCAATACCACCATTAGAGTCAGACACTGTTTGTATTTGGTATGTTGTGCTAACACTTGATGCTTGTGTTCCATCTTTATATACTGTTAATAATGCACCTGGAGAGCCAGTACCAATTCCAATTCTATTAGCACTTGCATCAACTCTAAACATATTAGCATTGCCATCAGACTCTATTCTTGTATCGCTATCGTGTCCACCCTCATTAAATGTTGCTCCATATTGAACTGACATAGGAGAACTAAATGAAGTATTACCATAGATACTATGATTACCTGAATTATCTATTAAATATCTTTGATTTGATTTTAAATCATCACTATCTGCAATTACAAACTGTGAGCTATTATCAGGAGTTCCCATTCTTATAGCCCTTTGACCAGGTCTTTCCAATTTAAGAACTACTGGATTACCTGATAAATGTAGTAAGGTGTCAGGATCATTATGTCCTATTGCCACACGATCCGTTGATCCTTCAATAAATAATGTATTGGCATTATTATTAGTTTCAATTCTAAAGTCGCAGTCTTTACTATGTTCATTAAACACTACATTAGAATTATATACTCCAAATGTGTTAATGTCTGCACCATAAAAATAATCTCCTCTTCCATTACCTACTTCTTCCCCTGTAACACTTGGACTCGATTCTTGTGTTAATGGATTTTCAATACTCCAATTAGGATTGTATTTATCTCTTGTAAACATAACACGCATTGATTGAGTATTTTCTCCCTGACTTGAGCTAATATCAAAATATGCTTGTAGTTCTGTTGTAGATCCAGTTTCTATAATTCTGACTTTTGTAATATCATTTGTTCTGTTTACAATATTACACCTGTTTAAATTGCCACTCCAGTCTACTTCAAAGTCGCAGGTAAATGTTCTTGGACTGAAATATCCGCCAGTAAATCCAATGCTGATTGTTCCCCCACCTCTTGCGTTTGCCGATGCTGCACTTGCTATTGTGTACCAGCCTGATACTGTAGGACTTGTTACACCTGCATAATCTGTGACTAAAACACTTCTGCTTCTATTACTTCCCATAGCATCACCAAGATTAATAGGAATTTTTGCAGAGTCTATAATAATAGTGCTATCCATTTTGTAAGAATTGCCAATGTCGATATGATTTGCAATTGTAACATTACCTGATCCGTCAAATGTGACCCTATCTGTACCGTTATCTACATCTCTAAATCTAAGACTTGCACCATTTGTTCCAATAGTAGTAATTGCCCACCTATCAGTACCATCTGTTCTAAATCTTATTCCTGCATTTCCATTTTGTGTTGCAGTTCCTGTAATAATTCCTCCAGTGCCTGCACCAGTTCCTGTTTCTAAAACTTCTAACTTTGCATCAGGGCTTAAATCTCCAATGCCAACATTTCCATTGTTTAATATACCTAATGATGCTGTACTTGTTGTTCTGTTGTAAAAGTAAAACCTTGAGCTATCCATTTCTATACTTTGGATATTGCTTGTAGTTCCGTTTTGAAACCTTATAACTTGTTCTTGGTTTCCATAAACGTGCAGCCTACATACTGGATTATTAATACCAATGCCTACATCTCCAGTAGATTCGATACGCATTCTTTCATCATTACCTGCATAGAAGACATGATGTGCTAAGTTAGCACTTGCTCCATAAAGCATACTACCGCCTGCAAATCCATCTATTGGTCCAAGATAAAAATTATTTGATGAGTTTATACCCATACCTCTAAAACTTGTGCCTGATGCGTCTTTAAAATAAATATATTCTGCATTGTTTTTAAAAACTAAACTTGCACCATCTATTCTAACATCTCCTGCAGGATTTAAATCAATATTATAACCACCATAAGTGATCAATTCCATTTGTCCACTATTTCTATAAATAATAGCATTGGTATCTTGTATGTTTACTTGTCCACCTACTGTTAAATTTCCATGAGTTTTAACTAACGCATTTTCACTTGCATCAATCTGTATTGCGTTTTTTTGTGCTCCACCGTCATTGATCCTGAAATATATATCTTTATCTTGTGCGTTGTTAGCTAAGTATAAACTATTACCAGTATCTTTTTCTATAAAGCTATCGCCTGTGCTATTTAAATCTAATACAGCAGTAGATCCACCTGTTACTGTTACTTTGTTTGTAACAGATCCGCTTCTATTAACTTTTAATTCTCCGCCTGTATATGTTAATTCTGCTTCTCCATTAATTGCTACACCATTTGTTGCTCCTGTGGCAGTAAGTATTCTATTATCTACATTTGTATTTGCTGTAAATAATGTGCTTGCAGGAAAGTCAACGGTCCATGAAGCACTTGATGAACTAAATATTAAAGTTTTATTGTTGTCATTAAGACCTAAACTTGCTGTTCCTAAATCTGTATATGCAATATCTGCAGCACTAAATGATAAAGTTCCACTTCCATTTGTTTTTAAAAATTGTCCTGATGATCCATCTGAAGTAGGGAATGTGTAAGCACCATTCATTTTTACTGCATTACTTGAACTACCAATCTCAATTTGATTGCTTGTGTTCATTTTTAGCATACTTCTTGTAGTGCCACCAGTTTCTCTACCTACCAATGAAGTATTATTATTATTCAATAAAATATTTTTATTCCAATACAGAACTCCTGAAGTAGGTATAAATCCTGCGTTAGCACCAAGAGAACTATGATACCATACATATTGATCTGCACTACTTACACCAGTATAAACACTAATATTATCATTTTGATGTCTTACTTGTGCATTTGCATCTGCAGCAGTTTGTAAATGTATCATAGCAGAACTACTACCATCGTAAATGTGCAGCTTTTGTGCAGGTGATGTGACTCCAATCCCAACATTTCCATTATCTAAAATTTCTATTGATCCATTACTTCCATAACTTCCTGCTCTTGTAGCTAAAGATATTCTACCATCACTTCTTTGTGATATTTCTGCATCATAAGATGCTCTACTATCTCTTAATTCTAATTTTCCTACACCATCTGTTTGATAAATATAAGCAAACCCTTCTGCTACATGAAGCTTTGCACTTGGTGATTCAGTATTGATTCCAACATTTCCTGCTGTAGTAATAGTCATTTTTGGACTACCTGCAAAAGTATCTGTATTAGTATTAAATTTTATTCCTTTTGTATTACCACCTTGGACAATAGCAAAATTTCCATTATCGTAACCAAACATAGCTCTATTACCTGCTACTTTAACTATTGTATCAGCATTAGCACTTCCTACTTGCAAAGTACCATCATAAGTTAAGTCTGATTCTGCTTGTATAGCACTTGTTCCATTACCTGTTAATAAAGCATTGGAAGTTAAAGTAGAAACACCAGTTCCGCCATTAGCTACTGATAAATCTGTGCCACTCCAATTAGAATTATTTATAGAAAGAGTTGATGCGGTAGTTAATATAGTATTTCCACCAACTGTAGAGCCACTTGCAAAAGCACCTTTTCCATCAATAAGGATACCGCCTACGACTGAGCCACTTCTATCTACTCTATATGCATATTCAGAAGTAGTTTTATTTGTTGTGCTTACATTAAAGTTTGGACCATCAACATTTAAGTTATTTGTATTATTTACTACTCCTGTTAATGTTAAATCTCCAGTAGCAGTATCATCAGCATTACTTCGTAAATAAATATCAGCCGAAGTCGTTGCAACACTTCCTAATCCTAAATTAGTTCTTGCAGTTGCAACATTAGTTAAATCAGATAAATTAGAAGCTTTTACTAATTTTTGCCCTAATGAAGTTGCGGTTGTTGTAGCAAAGTCATCATCGTTTCCTAATGCAGTAGCTAACTCGCTTAATGTGTCTAATGTGCTTGGTGCAGAATTTACAATATCTGCTACTTCTGAATCAACATAAGTTTTTATAGCTTTGGCACTTGCTAATGTTGTGTGTGTTCCTGCTACTGAACTTATATCAGTATCTAATACTCCTGATTTAAAATTATCAACTTCTATGTTTGAAAGAGTATTATTATCAGCATCAATCGTTTTATTAGTAAAGGTTAAAGTATTAGAAGCAGTTGTATCTCCGCTTGATGAAATATCAATATTACCATTACTATCATCATAAGTAGTTGATATGTTAGTATAGCTTCCTGTGGTAAGCATAGCCCCAACAACGTCTTGAATAAATTCTGTAATAGTGTCTGAGCCTAAAAGAAAGTTTGCAGGCGTTGATATTTTAACTTTATTACTCGCAATAGATAAATCAGAAGCCGTGCCATCTCCGTCATATAAAACTCTTAAATTTCCGTCAATACCTGCGGTTTCCCCAGTGTGAATTAACTGAACATACCCCTGATTTACGGGTGTATTTCCTATGTCTGTATTAGCACTCATTAATCAATATCTAATTCTTTATAAAGCTTTTTATCTGACATTCTTTTTGTTCCCCTACCAATATCATCTGAAATAATGGTTGGGCTATTAATTAATCTAATAACATTACTGCTATCTTTGCAATCATTTTCAAAATCACTGCATTTTTTAAATTTTTCGTCTTGCATAGACTGTTTGACTAAATATGTCTTGTTGCATTCGCATTTATATTCGTATAAAGGCATCTCTATCTCCTTAAAATTAGTTTAGTGAGGGTTATATAGGGCTGAATAAATCAGCCCCATATATTCGGTGTTTAGTTAATAAACTCTATTAATCTACATTAACAAAGTTTACAATACCTGCTGATGTTGAGTTCGCAGCTTGTGCGAGAACAGCACCAAACAGAACGTCTGCTACAACTGATGTTGCTAAGTGGTCAATGTCGTATGAACTTTGAACACGTGGAGCAATCTGTTGAGCAAAATAAACTGAATCTCTTTTAAAAATAGAAGCAGTTTCTGAACTTGATGTTCCACCCTCGTCCCAATCAGTACTTGCGTAAAGTGGTAAGCCATAAGCAGAAATAATTCTACCTGTAGCATTAGGGTTTTCACTATCTCCACGCTTTTGAGCTTCTGTAAACTCGCCCAATGAAAGCATAGACATATATGATTTTGGTGAACAATACATAAAGAACTCTCCGTCTGCGTAGTCGTGTCCTGCGTCAAGAAGCTTTTCTAATCCACTTCTAAATAATGCAGTAGTGAATACGTCGTCAGTTGATAGTCCTACGTTATTTCCGCTTGCACCTTTAATAGTGGTTGCGATATAGCTTTCAACTTTTTTAGCCAAAGCGTAGCCCATTGATTGAGCATAAGCATTGAATAAGTCAGCAGATTCTTGGACTCTTACGATGTCTTCGATTCTTTTAGCTTCGTAGAAGTGTTGGTCAACTGTTAGTTGTCTTACACCATCTGTATTGTTAGTATATGTCACAGCACTTCCTGCACTTTTAGCTGCAGCAGTTTCTTCTGCGACCTTAGGTATGTTAAGTATGTCCCCGCCGTTTGCTAACATACTTGAGAAGTCGGAAACTTGATTTCTTAACTGGAATTTTCTTTCAGCATAATCTAAAATCGCATCTCTCCACATCTCAGGTATAAAATTTGCGGCGGTTGTCTTAGTTACATTTCCGTCTGCCATTTTATTTACTCTCCTTAAAGATTAATGGTTTAATTAGTTGTTATTTTTATAACCCTCTAATATCTGCTTCCAAAGTTTAGGATTCTTTTTAGCTTGTTCTCTATCTTCTTTGGTTAAATCTCCAAACTTGACATTTTGAGCAAACTTACCAGAACTCACTACTTCTTTTGCGTCTGATACTTGCACTTTATTTTTACTCAATCTTTCAATGTGCTTCTCTAATTTAAGAGTTGAGAGGTCTTGATATATTTCTTGTTCATCTTCTGAAAGTTGAGAGAGCAGATGTTCACGTCTTTGCTTTTCTTGCATTTCAAACATTTCTACTTTTGGCTTTAAAGCTTCAAGTTCTTGTTGAGATGATTCATACAAAGTTTTGAACTCCTCTTTTTCTTCAAGTTGTTTTTTCTCTTGAAGTTTGAGGTTTTCTTTGAGTTCGTTCAACTCAGCTTCTGCACTTTGTGCTCTTGTTCGATACTTCTTGCTTTCTGCAATTAAGCTACCGACTTCATTATTCGTTCCCTCAGGAACATTAGTTTCCTTTGTAGCGGTTTCTACTACTTGTTCTTCTACTACGTTTTTATTTTCTTCGGACATACTGCCCTCCTGTTGTTATTTAATCACAATGTCTTTTGATGTATATTTTCTTATATTTTTTTCATATAATTTTTCTACATCTCTCATTACTTTTAGCTTATTGCTAAGAGTTAAGTCATAAATATCATATCTTTTTTGGTTTCCTAAAACTATCTCTCCCCTATCATAAGTAATAATACCTGTATTTTTACGGGAACTTGCACGCATACCTCTAAATGTTCTGCCTGTTAATTTCATATTTACAAAAGCAGTTTCGGTGTCGGTTGATTGGTTTTCAAAAGCTTTTAATTTTTTGCCTGTTCTTAAACTTGTCATACCACGGGCTTTATATTTTTTATATGCTTCACTTTTATATTGCCTACCGCTTTTTCCGTTTTGAAATTTACCTTTTGAAGCGTCAAGCTGAATAATATCTATAATATCACTTGCCAATGTTTTCATAAATTTGTTTGACGTTTTAACTACTTCAAATAACTTCATAAAGCCCTTACCCAATCGTGCCTACAATTATATCCACCACGCCTTGCAAAACCTTGAAAACCTTTAATTCTTAAAGCGTTTATTTCGCTAATAGTCAATGGACCTTTTTCTTTTACAAGTCTTAAAACTTCTTTACAGGCAGGTCTAACTTTTTCATCTTTTGGACCTATATATGTAAATTTAGCATTAGGAAACTGCTGAAAAGCGTTTGCCCTCACTGAATTACTAAATGTTGCGAAAGCGTCGTTAATTAAAAAAGAAGCTTCACTACTACTAATAAAAGTTCCTACACCAAAGCTCGAACTCAAACCGCTTATAATTTGACGATTAGTTTGCCCTGTGATAATACCTCTTAACATAGCGTTCCTTAATTGTAAAGTATATTGCCTTGCAGTGCCTGTTAAATAACCTAACTCAAAGTTCTTTAACTCTCTTACGATAGAAATACTTGCTATTGGCAATCTTGCTAACTCCCTACTGCTTAATTCAGCAAAAATAGAAGCTATTTCTTTTTCAAACGCTTTATTCACATCTTCAATTAAATCATCATACCCTAAACGACGCATCTCGTTAAAAAAATTAATCGTCTTAGCTAATTGCATTAATTCTGTTCCTTTGGCTTTTTTTAACTCAGGAACTATCGTTTGCAGTCTGTTAATTAATTGTTGTTGAATGGTTTGTATTTCTTTATTATAAAAACCTAAATCAGCCAACTTCTTGTCCTAATCTCTCTAATATTGATTGATTTTCATCAGCTTGTTGAGGAACTTCTTCGTCAATAGTATCAATCATTTTGTTAATCTCATCTTCCTGTAAGTCAGGATTCTTCTTTCTTAGATAACTTTTTCTCGTTTCTAAATCATTTTGGAATGCCCAGGTGTAATATTGTATTTCCTCAGCCATAGACATTGGCACTTCTCTTTCGGCAAAGTCTATACTAAATTGGTCGCCGAGCTGTATTCCGCCTGAAACTTCACATATACGTTGTGCTATTTTAAATTGGTTTCTTTCAAACGGGCGATAAATTTGTTCTATATCACTTCTCAATGCGTCCATTAAATCTATTTGACTCATTTTTTTAGATAACCCAGATTCTTGACCTTTATCAGTCCAATTAATTCTTACGTTATTAGCTTGTGCTATACTATCTACCATATACTTTGTAGATTCAATCATACCATTTATATCTGCGTTTGGACTTGCATAGCTAAAATTGGCACCCTCAGGAAGAACTAATGCTTTGTCTTGCCCCATTGATATACGTTGTTCGGTGTCTAAACCTGTGAATAATGGTTGTCCTAACATAAATCTTCCGTGTAATGCTAACTCTGTTAATAAAATATTAACGCTTCTCATACCATCTACTAAATCGTTTGCACCCTCTCTAAAATAATCTCTTGTGTATGCGTGCCTATGTGCTACGTTAAATGGTAAGACGTCTCCATAAGGGTTTTTATCATCAGGAACAATAGAAGTAATTTTACCTCTACTGCTAATCATAAAATGTTTTCCCTCCATATCCTCGGTGTCTTTACTCCAAAACATATATTGAGCATCTTCACTTCTTGCATTAATTTGACTTTCCGCCTGATACATAATAGCAAACGGCTCATCTTCATTAGGTTTAAAAAATGGTGTGAAAAAGTGGATAGGTCTATATTTAAGCTTTTTCTCGTTATCGTCCCAATGTGTGTATAATGCTTCTGTTCCTAATAAATAAGTCAGTTGTTCAAACTGCTTCATAAAAGAATCAAATTCTCCTATAACTTCATTATATTTATCATTATATCTAATCGGGTTTTCTTGATATACCAAAGCCCTACGACTTATAATATTTCTTACAAGGTTTATATACATAGGTGGCACTTGCGAAAGACTTTCGCTGTTAAAATATTTTTTTAAATCTTGTTCTAAGTTTACTCCCTCATAATAGTCCAGTAAACGTTCTCTCTCTGCCATTTGATTGTCATAATTTTCTTGGATAGTTTCCATTAATAAATTATGTAGCATCTGTTCTGTTAAATTATAAATAATCACGATTCATACCTCTTTTGCGTTTCTCCTTACCATTCAATAATTTCCATATTACCTTTGAATCCATAGCGATACTCAATAGGATACATTAATGCATCTAAATAGTGCGATAATGTTTCTGTTTTTGTAATTCTATTGTTTTCATATGTTGTTAATTCTAAATCTCTAATTAAGTTTTTGCAAGACGGCTTAATAAATAAACGTCTTTTACCAGAAGCATCTTCAAGCATTCTGTTTAATGAGTTTAATCTATCTTTTTGCGTTGGGTTGGCTTTCTTGCTTATGACTGTAAAACCTGCTTCCTGTAAAATTCTATGGTCGGACTTAGTGCTATTACTTGTTCTTGATTTCCCTGCGGGGTCAGGATAACAAGGTAAATCAGGTGCAATTTTTTTCATCTTATCTGCTAATTCAAACGTGTTTGAGTTCTGTAAACCTATCTCATCAAAAACATATACTTCTCCTGCTGTATTTTCACACATCAAAACTGCAGTCATATAAGAAGCTACACCGAAGTCAATCCCCCAGAACATACGTGTTGTAATATCTAATTCTTTGCAGTGTATTTCTCTGTTAAAGTTGTATGCACATTTATTTTGTGCGGTTTCAAACGAAGCTAAATACTCTTGCCTAAACGTTATTGCGTCGAGGTTTTTTTTAGCACTTTCTACTTCTTCCTGCGGTATAAAACCGCCGTCAATAGTTGTAAATTGCCAACTTTTATAATCGCTATCATCAGACTGACCTTTAACGAACATATCGTAAAAGTGGTTTTGAATGCCTGTTGGTGTTCCTACAAACAAAGCTTTCCCGCCCGTTTCAGCTAACATTGGTTGAACAATCTCTCCCCATACATTAGGTTTCATAAAAGCGTATTCATCTAAAACGCATTGAGAAAGAGATACACCACGCAAACTATCCTCTTTATCAGCACCCTTTAACTCTATTTTAGCATTGTTTTCAAGAGTGATAGATAGTTCGCTTTCATTTATCTTAGCTTTTTTTTCCCGAAATATTCTTTTAAGTATATTCCAAGCTACCATTTTTGCCTGACGATATGTTGGGTATATAATCCATCGTCTTTCATCAGGCTCTAATTCTTTTTGCATAAGCCAAAGCATAGAAAAGAACGTTTTGCCCCATCTACGCCCACAAACTAAAACTTTATAACGACTGTTATCGTTTAATATTTCTTTTCTGGACGCATCAATCTTCCACTTCATCAAAATCAAAAACCTTTATTGGCTCATCAGATACATCTTGTATCCCCACAACTTGTCTTGGTTTTCCCTCTAATCTATCTGCTATAAAATGCACTGCCCAACTTTCGCCCTGAACAGCAAAGTCAAAAACCTTACGCATAATAAACTCTAATTTATCGTGTTCGCTTTTAGCTGATATATTTTCTGCACCTATCTTCTTAATTAAAGAAGCAATAGATGTAGTGCCTTTTGGACGCCCTTTCGGATTGCCACTTTGCCCTTTTTTAAATTTTGCCATTTCCCTGTTAATTCCCTGTTATTACAGGTATTTTTGTAAACTTCTTTGAAATAATACTTCGTTCTTTCGTTTAGGGTGCATTTTTAAAGCCCCACCCCATTTTTTTAAAAGATACATCATATTTTTATTTTCTAATTCGTCGTTTCTATAATCAACTACTCCACCTGTATTAGAGTAATGTCTAAATGTAAATAAATATTTCTGATACCTTTGAACTAAACCATACTCTTTTATGTGTTGTAGAGTATAATCATAATCTTCTTTCAAGCTTAAATTTTCGTCAAATCTAAGTGAGGTTGGTTTCGCCAACATAAACGAAGCGATGCAGAATGCGTTGTTTTGGACTTCTTTTTTAGCAAAAAACGGATTATTTGTCGGTGGCATACCAATTAACTGAGCTTTTGAGTTTTCTGCAAAGGATATAAAATCGTTATAAGCTTCCTCAAAAGATACTAAATCTCCCTTTTTACCATCAAAATTATTAATTCTTACTTCTACTAAGTCATCATCTATTTGAACGCAGTTAGCGTTTTCTTCGTAAGCGTGTTGTAATGCTTGGTTTCTTTGGTCTAATAAACCTTTACCAAAAATAAACTTTTTAGCTCCATACTTTTTATATTCTTCTTCTTCCTCTTTCCAAATACAAAAAATAGCATTTTCTCTAATAAAAGAATCCATTTCTGGAAGTGTATGAGCCCTTTTATAACTCACACAATATAGATTAGTTTGCATATATAGATTCGCCTGCTTTCCTGTTTTTAGCATATTCTAAGTTTTCTTCAGAAGTTCCGCACTTAATCATATTTTCACGATAATACATAACCAAAGAAAATCTTCTAAAATTTTTTCCATCTCCGACGAGCGGTGTATTACAATGCCACTGATGAACATCGCATAATAATAAATCGCAGTTTTGCATATCAACGGCTACTTTCCATTGTGGTAAGCAAAAAAGTCCGCCTTTATATTCGCCTGCTCTTAACACTACTAAATTTCCAAAGCCCTCTTTAAAATCGCCTTTATCTTTATGAACTGCTGTTTGCCAATTACGATTTACAGTCACAGTCGTAAAAGCTGTGTCTTTAATAACAAAGTCTTGATTGGTTTCGTCTGCTATTTTTTTTTGTTTTTTATAATGTTCAGGTGCTAAATCTTTGTAGGATTCATCAACAAATTTTATTAAAGGGTATAATTTTTTAAAATCTTCAAAATTATTTGCATTAAAAGCTGTTTGCCTGCAATATGGAGTTCTTGTTGTTTTATCAAAATAACCAACGATACCACTTCCGCTTTTAAGCTTTTTCATTTCTTTTGCTTGTTCGCTTTTAAGGTTTACACGTCTTGTTTTTGATTTAACTTGTTTTCCGCTTCTGTTAGTGACGATGTCTTGTGTTTGTCCTATATGTTTTCCAGAAGCAGTTCCTCTATTATTAAGGGCAAAACCTACTTTTTCACAAGCAGAATATGCTTCTTTTGCAACATTTACAGGTATAAAGTTTTTTCTAAACCTGAGTAATGGCTGTTTAGTTTCTTCATCATAAACATCGCAATCATAATCAATTTTTAATTCATAACCATCGTCGCCTATCATTGCTCCCGCAAAATCTTTAAATTCTTCATCAGATATTTGTTTTTTTAAAAATATTTCTCTCATTTTACGCCCTGATTAATTATAAATTGATACAGCGTGTCTGTTGGGTTTTTAGTTCCATAATCAATTTTTAAAGCGTCAATCCACTTATCAAAAAGTTTTCTTTCTTTGGCTGTAAAAAATAATTGAATAAGTTTTATTTCGCTGTCGTTTATGTCCTCGGGATATTCAGTTAATTCTACATCTTCGCCTGTTGCAACGAAATCTAAATCTGCTTTTTTAATACCTAATTCTTGTTCTGCAAAACCCCAATCTAATAGTTCTGAACTATCAAAATTATTAGCAAGAATATCCCAATCCCATTCCCCAGTGTTTTTATTTAACCTGACATTGAGTTCTTGTTCTTCTTCCACGCTTAAATCAAGTTCAAAACAGGGAACTTCTTTCATATTCAACATCTTTGCTACTTTGTATCTTTGATGCCCGCCGATAATAATATTTTTTCTTTCTTTATTTTTATTAATAATAATTGGGTCCACAAATCCAAATTTATCAATAGAAGTTTTTAAATCTTCAAATTGTTGTTCAGTTAATTGCCTTGGGTTATATTCTGCTTCAATTAATGAATTAATATTTTTTTTAGTTATCTTCATAATATTCTTCACTCCCTAAACTATAATTTGCTTCATCAAAAGTTGAGTTGCTATCATCTATTGTAGTCATCTCGATATCTTCATCTCCGTCAGAAAATAAAGTGTTTTCTAAAACTGAGTGATTAAAGTTTTTAAAATTTTGACTATCACGATATGCTTGATGCCCTGCATTAGTGCTATCAATTTCTAAATCAATTTTTTCTAATAATTTTTTTATATCCATCACTATTATGTGTTTTTTTAGGGTTAAATTATGCCAGAAATATGGCGTGAAGCGATTAAGTGTTGATATTGTTGCATTTAATATTTTTTATCCATTAGGCATTTTTATTATTAACCATATTTTTATATATATTATTGTTTTTATTCTTATTGTAATTAAAAATAATATTTAATTGATAAAAAAAAGTTTTTATTTAATAAAAAATTTATTAAGTTATGTGTATGATTGAAAAAACTATAACAAAACCTAATACTAAAAGCTGTGATTGGTATGATGGACTTTATGATGAAATTTATCATTATGAAAAGTCAGGCGGTTTAATAAGCTTGTTCAGAGATAGGTATCAAACTACACTTCAAACAGATGACGTGAAGTATATAAGGTTATTTAGATGCTTATATGAACAACTTGAACAAACATACCCTCTTATAGATATTCAACAATTTATATATGATGATTACACGCCTGAGTTAATGTATGAATCTATGCATAAATGGGAAGTTCCTTTGCTTAGTGCAATACGTGGCTCACAAGATAACATCAAGCTATATAGAGGACAAATAAAGGGCAAAATAAACGGGTTTAGTTGGACTACTGATAAAAACCTCGCTTGTTGGTTTGCGACAAGAACAAACACGAAATTTGCCCCAACTTTGATAACTGCTGATGTTCCTACTGATGATATATGGTGTTTTTGGAACGATAGGGAAGAAAAAGAAGTATTTGCACCGCCAAAGCACATAGAAGAAATAGCGAATAATATAAAAAGCGACATATTATAGGTTGGCTACTCTGTTGCTTTTTTAGATAGGCTCATAGGTTTTAGACAAGCTTTTATAGAATCCAAAGCTTATGGGCTTATCGTTTTAATGGCATTAAAAAAATATTTATTACATAAAAACAAAATACTTTTATTTTAAAAAAAATGGTTTTAAATTTTGTAAAACAAACTAAATGGAGAATAAAATGAAATTAAACATTAACATACTTAAAGATATTAGAAAAGGTAAATATAGAGTATTAAATAAAACCGAAAATAAAATTTCTTTGGGTTGGTATCATAACGAAAACGATAATCAATGGCACGCATTTGAATCAATGCGACTTCAAGATTATTTTCAAAATATTAAAAACCAATACGAAAGTTGGCAAGTATGAGAAAAAATTTTGATGAAGTCAACGCTGATATGCTTGAAGAAGCTATTCAAAAAAAAATCTATAATAAAGTTGAAAAAGAAAACCCTTTGGCAACTAAAAAATACAAAAAAGAACTTTTCACTATTTATAATAATGATAGCAAAATTAGATATCATTACTATAAAGAAATAATGGAGCAATATGAACAATAAAACATATAATGGTTATAAAAATAAAAAGACGTGGAACGTAATGCTGTGGATTAACAACGATGAAAAAATATATAACCAATTTAAAGAACTAAATAAAAAAGTTAAATTTACGGCTTTATATGAATCTTGGATTTTAGAATATAAGAAGTATAATCAAAAAACCCCTGACGGCGTATGTTGGGCGGATAGAAGTATTGATTATGATGAAGTTAATGAACATATTAACGAGTTATTTAGAAATGAGTAAACCTAAAATAAATATAATGGGTATGCCTGTTGCCTTGTTAGATGACATAATACTTTACTTAGAAAGCGGTCAAGGGGATTTAGAATATATTGAAGCAATAGCAAAAGACTTGAGAAATGTAAGACAACAATATCAAGATAAGATAAACAAAGAAAAAGAGTTGATACAAAGTAAGCCAAAAGAAGAAGAACGAATTATTTCGGCTAATCCCGTATCAGCTGAACACATTGAATAGGAGAAAAAAATGAGTGATAAGAAACCTGAACACTTGAAAGATTATAAATATGTATGGGAAAGAGTGCGAGATTTTAACGAGGATTATCCTAATGGCTCAATAAATTGCACATACGAAATAGATAAAGAATGGCATAACGCTATAACTGATAAAAATTGTAATTGCTTTATAGTTGTTGCGACTGTGATACCTGATGTATCTAATCCCGATAGGCAAGTTAATGGACTTGCTTATGAAACTGATGATGACGGCTTTGTAAATCGTAAAAACGCATTAGAAAACTGCGAAACTTCTGCGGTTGGAAGAGCTTTATCTAAGATAGGATATATTGGTATGGAAGAAGCTATTGATGCACAAGAAATAACACAAAAAGCTAAATTAGAATCAATAGGCAAACCGACTAATAGTCAAATAGAAACTCTGAACAGGACTATGAACGAATGTAGGAAAGCGGGATTATTAAGCTTAACTGAATTAGATAGATATAATGCGAGTCTTAAAAATATGGATATGAAGCTTTGGTCGGACACGTTAAAAGCTTTGGACAATAGATTAATTAAAGATAATCAAAAAAAACGTAAAGAAAGCGAGGGCGAATAATGGCAATCAATATTGAAAAAAATAATAGCGGTTTTGCTACCTTAAATAAATATGCTACTACCGAAGCACACCCCAAGTATAAAGGTGTGGTAAAAGTTAATGATGTTCAGATGGAAGTAGCTTGTTGGATTAAAGAAAGTAAGAAAACGGGCGATAGATTTATTTCTTTTCAGTTTCAAACCGAAGAAGAGGGAAAGCAGTATAGAAAAAACGAAACGCAAGTAGTTCCTGAAGATGAACTTCCGTTTTAATGGCAATTAAAATAACATCATCGGACAAGCTTTTTAGTCAATATATCAGAACAAGGGATAAATGGACTTGTCAAAGGTGTGGCAAAAAATATGAGCCACCGACTAATGCCCTGCATTGTTCTCACTTTCACACGAGAGGAAAGTGGGGCGTCAGATTTGATGATGAAAACTGCGAAGCACTTTGTTATGGTTGCCATAGTTATTTAGGTGGTAATCCAATAGAACACGTAGAACATAAAATAAACAAGCTTGGCTACGCTAAATATAAAAAATTGCAACAAAGGTCGCATAAACCTTTAAAAAGTGGTGAAAAGAAATATTTTTTATCAAAAGAATTTAGAGCTAAATTAAGGAAAAAATTAAAGAAAGTTGAGGAAAAATGGCTAAACGACAAGTAGAAAACACTATATTTGAAGAAACTTGGTTTATGAACTTATCAATGGAGTATAAAATATTAGTTTTATATTTCTTTATAACTTCAGACCACGCAGGATTAGGGAATTTAAACTTTGTAATAATTAATACCATATTAGGTTATACTTATGACAAAGATGATGTTTTAGTAACATTAGAAGAACATTTAAGGGAATATAAGCCTGGTAAATATCAATTAATTAAATATATGGACTTTCATTATACGGAAGATAATAAAAGTAAGATTTATCAATCTGCTTTAAAAAAACTTAGAAACGAGGGTTTATATAAAACTGAAAACGAGATTGAGTTTGAAAAGTTTAAAACAAACGGATTAGTATCAGATAATATGTTAAAAAGGATAGAATACAATGAAAAATAAAAAACTTAAAGAAGCAATTTATATAGCTTTGAAAGATAATGTGTATTTAAGAGATTCTGACCATAAGTTAGTATCTTGGATTTGGGGCAAAGAATTAGATGATATGTTTGATACCGATATTTTACACCTATTAAACACCAACAGGCTTACTAATTGGGAATCAATAGCAAGGTGTCGCCGTATGCTTCAAGCAGAACACGAAGAACTAAGAGGGAATAATTGGAAAAAAAGACAAGAAAAGTCTGTTGAAGTTGGTATGAATATTTCTAATTATACGCCTGAACTATGAAAGAACGTTCATATAAAAGTAAATTAGCAAATTATTTAGCTTTTATTATTGTTTTTTTTGGCGTTCCTATAATGGCTTGGTATATTTTAGTTTCAATAATAAAATTTTTATATCAATTAATAACATAATAAAGGGATAACTATGACGAAAAAAAAAGAAAAAAGTTTCGATGAATTGCTTACTATTCAAGAAACTATATTAAAAGAATGTTTAAAATTAGATAAATTCGGGTATGAATTTATCAGTTTTAACGGAAAAAGCGGTTTTAAGAAAAAAGAGGTTAAAAATGCTAAGTAATCAAGAAAAGTCCTGGATTGAAAGAAAAAAACTCGCAAATCGGAATCCTAACGTCGCAAAAGATAAAAAAGGATATAACCCTCACTATGAAAAGTTCGGTAAAAATAATGGGGATTTATGGGAAAGAAATAAGCATATTGAGATACCATTGCCCTTTACAAAAGAAGCAGAACAATGGGAAGCGGATTTTACTTCAAAATATGGTCGTGCCTGGTATTATTTTCAAGGTTGGTCGTTTAACAGAAGCCGTAAAAATAAAAATAAAAAATATTGGGTTGAACAATATATGCATAAAAACGAGGAAGATAATGAATAGTCCTAATAAGAGTGAATTTAAATTAACGCAAAATGAAAAAGAACTTCAAATATTAAAAGATTCATATTCAAAAGAAATGTTATCAACTTGTTGTGGTTGGCAACCATTAGGAAATATCCACCTTGTTGGCGGTGGTTGGTTGGGTTTATGCAGTAAATGTTTAGAACACGTAGATTTTGAGGAAAGCGAATATGAGTGAATTATTAAAATCGGCACAAGCTATATTTAAATTAAATTCTCAATGGAATAAAGTTGTTGGGCTTATAAAAGAAATTAGCATAAAACGATACACACAATCTGAATTTAGAGATTTAATTGATAACATAGTAAGAGAGGAATTTACCGATGAACGAAATAATGAACATTAAAATATATCTTGATTTAATGCATAAGTGTTATCACGATATAATGGAAGATATTGTTGATATAGATTTTGTTGATATTGTTAAAACTGCTAAAAAAATTAAAGTAAACCCCAATGTAATTTATAAAGAAAGATGTAATGAAAGTTGGGCTTATCATTATAATAAATTTGAAAAATCAATTGAAGCAATATTCGGCGATGAAGTTCCTGAACATTTACAACCTCCAAATCAATGCAATGCAGAAGCATAATTTTTTTTCCTAAAACTCTTTGTATTTCCGAATCTTCGATTTAAATTGAGCTGTAAGCGAAAATAAAATGGAGAAAAAAATGGAAAACCTTACTAAAAAACAATATAAAACCTTAATTGGTTTATGCACTAAATACGATGGTTATTTTGTGAAAGCAAAACCAAAGTATATGCCCAACGGATTATTTGAACATAATATTACTATTAAATTAAATGGTATCAAAGTTGCTGAGTTATACTCTGACAACGATGGTATTGAAGTTTTATTTGGTAGTAAATTTATTCAAGAAAAAATGGAGGGCAACTAAGATGAAATTACACTTAGCAAAAGAAAGAGCAATTACTCTAATGCATAAGCACAATCTTTATGATTGGAAGTTTGCTTGGAATAATAGACAAAAGACTTTTGGTGTATGTAATAGTTATAAAAAAACTATTTACTTATCAAAAACTTTAACAAAAGTCAATGAATGGCAACAAGTAAAAGATACAATCTTACACGAAATAGCACACGCTTTAACTCCAGGACACGGGCACGATAACGTGTGGAAAGATATGTGTCGTAAGATTGGGGCTAAACCGCAAAGACTTTGTTCAGACGGAAAGACTTCAGTAAGCAAGTTTTTATTGCATTGTGATTCTTGTGGCACACAATACAAAAGATTCAGACGTCCTACACAAGTTTTTTCTTGCGGAAGATGTGGCACGCCTAATCGTTGGACGCCTGAAAAATGTATGGTTATTAAAATCAATCCATTGTGGGATAACGTAGCTTCTAAGGAATGTGTTGATATGATGGACTCTTACAATAAACAAGTTTACAAAGCACGTAAAGGCGAAAAGTATAGCTTGAATAGAAAAATGCATTGGAAGAAGAAAGCTGAGTTAATGACTGATGAATTATGTTATAGCGATATTCACATTTATTTAGATGGTGATGATACGCCTGATAAGATACTTCAAGAATGTAGGTATCAAATATCACACAATGAAGATTGTGCTGTTGGGGAAGATGAAAAGTATTTTCTTGAACAAGCGGAATTACTAAGAAAGTTTATTAACAAATGGGAGAAAGTATGATGATAAAATCAGATAGGGCTTACAATGATATAAAAGCAACGCACGAACAAGTTGATTCATTTAAATATAGATTGGCAAGAAATAAAGTTCTTAAAAATCCTAATAAAATGACGTTTAATCCGCTTGTATCTGCACTTCAATATGAATATAGGGTTATGTTAAGGGAAACGAAAGTTATGACGTTTTTGGCACAAAATAAGGACGCAAAATGGTATCTATTCTTCTTTTTGTATGTTTTATTTGCACTTAACACGCTTTTTTGCATATATTTCATAGAATATGCAAAGGCACTTTGAGTATTACATAGATGATAATTACAAAGAAAACGAAAACCTCGTTTTGTATGGTAAAGCTATTATGATAGCAAACATACCTGGACATAAAAACTCTTGGACGCTTAAAGAAAGAAAAGTTTTCTTTTTGAAAGATACTTTAACCTTTAAGCAATTAGGGAAAACTATGAATGCGAAAGAGCCTACAATTTATGGTATGCATAAAAACGCAATAAAAAAACTTAACATTATTATAAAAAAATTGTTAAGTTCAAGAAGTATGTTCAATGATTTAATTAGTTAGTTAGTTCGTCAATAGGTCAAAAGTCGGTAATGGTTTCTCTTTCTCCATACCATACTGACGCTTACAGGAAGCCCCACTTAATATTAGTGGGGCTTTTTTAATATGGAGTTATTGAATTTGCTGACGCATTTTTATCTGAGTAGAAAATCTGCTATCAGCAATTTCTGTGAAGGTCATTGTTCCATCTAATCTTACCCAATGATAATTGCTACCATCGTAATAAAGAAATTTCTTTCCTTGTCCTTTGATATCATCTTGCATTGATATAAGATTATTTTTAAAGGTGTTTGAAATATTTTGAAAGCTAATTGTAAAAACCTGTTGTCCTGGATTTACATTTATTGCATATTCTACTCCACCTAAACTTTTTTGAACTGAGGTTTCATAATCTTTAGAAGTTTGAATATTTATATCTGGCTCAACTTCAAAATCTAATTTTTTTCCTATAAGTATTTCTGAAATATTAGTTAATGCTTCATTAAACTCTACGCAAAAAATAGTATAACTTCCTACATCTGTATAATTTCCGCTATTATGTATGTTGCTTACAGCCCAACCACTATCAGTTGAAGCAAAGCTTTTACCACCCGCAGTTAAACTATTCACTGCGTTTCCTGCCCTGACTGTCATTTCATCTCCATCTGCAGTGACGCCATCAGCACCTGCGAAATAAACGGCGATAGCATTAGCAGTTCCACCTGTTCCCAAAGTATAAGCGATAGCATCGTTCGCACTTACACCTGAAATAGTTGTTCCAATATTCTGGTCGGAAACTCTTTCGTGGTTTGTTAATGCACTTGAATCAGCAGTAAACCCTGAGCCGAACGTTCCCTCGCTTACTGTATTATCACTTCTATATTGGTTTATTGAATCATAAATAAAAAAACTTGCCATTTATACCTCTCTACATTGAACTGAAACTTTTCCTACAGTTCGTTTCAAATTTGTTATTATAAACTTTTTACCACTCCAAGCTTCGTTAAACAATCTTGTAGGCATCGCAACGAAACTATCAAACGTATCAGAAATAGAACTGAACGGCTCTCCTAACTCACTAAATAATATTTCCCCGAAATCTAAAAAATCTCCTACTTGCAATAATCCGTATTTTTCTGGGTTTATTAATGTCGCACTTACATTAGTTTTATATTCTCCGAATAAACTTTTTCTAAAATTTAACCAACTATTATTTCTACTTCCTGATACTTTTGCTACTTTATCTATTAAGTGTTCTAAATTAATTTCTTGTTTTTGCCTTGAAGTGTTATCAAATACCACGCTATGTGATATGTTTTGATTATCAGAAGTAGAAGCTTCGTAAGAAGTAGTTTCTAAATATCTATTTTCTACGGGGTGTCGTTTAAAATTTACAACAACATTAGTTTCTAAATCCTGCGTCGGCGTTATACTTAATTCATAATTAGATATATCGTTTTGAGATAAATCAACATTAGCATTAGGGCTGTTTGGAATAGTAAAATACCTTAAAGAAGAAGTTCCTGTAATACCTGTTTGTTGTGCTTGCGGGTTATATTCAAAAAAGAAGCAACCCTCATATTGTAATTCGTTAAGAATTTTTTCTAATGAATCTTGTTCATAGACTTTTAATCTTGTGTTCCAATGATGACTGCTTGAACTATCTCTTAAATCTGCTACACTTTTATATCCTGAATTAACATTGTCTGAATCATCACTTAAATCAAAGCTTAAAAACTTTTTAATTAATTCTCTATGTATTGATACAGGGTTGTTTAAATTATCGTTTGTTCCTGAGTGTCCTGTAAAAGTTCCTGTAATACAATCATTAGCTAAATACAAATTATCCTGTTCTGAACTTAATGTAGTTGATGCGATAGGCTCGTTTGTTGTATCATTTTTATTTTCTACTTCTAAATATATATTTTTAATAACAAGATTAAAATTATCTATTTGTCCTGCTTGTTCGTTTCCGCTATCTCTAAAATCAAAAGTTAAATAAAGTTTATCGGGCATCGTGTTATTATCTAATAAACTTGTTATAACTGCCCCATTAACTAATGTTCCGTCTGTATCATTAACTTGCGATGGTCCATCTCCCGTTTGAGAATTATTTTCTCCAATTAATTCTATATCCCCACTTGTGCTTGCTTTATCACTACTGACTGATGTGTTAATATTACAAAACAAACCGCCTGCATTATCTGGAGTATCATCAAAGCTTATAGTCATTGTTCCTTTAACATAAACTTTCAATATATTTATTTTACCTGTTTGTTCTGGAACTCTTAGAACAGCTGTTATCGCACCGCCTGCTGTATGTGAGAAAGTGCAATTATCAGTTTCAACACCGCTAAACATACTTGCTACGTTTCCTGTTTGGGTTATATTTGGGCTTTTAAAAACCTGCCCCGAAACACCTGCTACACTTTCAATACTATCAGGCAATAAATTATAAACCCTTTTTAATTCTGATGGCACGGATAAAGTGTGAACATTATCAACAACAACTTCTGTTGTAGTGCTATCAGTCAAAGGAACAAAGCGATTAGCTTGCTTATCATAAAATTCTAATCTATTAGCTTGGTCGCCACCTGTCATATTTTCAGTATTAGGAACGATATAATGCAGTTGTTTACCAACTGACTTTAAAAATTTGACTGGAAATACATCACTCCCACTTGAAAAGCCCGATGGGGTGTTGGCTGTATAATCGCCATAAACTAAGGGTTGTATTTTTTGTGCGACATCTCCAGTCGTTTTATTTTGTGGTATATCAACGTTTTGAAATGGGCGATTAGATATTACACTTAAAACTATCATATTATTTCTGTATGCAAAGTGCGATATTTTTCCACTAAATATTTGTAATGCGTTATTCGCAGTGTTATCATTATCTATTTGAGATAATACGTTTACGTGCCCATTTAAAAAAGAAGTTCCTAATTGTTCTAATAATGTAGTTCCGTCAATATCAATATTTGCTAAATTTAAAGTGATATTTCCTGTTCTTGTTGTAAACGATTTTAAATCTAACGAGTAATTTACATTGGGTTTATTCAATATTGCGGGATAGTATGGTAAACTATTATAAGTAGTTTCCGCAAAGCTAAATCTTAAAAAATCAGATTCAGTTGATGATGTTGTTAAAACACTTGAAGCTGTATTTTTAAATATCTGAACTATCCAATTTTCAGTAATAGTTGGAGATAATTTTGCTTGATAGTTTGCGTTAATGAAACTCATCTTCTTTTTTTCCCTCTTATTAAATCGGCATCGGCTTTTCTTGCACCACCTCTACCTGTTACGAAACTTCTAACTCTACCTGCCGCCCATTGATGTGCTGATACGCCTGCTCTTGAGCCTGAACTATAATACGCACCCAACCCTCTTTTGTAAACTTTTCTTAACGTAGCTGGGCTAAAACCTCTATTAGCATACTTCTTGATAACAGAAGCCATACCACTTACTCTACCTTTTTTTCTTCTTGCCACTTGCAACCCTCTTTCTGCTTATAGCGTCCATCATTTTGGGTGTGAGCTTCCCTTTTTTATAAAGCTTTCTTGTTCTTAATATTTCTCTTTCTGATTTTTTTTTATTTTTAGAGCCTGAAAGATAAGCTTTTGGAACGCCTTTTTTACTTTTTTTAACTTTTCTAAACTTTCTTGCCATCAGTTTATCTCACGTCTAATTTTATTTAATATTTCTTCTTCGCTAAACTTCATAGATATTCCTGCTTCAAATCTTTTTACTTCTACGCCCTTTTTAAAAATAAGAATCGTAGGAACTACTTTAATTTTCCACTCTTTTTGAACTACTGCACCTATTGTTTTATTCTCTAAATCAAGATAAGCTATATAACAATCTTCTAATTTTTCAAGTGCTACGTTATGTTTAAAGTTCCAACTTGCATTAACTTGAACTACCGCACATTCCTCATTAGTCATTAATTGTATATCTTCAAAGCTATCCAAATTTACCTGTTGCCCAAAGGCATATGAGAATAATAAAGAAAACATAAAAAATAATTTTATAGCTATATAATATATATTCATCATAATTCCTCATTTTTCAAGTAATATTCGTTCAATGTTTTTGACGTCGCCTTTAATTTCTTCAACATCATCTTGAGTTTCCATAATAGTTTCTCTTACCATTTGGTCTTTCAAGTCATATTCTGTTCGGCTAACTTCTGCAACAGGCAATTCTTTTGCTTCTGCTATTTCTCCCAATAAAGTAAAATAAACACCTATAACCATTGCTATACTTACAACAACTGATATAAGAGTTTCAATCTTTAAAGTAAGTTTAGTGTCTTTACCTAATTCCATTGTTTTCTCCTTATAGTCCTAATTTTTCTGCCCTTTTGATAGCAGGAATAATCGTTTCAACGACTGTTTCATCTACCAATGGTGCAGATATGTTAATATTAATTGTTCTTGCAGATGGATTGTTCGGCGATGGTAAAGGCGTAAAATCTACTCTTTCCATACCGCTTGCATTATCCCCTGCTATTACACCGCTTCCTATTGGTAAAGTAGTTCTACCTCTTGTAATTATACTTCCACCTGTTTGAAACGATAATAATTTATCTGTTAATTTTCCTATCATAGCACCTGCACCCGCCGCAACAATTAAATTTGCAGGAAACGGAACAGATGTCATAATACTTGATATTAAACCCGCTTGTGCTTCTGCTATTTCTGCTTTAACAACTGAGATTGCGGCATCTTTCGCAGATTGTCCAGATAAAATAGCTGATTGTAAATTTTCCTCTATCCTATCTTTATGTGCTTTCTTTTCTGCATCTCTACGTTTTTTAGTTTCAGCTTTTACTAATTCTGTCTTTCTTTTTTCAGAAATATCCATAGCATTGACTATTGCTTCAAAGTCATCTATGCTTAATGCAGATATTTTTTCTTCTTCTTGTATTTTTTTTCTGTTTTCAGAAGCTTGTTTTAAAATTTCAGTTTTAATTTCTTCTTCCGTCATTACTTTTGTAACACCGCCATCTCCGTCATCTCCCGCTTCTAAATCAGAGATTTCTTTCACTATTTCTTTTCGTTGTTTTAAAAGTAATAAATCAGCGTTTGATAAACCTAATTGTTCTTGTAAATGCTCTAAAAGTTTATCGCTTCGTTCAAGCTCTCCGTCCATTATAGCTAATATTTCTTGTTGTTTAGCTATACCGATAGTCGTTGATACGTCTTGTTTATTTTCTAAATCAAGTATTCTTTGTTGAACTTTTGCTCTACGATTAGCTTCATCAAGTATTTTTTGCTGTATATCAGAAATATTTTGCATAACTGATTCAGCATCTTTACCGCCTAATTGTTTATCTATGTTGGAAAGTTCTATTTTTCCTTGTTGAATAGCTAATTGTTCAAAATCGCCACCAAGCTCTTTAACTAATCTGATAGTAGTTTCTAAATCGCTTTCGCCTAATCTTTTAAATTGTTCGGTTAAATCATCAATACCTGTTTTCAAAAAGCTTATAACTCTTTTCATAGCAGGAGCAAGTAAATCACCAATGCTTGCTTGAAGTTGAGATAAACTATCTTGGAAGTTTGAAACTAAACCTGAAAAAGTTTGTGCTAATAAATCAGTAGCACCTGCTATATTTCCCTCGGGGTCAGTTAAAGTGTCCTCTAACGCTTTTCTAAATTCAGGCAATGTAAGTTTAGATAAATCATCGAAGCCCGATTTTAATTTTACTTGTGTTAATACACCTCTATCACGTAAAACATCGGCTGCACCTGCACCACCCGCAAAGGCTCTACCAAATGCGTTTGCGGCATCAACAATATCTGTTCCCATAAATGCGGCGAGGTCTGCAACTGATTTTAAAGTTTTTTCTGAATCAGCACCAAAAGCTTCTAATTGAGCTCCCGCTTCTACCACGTTTTGAAGTTGGAATGGTGTTGTTTTTGCTATTTTGTTGAAAGATTCAAAAGCTTCTCTACCACCCGCAACACTACCTTTTAAGGCAACTAATCTTGTTCTAAGTCTTTCAAACTCCGCCGATGTCTGAACGGAGGACTTTACAACTGCTCCCAATGCTGCAGCACCTGCGAATAGAGCTACGCCCTTAACTAAACCCTTAAAACCGACTAAAAGCTTATTAGTTTGCTTTTCCGTTCTATTTAATTTAGATATTGCGTCCTTAACTTCTGTTTGGACTAACAATCTTATTTTTTTATCAGCCATTTTTCTCACTCATATAGTTTTTAATTTGATTAATTTCATTTTTGATAACACCCATAATTTCTAATCTAAAAGCGTCTGTGCTATCTAAATCTCTACCCAATGGAATATTAAATTCAGTAATGTAGTTAAATTCACGCATATAAGTATTATAATCTGAATCTAAAATCCATTTAGGATTCATAAATAAAGGCAAATGAAAATAAAGATTCCTACCTAATGAAAATTTATTTTCACTCCATTTATCAACAAGTTCATATATTTCTTCCCATACTTGCTCAATATTATGATATGTTGTCGTTTTTTTAGTTAAAGGGCTTTGTCGTTTGTATGGAAACTTTAACGCTATGTGCGGATATCCCAATTGAGAAAACCACACATAGCTACAAAGTCCTATGAGTCTTTTTTTTCAAGCCCCATATAATCTGTGAAAACTTGTTGCAATAACAAGTCTATCTTGCCCATTGTCAAAGACTTCATATCTTTTTCAGTAAGCCCTGATAATTCTTCAACACGATTAATTAATTTAAAATAGTCGTCTTGATTTATATTATCATCTCTAAAAGCGTTTAAGCTTAATTGCCATAACTCTCTTTTTTCTTTATAAGTTATGCTATTAACTTTCCACTTTTTATTGAACATATTCACTTCCATATTTACTCCTGTTTATTTTACCAACTTGCTACGTCTTGCCCATCAACAATTTTAAATTCAAAAGCAGTGCCGTCTATCGCACCTGTTGAATTATGTGTGGGTTGAACAACTTTAAATGGTATTGTAATAATAGCACCCGTATCTGCATTTAAATCATAATTAACTGCAGTAGAGTATATTTCTGCTACGATTGACATTTCTCCTGCGGCATCAACAGTTCCGTCGCTTGTTTGCTTTAATGTTAAAGTTGCAGTATTTCCTGCTAAAAAGTCAGATATAACATTATTCGCACCATCATTGAAGTTGTCATCATACATAAAAGATAACTCTCCTGTAATGTTTACGCTTGGGATACCGAATGCATAGTTTTCTGCATCGCCATCAGCGGCACGTCCAACTCTTGCAAGATTATTTTCAATAGTAAAAGAAACTCCAGTCATTACTAAATTAGTTGCACTACCATTTACGTCTAATTGCTTTGTATCAAAATATGATTCAATTTGTGTTGGAGTTCCTGAGTGAAGTGCAGGCTCTGAGCCTACAGTTTGTCCTACTAAAAACCCTGCTGAACTTGCAAAACCTGAATAAAAGCTTCCGCTTAAAAGCAATCTTCCGTCAGACATATCAAAGTTCATTGTCAAATTTTGTAATACAGCGTTTGACATAAGTTTATCTTCTCCACTACCTGCTCCATATAAAGCAATATCAAACAAAAATGCAGATGATGCATCAAAGTCTGGGCGACTTAATAATGCTCCACTTTTAGCTTGTGTTGTGTGAACTAAATTACTACCACTTCCGCTTTGCGTGTGGTCTTGTAAAACATTTGTTACTAATCGTTGCGTGAAACCTAATTCAGCAGGAACTTCAAAATCAAGTGTAACGAATCCGCCTTTCCTACTTCTAAATTGGTCTCTATCGAGTTCAATCATACCTGCATTATTGCTTCGTATCTCCCCTGATTCAATTAAATTGAGGACTGGAGATGATACATTTATTACAGGAAGCAATTTATATGTTCCGCTTGTTACAGCCATTGTGCCGAATGCACTACCAGTCTTATGTTTTAAGCCGATAGAATATTCGCTTTTTCCATATACCTTAGCCATTTTATTTCTCCTCTTTCATCTTTTTTTTATTTTCAGTAGATAGTTTTACGCCTAAATCTTTAAGCACTCCTACTTTTTTTTCATTTAATGCAACTTCTTTTCCTTGAATTAAGTTATCATATTCTGTTGATGATAAACCTGTATGCTTCAAAGAAAGATGTCGCAAACCTTTTTTTAATTTTACTTTCATTATACTACCTCGTTTACATTGCATTCAAAAGTTAAAACAAACCTTTTGACTTGTTCTTCTTCTTCATCTCTTTCAAAAATTATATCCATTACTTTGCCATTATACCATTGCGACTGATTAGATTCAACTAAATCACGATTATTGAAAAAAATTCTTTTTAATTGTTCAGACCTGTTTGTAAGTCTATTTATAGCCCCATCTCTTGTCATTTCTCCACCGCTTCTAATCTGATAACTAATTTCGCAAGTAAAAGTTCTAATATGTGCGTTGCTTGCAAACTCTAAAAAAGAATCAGAAGTTGGCTCTAATAAAAAACTTTCTTGTCCTTTATGTTCATCAAAAAAAAGCGGAACACTCGGAATAGTTTCTTTAATTAGCTTTTGTATGTTATCAATAACTTGCGTTTTGAAAACATTTGTAAATTCAACTTGCGTCATTATCCTTGCCCTCTTTTTCTTTTCTTATAATATTTTTTACTAATTTTAGTGCCATATTTAGTTCGCTTGCTTTGTCCTTGTCTTGTTTTCTTTTTACCATTAGTTCGGTAAAAATTAACACTTTTTTTCATAACACTCTTTTTTGTCTTTTCGGCGGTCTTTTACTTCTTCCCCCTGGACCGCTCCATAAAAACTTATTTGCCCAATATGCAGGACTGCTTGGACCTCTTGCAATATTTCTTTTATGTCTTGCTTTGAAAGACTTTCTTGCGGTAGCACTATAATTATGCCCCATACCTTGAGCCCCAAACCTTATAAGCTTTAATTTATGTTTTCCTACCTTAGCTAATACAACTGCTTTCTTTTTCGGGTGTTTGGGCGTCATCTTTGGACGATTAACCGCCCTTAACCCGTGTTTCTTTAAAAGTGCTTTTTGCCTTTTTAAATGCATTATTTTTTAGCTCTTTTTTTTCTTTTTTTATGAGCAGAGTTCTTCATTAATCTGCCGTCTGGCATATAATGGTATCCTCTTGGTGCTTTTTTACGTTTTTTCTTAGGCATTATTTCTTCTTACCTTTTTTCATTTTCTTTTTTTTCTTTTTACCTTTTCCATAATGACTTGGCATATCTATCTCCTTTTTAATTGTATGCTGTTAATACCGCCACCGCTTGTGTGGTCTAATCCTGATACTTCTACTTCCCATTCATCGTCAGCTGTGTAAACTCCCTCTGAAAATCTTACATAAACTCCGTGTCCAACCGCTTGAAAACCGCCATCTATAACTTCTCCATCAGTTGATTTATTAATTTTTAATCCTGAAGTATCTCCTACGAAACTGCTAAAAGTAATCGTTGAAGCACTTCCTGGAGTTAATGTTCCCCCAGTGTCAATTTTTACTTTTATTCTATCAAAAGAAGTTTGCGGATAACCGAAAGTATCTACGATAGTTCCTGTTGTATTATTATTTATAGATATTTCTTTAACTATTTTATCTCTACCATCTTCATCTTGATTTAGTGATACAACGCCTTTTCTTATTAAATCAAGGATTCCTGTTTGTTCTACAGGGTTATAAGCCATATCTTGTATTTCAGTTCCTCTTTCGTTATCATAGGGCATAATTGCTAAACTTGCAGATAGTAAAGCAGTTGCTCTTACGATTATTTCAGGGTATTCTCTACCTAAACTATCCCCTGTTCCGACACCCTTTATCTTATATACAGGCTTATTAATATAAGAACGCACAAAGTCGGAACTTCTTGATATAAACTCTGTAAAAAGAGTTTTATTATCCCTACCTGTCATAACGACAACATCGTAATTTGGATTATTACTTCCTGTTGGTCTAAAATAAACGACATCGTCATCTTCATCAAAATAAAATTTATTATCTGCGTTTACATCACTAACTGATGAAACTGATGTTTGTTCAATATCGTTTTCATAAAGCAAGGTAAATTTACCTACACTTCCTGCTTTCCAAATTTGACTACTACCGCTTCCGCTATGACTTACCCAATTATTGATAGTTCGTTTTCTGTCATAATCAAATACAAATGGTGCAACTAATTGAATATCTTCAATAGTGCAATAATTTTCAAGATAAGTACTCATTTTTAAATTCTCCTATTAATTCTGGAACTTCTAAATTTTCTATTATGCGATGTAATTCAGGCTCATAATGTGCTTTTTCTCTATCAGATATTGTTTTCGCTTGTAGCATAGCAGATAGTTCTTTCAATTTTTTAATTGCTTCGCCTAATTCCATTTTTTTCCCTTTATTATTTTATTGTTCCAAGTTGTTATTCCGTCGTGGATATCTAATGTTATAAGATTAAAATACCCGTCATCAAAAAAGTCAATAACGCCTACATTATGAGTCCAATTAACTTTTCTTCCTTTTAAAAAATCTTTTTTTATTTTACACAAGCAACCCATACTTTGAGCAATATGCACTCCTGATATATGTTGCACAACACTTCGTTGGCAATCGTGAGTATGCCCATAGATTATATTACAACCTAAGTTTTGGACTGTTGTTCTGCTATGGTTTATTGAACTATAATGCCCGCCGTGATAAGCGTAAAGTTTGCTGTTTTCAATTTTAAATATTTCCCCATAAGGATACCATTTATAACCTCTCGCTTTAATTTTAAAAAGATTCTCAGGTTTATATTGTTCTAAATATGGGTTTTCTTCAACAAACGCATTATACCAATTATCGTGGTTGCCCATAGCTAAATACTTTTTTTTGCAACCCACTTCGCTTAAAGCATAATCAATCCTATCCATATGCATATTGATTTCTTCTGCTTCTTTATCAATCATTGGTAATTGATATTCTAATGGCGGTCGCTTTCTTCTGCTCCAACGCCAATGAGAAACATACTCACCCTCAGCAAAATCGCCTAAATTAATAAATATATCTGGCTCTACTGCTTGAATAACTTCTAATGCACAGCTAAAAGCTTCTTCATCGTGAAGTGGAAAGTGCATATCACCAAATATTATACCAGTGCTTTTTATTTTTCTCATACGTCTAATGCCCTCTTATACCAACCATAATAAAATCGTTCTTGTTCTGGTTGTTGTTGAACTATCTTTGCGTAAAATAAACATCTATACGCCTGTAAACGCCCTTTTGAAAGTTTATTGGCACTTTGTATCGTTATATCGCCGATAAGCCCGTCAACAGCTATTTTTGAACGTTTATTGCTATTTATAGCCTGTTGAAGTATCTTAGTTGCCCTGGATTTACCTAAATTAACGCACATATCAAAATATGTTGCCTGTAAATGTTCAGGTAGCTTTTCAGCTTTTGAGGGCTTCCAATAATCTCTATAATAGATTGCGATAGCATCTTCTTTTGATAAATTTTTTATATCAACGTCAGGATACCACCTTTTTGTAATGCCAAAGTTTGTTTCTCCACCTTTATCAAGTGAATCATTGACATAACCGCCCTCGTGCTCAATAACTTTATTTATTATTTTTTCAAAACTCATACAGACTTTTTGACTTTTTCGTAGGTACGCATTCCCGCCATACCTAAAAGTCCCATCAAGACTGTTGTCAATGTTCCCATATCGAACTCTGGAAGTTCTATCTGCATACCATTTGCTGTTAGTATAAATAGCAAAAATGGTTGCAAAACATAATGATATGCGAACGCACTTGCACAAACCCAGCCTAAAAATGGACGCCACCTTACAAGGATTCCTGTTTGCCCTGCTTCAACTTTATTAACTTCAAGCTGTGCTTTGTTAATCTCTTGCATAAGCTGTGCTTTTTCTGCTTTGTCAAGTGTAAAGTCATCTATTTTATCTGCTACTTTATCTATGATTCCTGCTACTACGTTTAATTTAGGCATCTTTTTCTTCTTTCTTATCATCTTTTTTATTTACAGATTCAGTAAGCATTTTTACAAAAGCTCCCTCTGCAACGTTTTCTTTGTCTATTTGAAACATTAATTGACTTTTATTTCTACGACAAGTTTCAACGTGTTCTACTAATATTTGTTGTTCCTGTGATAACGAATCAAAATCATATTCTTTTTCATCAATCGTTATTTTTCTTTCTTCACTCATTATTAACTCCTGTTTATTATTAAATAAATTTTATCTTGGTAAATGTCCTGCTGTTTGACAACTTCTTCCAACAGGGAACTCAGACATTTTATGTTGGTTTGGGTCTGTTTGGTCAAATGAGCTATCAAGTGAATTAGCCACAAGCCAATTAGCTAAATACCCCTCTGATATTGTAATGCTTTCGCCAAACCCTAATGTTTGAACATTTGGATTACTATTGAAAGACATACTTGGAGTTCCTATTGATAACCCTTTTAAACTGATATCTGTTGTTTGATTTAAATTACAAGATTCAGCAATATCATTTTTTAACCTTAGCCCAACTGAGCCACTTGCCCCTGCGTGATTAGGTATTACAGGTATTGACATTATTCAGCATCTCTTATAGCAATATAATCTGCTAATTCTTTTTCGCAATCACTTAGTTGCGTTTCATAACGTAGTTTTCTTGCTTCACATTGTCTTATAGCTTCATCAACGTCCATTTCTCCCGTATAATCAACTACCTCTACATCATTTCCTGATGCGTCTTGCATTGTGTTAGTGTGTTTTATTAAAACAACCTTAACATCTGAATCTTCTGGTGTAATATCACTTACTATTATAGCCATTTTTTATTTCCTCTATTTCTGTTTTAAGTTCTTTAACTGATTCTATTAAAACACCGACTAATTTTTCATAATCAATAGTTTTAAATACTTGTTTATTATCGGTAAACTCTCCGACTTTAAATTCTTTTTCTCTAACTATTTCAGGTATAATTTCTTCTACTTCCTGTGCGATAAGCCCAATATCTTTTTCGCCTTTTCTTGAATGTGCGTTCCAGGTAAACTCTACACCTCTTAACTTCATTACTTTATCTAAGGCATTATCAATAGTCTTAACATCATCTTTTAATCTTGCGTCAGAAGTAGTTGTAGAAAAAGCAACCACATCTCCATCTACGTGAAGTGTAGAAGTTGCACCATCTAATTCCATTCTTGTAGTTAGCGTGTTGCTATTATGTGGTGTATTTTGCCAATAAAACTCACTATGTGTTGTTGTAGAATTAGCTATACCAAAAATACCTGAACTTCTTCCCGTGTTTCCTCTTGCACCTGTATTGTCGTTCCAATACCAATTACTACTTATTTGTCCACCTAACGCATCTCCTAATGAATTAATAAATATTCCTGCTTCATTTTCACTATCAGCACTTCTTTTAGATTGAAAAGCCGCAATACTTTCCCAATCAGTATAAGTTCCATTGTCTTTATTAACTTTTAAAGTGCCTGGGAATGCAAAATTAGTAGTTCCGATAGCCATTTTTTTATCTGCTCTGATATGAAATATATCATCGGTAGTTGTAGTTGCACCACTTGTTACATTAGAAGCTAATTCAAATGACATAGTAGCATTAGAAGTAGCATCAGTATTTACGTGGATTCTTCCTGAGTTTCCATCTTGGTCAGGAAGTTTTGAAGCGTGATTAAAACAAATATTAGCATTACCACCACCATCATTAACAGTGATAGCAACACCACCTGTATTAATTCCTACTCTACATTGCGACGCAACAGTCAAATACCCGTTCTGCGAAAATGGTGCAGTATTTACTCCTAATGAGCCATTAGTTATTTGCATACCTGCTTCATTAATTACTACACGTTCAGTTCCACTTGAACTATTAGTAGTTGCATTGACTCTAAAACTTAAATCGCTACCCTCTTGAAATATACAAGCAGTAGAAGTTCCGTCAAAAAATAATCTTGCTGAATTAGATGAATTATCAGAAGCCCTTAAAACCATTCCTGCGGCACCACTCGCATTTACGTGGAAATTAGTATCGGGCGACGCCGTTCCAACGCCCACTCTACCATTAGCTAATATTCTCATAGCTTCTACATTGTTATTACTTGCTAATCTTAATATTCCTGATGTATTTTGAGTTTTTATATTTAATATTTTATTATAATAATCCCATACTACACCTGCACCATTACCATCGTTTTCACTACCAAAAATTAATGAGCCACTATCTCCATTAGATTCTCCTGATAAAATACTTATACCACTATCGCCACTATTTTCTACTACTAATTCATCTCCATCGCTATCAGGTGCTACGTTTGCATTACCATTATAAATATGAACTTTGCCCTCGGGTGATGAAGTTCCTATTCCAACTCTATCTGTACTTGCATCTCCTCTAATTAAATTAGCATCTCCATCTCCTTTAACAATAAAATCATAATCTTCTTGGTTATTATTGACTGTTAATCCTCTATAAAAATTATGCCTTGATGCTTCATAAATATAAGCTAATTCATTACTACTTGCAGTTGGTCCATAAAAATGCCAAGCATCTGTATTCCAACTTGGAATTCCTATCCAACCATGAGCACCAGTAGTTGTGTTTCTAATTTCTAATCTTTGTGTAGCCGTTCCAGATATTTTATGATAAGTAGCACCACCAGATAACACGCTTTCAAAAGCACTGTCAGTTCCATGAAATTTAAAATCACCATCAGTATCTATATCAAATCTTGTAGCACCTGCAGTATTGTCATAAATAGCAAATTTATCAGCATTATTAATACCAACATTATATTGTCTTGCATCATT
>VTLG01002188.1_pt1 | contig 61562 bp, 69 predicted proteins | sample 4694571 | NCBI WGS metagenome assembly VTLG01 (sample SAMN12604809, study PRJNA352737) | marine metagenome | biome: ENVO:00000447; feature: ENVO:00000209|ENVO:00000569|ENVO:01000036; material: ENVO:00002151; isolation source: viral sequences binned using virsorter ...
TCTAGGTATAGTCTGTTCGTAGTTAGCAGGTCGAGGTATAGTTACTTCATAAGTAGAAGGTCTACTATTCTGTTGCTGATATGGTTGTTGATAAGGTTGTTGAAAGGGTTGCTGATATGGTTGTTGATAAGACTGTTGATAAGGTTGAGTTACCTGTATTGTACCAGTAACAAACTGCCACCCAGTAGGAGTTTTCCTCTTAACATCAACTACCTTATTCCACCCACCAGGCGTCTTTACCCTCATACCATAGGTATCTGTCCAAGTTGTTGGGCCTGTCTTTATCTTTGATGCCATTATCTGACTTCACTCCTATTCATTATCTACTACTGTATTTAGTAGGTTACCCAGATGTCACCCACAGCACCATCTGAACCACTCGGTGCAGAGTCGTGAATGAACACATTTCTGAATGATTTTGCACTACTTCCAATTGTTGTATAGTCTGTTGTTGCAGCTCCACTTATTGATACAGTATCATCTATTGTAGTTGTACCACCAGCAGAATCGATTGTTAAGTTACCAGAACTTGTATCAATCTCTCCATCTCCTGTTACACCTACTTGAACATTACCAAATGTACCACCAGTACCAGTGAACTCTCCAGCTGTTAAAGCAGCTGCTGTTATTGTTAAGTCACCAGTTGATGCACCTGTAAATGAACCAGTTCCTACTGTAACTACATCTGCACTTTCGTCCCAACCAATAAACACATTATCGGATGAACCTCTTTCAAGAACAATACCCATATCATTGGCTGGAGTTCCAGTAGTTCCATTTCCTAATTCTATTAATCTATCTGCAATTACAGTGTTAGTAGATGATGCAGTAGTTGTTGTACCATTTATTGTTAAGTCACCAGTAATTGTTACATCACCAGTTGCAGCTATATCTGCAAAGGTTACATCACTAGTTGTTGCTACTGCTTGTCCAATTGAAACTGTTGCAGTTGCATTCTCTGAACCAGAACCACTAACTGAAACACCAGTTCCACCACTTACTCCAGCAACATAATTACCAGTAGTATCAGTTCCTAATGCAACTGAGTCGGCTGCAATCGTAGTTGCAATTGATACATTACCTTTTGCAGTCTGTGTTACAGTACCAGTTACATCACCAGTCAATGCAAAGTCTGAGTTTGCAACTGTTATATCAATTGCACCATCTCCAGCATCGTCATATGCAACTGAAACACCAGTATGTGAACCATTAGTTGCTAATTGAGCACCAGCAACATCTTGTACTCTTTCACTTGTATGATAGAGGTTACTTGAACCTTCACCAATGTCGTCTGTATCTAAAGTTATGTTTGCAGTACCATCAAAACTTACACCACTTATATTTCTTGCAGTTGCAAGTGCTGTTGCAGTAGCAGCGTTACCTGTTGTACTTCCAGATGAACCACTAACATCACCTGTAATGTTTGCAACTAGAGTTGCAACACCATAACCAGATGCAGAAGTATTTACTGTTGTTGAAGGTACTGTTTCTGTATCTCTAAAGAGTCTGAATGTATTATCAGTTGATGCATCGTAGAATAAACCAGCATATTTTGTGGTTGAAGATTCTACATACTTACCATAGAAACCAAAGTCTGTTGAGTTTCCAGAGTTTGCATTTGTTAACCCTGTAAAGTTATTGTCTGTTACTACAGCACCAGTTTGAGTTGTTGACCCTGTAACTGTTAAGTCTCCACTAACTGTTAAGTCGTTTGATATTGTTACATCAGCTGGTAGTCCATATGTAATTGTTCCAGAACTCTCTGCAACATCTACTTCGTTTGAAGTACCAGCAAATGTTATTGTTCCACCCAATGCAGTTGCAGTTGTGTTAGAACCATCGGAAACTGTTATTGTTGAATTTGCAAGATTACTGTTTGCAATTGAACCTGCTAACATACTGTTTTCTACAGAACCAGCTTGTATTGTTGCAGTTAAGGTTGCATTTCCTAAGTTAGTTATTGTTGCAGAACCACCTAAATCTCCAGCAAGAGTAATCGTTGGGTCTGATACATCAAAGTCTAACTTACCATTTGTGTCATCGTATGTTACAGCAATACCACTTTCGGTATTAGAACCTACCATTGCACCTACAACATCTTCGATTGCTTCTTGATAATCTGATACGATACTAGACATATTACCAGAAACGGCTAAGTCAATAGTATTATCATCATCAACATATGTTGCTGTTATGTTTGTTTCTGTGTTTCCACTGAACATTGCCCCTACTGTGTCGGCAACTGCTTCACCAAAATCTGATATGATAGTTGCAGCTGCACCACTTACTACTGCATCTATAGCACCATCACCAGCATCATCATATGTAAATGAGATACCAGTATGTGAACCATTAGTTGCAAGTTGAGCTCCAGCAATGTCTTGTACATTCTCTGTTACTAATGCAAGGTCTATTGCACCATCTCCAGCATCATCGTAAGTTGCAGTTATTCCTGTATGGGAACCATTGGTTGCTAATTGAGCACCAGTTATATCTTCTACATTTTCTGTTATTAGTGCAAGGTCAATTGCCCCATCACCAGCATCATCATATGTTGCAGTGATACCAGTATGTGAACCATTAGTTGCTAATTGAGCACCTGCCACATCTTGAATTGCTTCATCAACCAACTCAACATTACCAGAAGTTACTGTAAAGTCTGTAGAGTTAAATGATGCAACACCAACTGCACTTGTTGTTGCAAGGTCGGCTGCAACACTAGGTGTTGATGCTTCACCAGCACTATGTGTAACTGTAATACCAGTTCCACCAGCGACATCTGCAACATAATTTCCTGTTGTGTCTGTTCCTAATGCAACAGAGTCAGCAGATATAGTTGCAGTTATTGTTGCATTTCCACTTCCATCAAAAGATGCAGAACCAGTAACATCACCTGCTAATGCAAGTGTTCTTGAAGTTTCTAATGCAGTTGCAGTAGAAGCGTTACCTTCTAAGTCTGCAATTAATGTTCCTTTTGTCCAACCACTTGCACCAGTATTTACTACAGTATTTGGTTCTGTTGCAGTTCCATGAAAGAGTCTAAACTTATCTGACTCAGATGCATCCCAGTTAAGTCCAGCAAATTTTGCAGAACCATCATTGTATGCACCATATATTCCAAAGTCTACTGCATTTGCAGAGTTATCTTTTGCAACCTTCATGTTTACATCTGCAATTGCAACTGTTGATGACGATACAGTAGTTGTAGTTCCAGAGACAGTTAAGTCTCCTGTAACTGTTAAATCATTTCCAATCGTTACATCATTCGGTAAACCTATTGTTACATCTGCACTTTCTGAACCAGAACCAGATATTTCTACTTCGTTTGCAGTTCCAGTTATTGATTGTACATAGTTTCCAGTTGTGTCTGTTCCTAATGCAATACTATCAGCTGCAATGGTTGTGGTAATAGATACATTACCTAAATCTGTCATTGTTGCAGAACCAGTAACATCACCAGCAAGGGTAATTGTTGGGTCATTAACATTGAAGTCTAAAGTACCATCTGCATCTTCGTATGTTACACTAATACCACTCTCAGTATTAGATGATACCATTGCACCTACTAAGTCTTGTACATATTCATCGGATAGTGTTATATCAATTGCACCATCACCAGCATCATCATAGGTGGCACTTAATCCAGTATGTGAACCATTGGTTGCTATTTGAGCACCAACCACATCTTGAACTTTCTCGTCTGTATAGTAAAGGTTAGTTGAACCTTCTGTTAAAAAATCTGAGTTAGGCATAACACCTAACAATGCAGTACCACCCATACCACTATGTGCAGAACAATAGTAATAAAGTGGGTTTGTTTGGTCTTGTTCAAAACATACTTCTGTGTATGCACCAGATGAACCTGGCGTTCCTTGTTTAGAATATGTTGTATACCCTGCTGATATTTCTGCACCAGAGTTATGTGTTCCATCAGAAGTAGTAGAGAATCTTAGAGGATGAGTAGCATTAGATGAATCAGACAAGTCAAATCTATACAATACTGAGGGAGACAGTATCGCTGTTGCTTGTTGTGTTCCATCCAAGTAATACTTCATACTTGAAACTGTTACTGCGATTTTATGATAAAATCCAGCTGCAACTGCGTCTTGATTAACGGCTGCACTGAATGTTGCATTGGAATCATCATAGGTAAATGATATACCTGTATGAGTTCCAGCACTGAATAGTGTTGATATATTATCTTGAATACTCTCAACTGCACCAGTAGAGTCTAACTCTCCAGATGCATTTAATAAGTCTGCAAGATATCTTGCTTTTGTTGGCATTGTCTAATTCTCCCTCTTAAAATAAGTATTTATGTTATTCATCAATTTCAATGAATGTTTCTCCAGTGATTTCTTGGAGTTTTCTAATCATCTTCTCCATATTCACTTTAAATCGTTTGCCTGTTATTGTGTTTTCAGAATAATATATCCATTCTCCATTGCTATTGTGTGGAGAAATTTGTGTTACATTACCTGCCTCGTCTCTTACAAACATCTCTGCACTTGCAGATACATCTTTAGCATATATTGCGACCTTATCAGTTTCAGTTGAAGGGTCACTTGCAAGAATGTCTAGTTGTAAGTGTGCATCATCAATCTGAACTGCTTGTCCAGAAGATGGTTGGAATTTAATATCTTGACCACTTGATGATGTGATACTATATGTACCAACATTTAAGTTACCACCTAAGAATGGTGATTCGTCTTTAAATAGTCTAACCTTTGGTGCATCTATCTTGTAGTCTATAATATCTATTACATAGTTTGGGTCTGTAAATGCATCAGTGAAGGTAATTGTCTTTCCATCTCCACCTGTCCATTGACCTTTCTGCATTAATACACCATTAGCATATACTTCTGTATAATCTGGATGGAAACTTAATGTTACTCCATTTGCATCTGTTCCAGTTACTTGAGTTGTTGAACCAGATGTTAAATCGAACTGATATCTTTTAAAAGGATTACCACCACCATAAACATAGATTACTACAACATCGTCCTCTTGCAACCCACTGTTCATTGTTATTGTAGTTGTATTTGTTCGTGTGTAATCTTTACCAACTCTTGGGTCAAATAGTATTCCATTAACGAATACTAATTCTTCTCCTAAGTCATAAGATAGAGTTGCACCATTATGGTCTGCACCACTAAATCCAGTTTGGTTTGCAGTTGATTCATATTCATAGACTACAACACTTGTGAGTGCAGAACCAGATGCTTTTCCTAATGCTATTACTTCCAATACATCGGATGTCTTTACTCCAGTGTCTAATACTACTGCTGTTCCATTGGATGCAGTAAAATCGTGTGGGTCTAATACCACACCATTTAATGCAACAATGATATTTCCAGCAGTATAACTTAATGAATCACCATTATCATCTGAACCAGAAAATGAAGTCTGTCCATTCGATAGTGTTCCACCAGCATTACTGAATATGGTATGTTGATAAGAAGTAAACTGATTTGAAGTTTTACCTACCTCAACGACAGATTCAGTTCCACCAACACTCTTTTTGATGAAAACCTTACCATCATAGGTATTAATAGCCAACTCACCAAGTGACAAGTCACTTGTGTTCGGTTGGGCTCCCTCAGTTGCACTCCTTTTGAGTTGAACTGTTTGTGCCATTTTTTAACTCACCTTATACATTGGGTATATACCCAAAATCTTTTAGTTATTTAACTACTTTTGTTAATACACAACGCCAGTTATCAGTATCTACTGTCCATCTGACATTGTTAGTTTCTGGGGAATTTATCCCCAATGCATCAATTATAGTTTCTCCTACTCGGAGAACATTACCTTGATACACATATGTTTCCTCTGCTTTAGAGGTGTCGAAATCCCATCGACTTCTTCCACTTTCTTTTTCAAATGGAAGACTATCATATCTCATTCTTGATTTAATCTTAGAGTAACCAGAAGTGTCTTGTATTTCTACTCTTATTTCACCACTAGTTTGACCGACCCAGTATTCAGATTCGTCTTGCATATATAATGCATCTAAAACTTTAGGCGGAATCTGTAATGCTAAATCTCTTGCAGAATTCTTTTCAGAATCAGCAGGTGTTAAAATTTCACCATCATAATATGCCATTATAAACTTCCTCTATTAATAAGTTCCACCATCAATTGCAGTTATAGAAACTGCACCAGATGAAACTGAAAACTCACTTGAGTTAAATGATGCAATACCTTTATTACTTGTACTTGCATCTTCACCAGCAATGGTAATAGAACCATCTGCATTAGTGACATCCATACCCTCACCAGCAGTCAATGTTGCAAGTGCCATGTCTCCATTAGAACCATGACCTATTAACAACTGACCAGCAGTTGGGGCTGAACCATCAACACTTGTGATTGAACCAGCAAGGTCTAATCCACCAATGTCGAGGTTTCCTTTTGTTCCAGAAATTACAGAAGATGTATCTGTTGCATCTGGAACGAAAGTAAATTTACCTGTACTATCATCAAAACCGAAGAACCCCATTTTTGCAGCTGAACCATTGTGCCACCTAAACTCAATACCTCTATCTAGATTATCGTCTGAGCCAGGAGCAGAATCTCCACCTACAACAAAGATTGGGTCATCAATTGTTACTGTTGTACTATTTACTTGTGTTTGTGTACCATTAACTGTTAAGTTACCTGTAACTGTAAGGTTGTTCCCTACTGTTACATTAGATGGTAGTCCAACTGTTAATGTTTGACCACTTGCAGAAGTCTCAATCTCGTTTGCTGTACCAGCAATTGTTAGAGATTGTGAATCTAAATCTACTGCAAATGTGCCACTGTCTCCAGCACCATCTAAGTCCTGTGCAGTTACATTTGTATCTACATAGTCCTTGACTGCAGCTGATGTTGGAACAGTGGTATCGTTATCGTTTGAACCTATACCTTCGGCTTCTGTTACCATGAAGGCAGCTGCAACACTTACATCACCACTTGATACATCAAAGTGTGATGAATTAAAAGATGCAACACCCTTATTAGATGTACTTGCATCTTCTCCAGCAATAGTTATTTCATTATCACTTACTGTTGTGTCTATTCCTTCTCCACCAGTAAATGTAATTGTCTCTCCAGTAGATAGTGAATCATTTGACCCAGTATCCGCTGCAAGAGATAGTGTTGATACTACAGTACCAAAACTTAGTCCACCACTACCATCTGTTTTTAAAAATTGTCCATTTGAACCATCTGCACTTGGAAGTGTATAGGTTACATCGGATGCGATTGTGTCTGCAGCCTTAATTGCAGTATAGTTAGTTCCATTATCTGTATCTTCGTATAATCTTATACTACCACCACTTGTTGCACCATTCCCTACTTTAAAAGGTGCTGGAGTTGGTGTAGTACCATCTAAGACATCAGTATAATATTTACCACCTAGTTTCTGTATTACTGCACTACCACTATTGTTCTGGGACTCTACATAAAGAATTGCACCACTTCCATCATTGGAAGCATCCATCGAGTATGCTAATTCACCTTGTGCTAAGTCAGATGTAGTAGGGGCAGAAACACCAGTGCTTCTTTTAATCTGAATTACTGTTGACATATTATTCTCTCTCCATTAATTTCTCAATTCTCAGTATGTCCCACCATCAATACTGTTGGTAGCCTCAAAATTGTTCGTTGTTGAATCATATATCAGCGTTGTACCACTTTGTAGTGTCGCTGTTGTAGTGTCCACATCTTGTAAACTGTTTATTGGTGTAGTTGAACCATCCAACTTACCAACCGAAACCTGTTTAACTTGTTTCCCAGCTGCATTTGCAATACTTACACTTACAGATGGTGACTGATTAACCTTAACTTGGGTCATTTCTAACTCCTACTCACGCTAGGTGTAATTATAGCTTGTCCCTCTAAAACTCTTGTCTTCTCAGCAGAAGAATTAGTCATTAGTACATCATATACATAACGACCAGAAGATATTCCTGCCGTTACTGTATCAGCCAAAGTCAAAGTCAAATTCCCACCTGTACTATCATGTGAACTACTAAAAGTTGCAGTTACAGTAGAACTAGAATGGGTTTTTCTTATTTGAGCCAGAAATGTTGCACCAGTTAGGTCTAATGCAGCTGATGTTGCATCAGTCATACCTACAGTTACAGAAAAATCTGAGCCTTGGTCGATGTATAAATTGCTTATTGCTGACATGTATAATTACTACCTTTTAAATGTTTTCAGTAGTATTTATACTGATTAGAATTTTGAAACGAAAGTTTTTACTTAGAATCTAATTGAGATTTGAGGTCTTTGATTGCTTCGACTAATAATGGGATGATTTGTTCGTATTTAACACCTTTAGTTCCATCAACTCTGTCTGCAACAGCCTCTGGGAGAATTTTTTCTATTTCTTGTGCAACAATACCAACATCTTTCTTTCTAACAAAGTATCCATCTTCTCCACCTCTTTCTTCGATGTGAGAATCTATCCAGTCAAAGTTGTAACCAGTAATTGACATAACCTTGTTAAGTGCATTGTCTATTGGGTTTAGATTTTCTTTTAATGCAATATCAGAAGAGTAATATGCAGTAATGTTACCAGTTGCACGAACTTCTCCAGTTGCACCAGCAGTGTTTGCACCAACTCCTTGAAATTGTGCATTAAAAGCAGTGTCTAATGATAATGAAGGTGTTGTTCCACCAGATGAAGATACACCAGATGAACCACCAACAGATGTTACTCCAGATGAAGTTACATATCCACTTGGGTTAGTATTATTATATGGTGTATATCCTAATGCAGTTGTAACATTAGACGATGTAATACCTGTAATGAATCCAGAATCATTATTGAATCCAGAGATATTAATGTTTCCTTTGGTTAGTTTCTTTTCAGCATTAGAAGTATCTACAACTACAAAGTAGTCTCCATCAGCATCAGATGTTGAAGTTGTTAATTCACTTGCATCTTGAGATATAGTTACTGTATGTGTAGTTCCATCTGAACTAAATGATGCATCAATACCAGTACCACCTGCGATATATACATTCTCAGTTTCAGCAACTGTTGCATCTGAACCACTTATACCAAAGTCGAAACCAGAATAAGTATCAACTGAACTTGTAGATGCAGCGGTTATCCTACCAGTTGCATCAACTGTAATACTTGGAATTGCACTTCCAGAACCATATGAACCAGCAGTAACACCACTAGCTGCAACTGCAACTGTAGGTTGATGTCCTTCTCCAGAAGTTGTACTAACTGAAACACCAGTACCAGCAACTAGGTTCTGTATGAAATCACCAGTTGTTTCTGTTCCTAATATAACACCATTGTCTTTAATTGTAACTTCACCACTAGATACACTAAAGTTGTCGGATGAAAACGATGCAACACCTTTGTTAGATGTACTTGCATCTTCACCAGAAAATGTTAAAGTACCATTAGTGTCATCATAAACTATATCTAATCCTTCACCAGCAGCAGTCATCGCATCTACGATGTCTTCTATTTCTTCTTGTGTTTTACCAGTAGAACTAATTGTAATTGTATTGGCAACATCATCATATGTAACACCAACATTAGTTCCAGCAATTAAACCCTCACCAGCTGTAGTTGAACCAGCAAGATAATCCATTGTTCTTTCAGCAGTATAGAATTGATTTGTTCCTTCTGTAACATCATCAGTTGTTAATGCATCAAACTCAACTCCATCTTCACCAGAGTTAACTTTTAAATATTTACCAGCTGCACTATTGTAGTTAGCAGGTGTATCAGTTAATCCAACAACTGAACTTGCACCAGCAGTAAATGACATTACTCCAGTTGAACTGTTATAAGATAAGTCTCCAGATGCACTGATTTGTCCTCTGACATCAGCTGCATAAGAACCTAAGTCAGTTATTCTAAGTGCAGAACCATCTTTCTTGTAGTCTCCTACAACATTTATATCACCTGTAATTTTAGTTGTATTAGATGAACCAGTTTCTATTAAGACATCATCACCAGTTGATTCTAATTGAATTCCATATCCAGCAGCGGGTGATGTAACAACGGCATCTGCATCTGAGTTAATTACTATACCACCAGCATTGATGTTATAGATTGAACCAGTACCAGTCTTCGTCCACTGAACTGTTTGAGATGCAGTTGCACTTGCAGTTCCTTCGTATGAACCAGTGAATGATTTAATGTTTATCTTATCACCAGAAGATGTAGAACCAACCATAGTAATACTTGAACCATTGGCTGCAGAATACTCACTACCATTTCTTAGTAGTGTACCATTCTTAAATACCATTAACCTGTTAACAGAATATTTTAAAGTTTCACCAGCTGCATCTGCACCAGTGAACGCTTCGTTAGTTCCACCAGATGCACTAAATTCAAATTCTTTAAAATAGAAATACTCATCAATAATACTATTGACTGCATCTACTAATGAATTTGTTTGTGATGTTCTTAAACTTCCAATACCACCAACATCATCTACGAGGTCATTATGACTGACTCGTAAATCTTCTAGTGTATTGCTGTTACTTACTGTTAATGCCATTATAGTCTACCCATTAATTCTTTCATCATACCTTTTAATTCAAACACTTCGGTTTTTAATTCTGTTATTTCATCTTGTCTTGATTTCATGGTAATCTTTCTTTGTTTATATGCAAGATATCCTGCCTTATCAGTATTTATGATGGCACCATTACTTTCATCTTTAACAAGATGTTCTTTATCTTTTATTTTACGCAAGTGCCAATCCTCTAAATTGTCTTATTACTGGAACTCTACTTGTTTGTTTACTCTTCAATACAATCTTAATTGCAAATCCTGTGAACTCATCTAAGTTTAATACAGAGTAATCGTATGTTCTAAATCTAGAACTATCTGCATCTGGTACATTAGTTGTATCAAATTGTATCCAACCTTTAGATGAGAATGGTGTACTATCATCTTGATTTTGTACTTTGTAGTATGTTAATATCTCACAATCACCATCTGTAGTTACTGGTCTATATCCATCGAACATAATTTTAAGTTCTGTGGCTGCATTCTCCAAGTTAACTCTCTTAGTGATGTACACTGCATTGTTACTATCACCTTCTGCGACTTCTGGTGCAATGTATGTTGAGTTAGTTGCAATGTCACTTGCACTATCAACAAAGTTTACTCTGTTCATTGTTCCTATTATACCAGCACTGTTTAAATCTACTACTGGAGATACTCTTGATGTATAAGTTGTTTCTCCAGTTATGTTTGATGAACTTGTCATGTTAAGGTCTAATTGACAACCTCTTACATTACCCATTTCCTCATACTCATTTATGAATGAAGGAATCATCTTAGGACTTGCCATTGGATTGTTATCGTCTATTACTACCACTGCACTTGCAGTTGCTTTACTATATGCACTTGCACTTCCTTGTGGAGAGTTTGCACTTGTAGTAAATAGATTCGGTGTAATTGAAGTCTTAGGCATAGTTAAGTGTCTTATAGATGGATGTATACTATCGTAGTATAAGTTTCTACTTGCTCTTACAGCAGTTCCACCACCTCTAACATTCTCTATACCACCAACTGACTTATCACTTCCACTACCTAAGTTAAGGTTAACATCTATTTCGTATGAATCCATATCGAAACTTGCAATGTTTTCATGAGTTGCATTGATTAGACTGATAGGCATACCACCTAAAGTGTCACCTACTGCATTAATTGTTATTGTACAGAATGTTGCTGTACCAGAACCACCAGCTCCACTGTTTAAAAGTTTTAATGTTTGTGTTGTTGCTAAACCAGAGCCTGGATTATTAATTTTTATTGAACTTGCAGTCGAGGCTGAATCTACTACGATATCAGCAGTTGCATCAGTTACAGCACCAGTTGAATTATCATAAAGTGCAACATCAGTGTAAGTCGCTGCACTTCCAGCTGCACTTCCACCATAAGCTGCGATTGAGATATTTGTTAATCCAGATAGTCTATCACCAACCACACCTTCTATTACAACATTAGAATCTGTATCATACATTCCATGTGATAATTGGTGAACCTTAAATCTGTTTCCATCTCCAGTTCCAACAATTTCTATTGGGTTTACCCATTTTTGAGATGAGAAGTTTTGAGATGTTGACTCATCTGTTGCAGTTGTTGATGACTGAGCATATCCAGATACTTCACCATACTTGTCGTTTTCTAATGTTAAAGTACCACTTGATACAAACTTAGCACGATAAATTGTAAACTTAAGGTCTTGCATCTCTTCGGTAGTCCATGTAGAACTGTTTTGAGATTTGAATAGAACACCAGCATATGGTTGTTCGTCAATAGGTTCTTGTGTATGAACATCAAATTTACCCATCTCTCCAGTCCAACAGAAGTATTCGTTAGAGTTAGATGTTACAACAAAACAGTATTCTCTATTTGGTTGAACATATATCGGATGTTTAAATTCAAATGTTGTTGCAGTTTGTCCATTAGAACTAACATTAACATCATCTGGATTCTTAGTTACTTCTGAGCCTGGAACTATCCTTTGTGTTGGATATCCATTTTCCATCTCTCTTATATCTACTGTTACTGGTAAACCAGTTGCATCTCTTGTAGAGAAGTATAGGTCAATCTTAGTTAAGAATGCACCTTCTTCATTTGTATCAGTAACCAAGAAGGATTGTGCAAGTGGGTCAATCCAAACAATTCTTGGAGTACCTTCTGTTTCTGTTTGTTTGTCTTCTCTTGTAACAATTGAACCATCTCTACTTTCACTAACATTTGTTTGTACTACTCTTGCATTTCTTGTTGAAGTAATTGTCTTCTGATGATGTGCCATTGTACCTTGTGCAGAGAATGTTGCTTCTGCACTAGTTGTAGATTTTGCATCATCGATTGAATCACCATTTGTCAACTTCATTGTTCTTGTACCAGTTGAAAATGATGGATTGTTATTTGGAATAGTAAATGTAAATAATGCCTTACCATGTCCATCTGTTAAAACTTGTGTTCCTTTTGTAGTTGCACCACCAACACCATAAGTTGCAGATGATGGAGTACAATGTGAATTAACTTGAATACCATCAAAGTATACATTTAACTTACTGTTAGGTTTCATGTTTTCTGCTGTTGCAGTTATATCGATACTTCTCATAAATGGAATTGCATCCATCTTGACAAGTCTATCGTTTTCTGTTCTTACTATATCTTCAACTACCTGTGTGTTTACACCACTTCTTTGTTCTACTGTTGGTGTAGTTGTTACTTCTGTAAATGTTGTTCTTGTTCCAGCAGTACCTTCACTGTTAATTCTTCCACCACCATCCCAGTTGTCTGCAATGAAATCTACTTCATCCCAACGAGGTTGGAATTCAAATCCCATTAACTGGTTGGCTTGCATTGCACCAATCCATCTACCACCTCTTCGGCCACCCACTCTTTCTATAGTTTCTATAGGTAAGGTTTCAGTTACAACATTTTCTTGAGTTGTTACTGGGATACCTTGTGATGTTTCTTGCCACTCATTCCAAACTGTACCCACACCAGCAACAGATTGTATTGCATCAAAGTTACCTTCTACACTTGTAAGTACATCTGGCATTTGTGTTCTTTCATGCCATTGGTCTGCATCTGGGTCTAAGGTTAAGTTACCAATAAAGTTTGCAATGTTGAATGGGTTTACATTTAATTCGGTTGAAGCTTTCGTTGCTTGTAAGTATGCATCAGAATCAAACTTCAATGTTACAATGTTATCATTAATTACAATGTTGTTTGATTTATCTGTATTAGCAGATAGACCAACTCTTCCAGTATATCCAGTAGGTCTTGCAACATTCATTGCACCATCCATTGCAACTTGATAGTCTGGATGTGAAGGGTTACCTACACCATGACCTTTAAATGCATCTACGATGAATCCAGATTTAAACTTATCAAACCCATCATCATCTAAAACTTGTAAACTATCAGTTGTTGTTTCTAACATAGACATTGTTACTGCATTTTCAAGAATTGTCAATCTCTTAGACATTCTATCAATGTCTCTCATTGTGTATCGTCTATGATTCTTTAATTTAATTGATACATCTTCTGCATGTGTTGTGTATGCTGGAATCTTTACTGTTCCAATAAGAATTGCATCTTCTATATCTCCACCAGCAACTGGTGATAGTGAAGACTCACCTTTAGAAACTATAAAGTCACCTTTAGAAGTTAAGAAAAGTTTATCTATTCTGTTTAGATAATTAGTTACATTAGATGTAGTGTTTGCACCAATCTTATGAAGGTCAACAGTATGAGCACCACTATCAAAAGCTTGTGTTGAATATGCAAAAGGATAAACACCTAATGCAGATACATCTGGTGGTGTTGCACTTATTACAGCATTGTATGTTGTACTAGATACTGTTAATTCTGGTGCAACTGCTGGACGATAATCTATCGCATCTCTTAATCTGAATGTACCACTTGGTTCAAAGGTTGCATTAGGGTCAATCCTATCTGCAACATAATGTGGCATTTCTTCAAACATCATATCTGTATATGAGTTATGAGTAAAGTAGTTACCAGCACCATGTGTAAAGTAATCTACAATAATCTTTAATTTACCTGCTGGTGTTGGTGCTTGTTGTTTTCTAGTTATACTTGCAAGTCCATAGTATCCATCTCTTTGACCATCATCGACCAAGAAACTATTTTTAATTTCTGGTGAACCTATGCTAACACTTGCACATGTTCCAACAGAACCTAATTCTGTTGTAATTTCTTCTGAGTTTTGAAATCTTTTATCTGTTAAGTAATAGAAGAAACATGTACCACCAGAGTTCTCTATTAATACACCCCTTGCACCAGAAACACTACCTTTTAGTAGAGTACCAGCAGCTGAAATTGCAACACTATTTCCTTCATCAGCAGTATATACGAATGAAGGTGGAAGTGCTTCTGTCGATTCGGTTGGAGTTGAACCATACGACACAGTAGAACCACCTTGATAAATGGCTCTAACTTTATATAAATCTGTTATACCTAAAGAGATATCTTCATGTTGATATCCTAATCCAAAAATTGCTGGGTCAGCAGTATTAACATTTATTACTGTAGACCTCTTCATAGTCTTTGTTGCAGCTGCAGCTGCAGTGTTGTCTCTTACTACTGTATATAAAACTTTACATACTTTATCATTTGCTGGTACGGCACCACCACTAATTTCTAATGATGCTGTTCCAGCACCAGAGAATGTTGTTGCACTAACAGGCACAACTGCACCTGTATCTTCGTTTGTTATTACATAATCTTCTACAGATTTTGCAGTGAATGTTTCACCACTAGCAGCACTAAGTGTAAGTTTACTGTCAGCAACTGTAACTAATCCTTGTCGTCTTACTACTTCTCTAGTTGTAGTACAATTACTAATACCATCTTGTGGTAGTCCAGAGATTGCGACTGTTTGATTTGATTTGTATAATTTAGGTCTAGTTCTTATAATTGTACCATCGATTGCACTAGCTAAATCTGCTGTTAAATCAACAGAAGTGTCTGATGCGATTGAGTTTACAATTCCAGTTTGACCATCTGGGAATAAAATCTTATCACCTTCTTCTAATTGGTTTGTGAATTTAGAACCAACACCAACTAATGCATCCAAGTCACCAGAACCAATATATGCAGTTCCAGTTAAAGAAACATTATCATCTAATACTAAGTCTCCACCAAATGCCTTTGAACCACCTTGATTAGCAGCAGTCTGGTGTATCCTTCTTGCTCTTTGAAGTCCATAGTTTCTTGGAGTTGTTGAACTAATTGTTGCAGTAACAGTATCGTCATCTTGTCTTGTTATTGTTTCACCTGCTTGGAATATACCAGTAACATTAATACAATTTACTACTGCACCAGATTGACTGTATACAGTTCCTATTGCATTACTTGAACTACCTTTAATCTTTGAACCACCAGTCATTGATACTGTACCAGTGTTTGTAATCTTAGTAAACATCTGGACATCAAATAGATACACTCTATAGTTTGTACCATCGTTGTCTATGTTTCTTACTCTTGCAACACCAATTGCACTACCACCACCATCTCCAGCACCAGAGGAACCTAATGCAGTATCATATAATAGAACTTCATTCATTGGATTTAATGAACCTTCATTACCAATGTCTGGTGAACCATACATGTTTTCTACTTTAATATAGTTCCCAAGTCTAAATGGTGATTCTACACCAGTCTTACTATCTGTAGTCCTTGCTTTATCCAGCGTGACAAACGATTGAGATGATTTATTAACTTGGTATCCTTTAACATATGCTCTACCAGCAGATACATTTGCAATAAATTTAGTTTTGTCCCCAGCTGGTGTGTCTGTTGAAGAATAGACACCATTGTTTGTTTGGTTATTGTAATGTTCTCTAAATGAAACTGAGAAAGGTTGTAGTGTATAATCTCCACTCTCATCATAAGTTCTTTGTGCAAGAGAGTCTTGTAATCTTGCATACTCTGTCATTTGAGTTTTTCTTGTTACGATACCACTTTCAACTCTCATCAATTCGATGAAGTTAGTTGAGTCTGTTGCAGTTAAAGATTTCTTTGCAAGAGTTAAAGTAATTTTAAGTCTATTTGCGCCTGGAGCATTTTCGTTTGTTGAACCGATTGCATTATCTAATAGAGATGTGTCTGTTGTAGAATCTACTAAAGTTTCTGCAACATCAAGACCTATCTTGTAGGATGGAGTTGCAGAATATTTTTCTAGGATTAAAGTTTGTTTATTTACCTTGACAAAATTACCACGAACATACATAATACCTTCGGCAATACTTACTGCACTACCTTGAACTGAACCAACATCTGTTAATCCAGATTGTGAGAATACTTTAAATTCGTTATTGTCTGATGCAGTTGTATACTCACCAGTTGTGGCATTTGCAGTTACCCTTGAGATTTCTTCTGCGTCTTGGAACTCATTATAGAATGTAGTACCAGAGTTTCCAGTTCTAAGATATTTTACAAATAGTGTTAGTGGGTCAGAAGTTGTTTTGGCAGCAGTATCTACGACCTTTGCGACAACACCAGTTGTTTCACCTTGAAATATTTTATCTAAAGAATCTGCTCTGAATGATTCAGTTGCAGAAGTTCCACTTCCATTTGGATTGGTATCATTAACCTTTACTGCAAAGAACTTATCATCATAAGTTGTTCTTGCACCAGTGATGATGGAACCTTCTTTAAAGACATGGTTACCAAATCTTTCTATCTGGTTTTGCAGTATAGATTGTAATTGTGTTAGTTCCCTTGCCTGTATAGCAACTGATGGTTTAAACAGAACTCGATGAAAATTCTTCGAGTCTGAGTAATCATCATAATAAGGACTAACATTAAGGTCTGTTTTTTGAGCCACTGTTAGTTATCCTACATTTCTATGATTAATTTGATGTCCTCAATCTGGTCAGCTGCCCTTGCAACTGCACCCCTATTTTCTATGTATACAATGTCACCAGAGTTTCTTTGAACTTCTGGTCTTGTTGAATCTACACTAGAGATTGTACCAAGACTTGCCCCAGCAGAACTGTATACTGTATCACTTGCACTAAAGTCATTGTATAGGTCTGTTGAACCAGTAGATGGTAAATAAGATATAATCCTATTTGTTGAGTCTACTGAAACTACGATACCCGCTGCACTTCCAGCTGCAAGAGTAGAAGCATTTCTAATCTTGTCGTCAACTGAAGGCATAGTAGCACCAGATGCCATTGTAAAGGCATTAGATGCACTTAATGTACTTGCACTTGATAGAGTGTTTGTTCCTATGTTTGTTGGGTTTACAATAAGACCTATTTGTCTGAAATCGTTATCAGTTGGGAAGTCTCCACTTCCTTCTGCATACTCAAGTCTTGAGTTAACGATAACATAGTTTCCACCTAGTTCTTCAACTGGGTCTGAACCATGTCCAGCCTTAGGACTTACTATAACATCAAATGTTGCACTTGAACCAGAACCAGCAGATGCAATAAAAGTTGCACTGTTAATACTTGCTACTGAATATCCAGAACCTACTGCATTTATTGTTGCAGCAGAAACTGCTCCAGATGATACTGTTATACTTGCAGTTGCAGAAGAACCATCCCCTGCGATTGCAACTGTATAAGTCCCATCTGTATATCCAGAACCAGCTGCTGTTACTCTTATGTGTTCGATTGTTCCATCGACTGCACCATTCTCTACATCCCATTGTGCAGATGCATCGTCAGAAGCTGCAGTTCCTAATGCACCAGAATCACCTTCTACAGCAGCCTTTGCACCAAGTGTCTTCACTGGTATAAAGTCTGATGTTACGAATTTGATTACATCTGATGCAGATATTGAATACATATATTTCCATCTGTATCCATCTGATTCGGTTGGTATTGCAACAGTAGTGTGGTCTGGTTTAACAGTAGAGTTTGCACCACTGTTATTTTCTATACACTTGTACACATTATAGTCATCTGTCATTACATAGAATGTAGATGCCCATAGTGTGGATGCACCACTTGTTGATGTGTTAGATGATGTATAATTATGTCTATACTCATCGTATGCTGTTCCACTTGTCCAGTCTCGTCTTACAATGGCATGACTAACATCGGTACTTGCAACTTTCTTAAGTGCAACCATGTTTGCGTATGCATCATACTCATCATTCAAAGAGTCTACTGGAGTTGGTGGATTAGAATCGTCTGACCATGCAGATGGTCTACCAATAAACATATACATGTCATTTCCAGACTCCGAAGCAACTTCACGAAATTGCTTTGCATTGTGCAAACGAAATTTTTCTGTTATAATCGCTGCCATTTGTTTTTCCTTCCTCTAATTTAAAAAAATAAATTTTAATTCTAATAGGTATTTATACAACTTTTATGCACCAGATTGAACTGATGCAGAAAAAGTTAGACTTGTTCTCATACCTTCATTAATTTCCAATTCTGATATAGGTATATTTCCATATAAGGTACTTATATCACTAATTTTGACACCCTCGTAAGGTGCCTCTTCCAAGAGTTTCCATCCACTTTCCATAAGGATTAAATCCCCTTTACCAGTTTCAGTATTAATGCCATCAACATTGTTGGCTGCATTTCCAGACTCTTGTCTCATTCTTTCTTCAAATTCTAAATTTGAAGAGAATCCTATTCTAGATAAATCACCCAGTGTTGGCCCAACTGCTATTGTAGGAGTTGGTAGTATACTTGATGACATCTCTTGTACTAATGCACTATCGTCCTCGAAGATTATTCTTCCATGTTCTTCGTGTCTGAGGTACATACTTCCAAAGTTTGGTGTTCTTTCAGTTACTAACTTAACTGCAACTTCTATATCTGTTGCATCTTCTATTCGTAACTTACCACCATCCTCTAGTATTAATTCTTCTGTTGGGTCTACTACCCAACCATTAGTGTAATATTGTTTTCCATCAACAGACTCACTTGCATTATATTCTTCCCACTTAGGTTCTAACATTAGGTGGCCATGGTCTGGTTCTGCAACCAATCTATAACCATCTTCGGTTATCATTTGTTCATGGTCTGAAATTCTAACTGAGTTAAATCGTTTTGAGTCGGATGGGACTTTATGTTCTTCTCTTCCTGTTGCAAGGTTATTTAATATTGAATCTCTATTTGCACTTTGTATTGTATCACCCCAATCTAAACCACCAGTTATTCTTAGGGTTGTTGTTGTGCTAGTTGATTGGTCTGTTCTTGTTCCTTGTTGGTTTGCATCTTCTTTACTAGAAGGTACTACTGCAAGTGTCTTACCACTCTTAGTGGCTGCACTTGCAAAGGTTTGAGTTACGATAACATTCTTAGTTCTGTTCTTCATTACAGTATCATAGAACTCGTTAGGGTCATCTGATACTAATACTCTACCTCTACCTATAAATCCATTTAGATAATCTGCATGTGCATAAGGTTCTGCACCACCTTCTGTTGCAGTCTTACCACTTACTGCTGTAACTGGTTCTGTTTGTATTTGTTCTTTTGGTTCTTCTTCAAATGGATGATGTGATTCTACTTTAGTTGCAGTAAAGTAAGTTGTGGATAATGCAGTGTTCTTAATATCTTCTGTTGTAAAGTTTCCTACATTACTTCCATAAGGTTCGGTTGCACCTATCCAAAGTATCACATACTTGTTGGTTGTATCATGTTCCATGACACGAGCTTGTACTCCAGATGTTGCACCTTTAACTATTGTACCTACTGGTAAAGTTGTATCTAATGTGGTATAATATATCCTGTGGTGTGCATAGTGTGGACTGATATCAAGTTCTTTAATAACTTCATGACCGCCTGCTTGTACATTTGCACGAATAATTCTGTCGTATAATCCAACATCTGATTCAACAATAGTTTCTCCAGCAATAAATGCTTGACCTGAGCCTTGGTCGGTACTAACATTTGCTGGAACTACTGAAGCAACTTCTGCTTTCTTTCCAGATGACTCACCAACAATACCCCAAGGCAAGTGTAATGCATTTTCAGATGTTTGGTTAGTCTGCCATGCTTCTTTACTTGGTACTGGTAGGTTCCACCCAGAGAAGTGATTATTATCTTCGTCAAAGTTTGAACTTACATTCAGTTCATCTTCAAGTAAGTATTGTTTGATTGCAGTATTGTCTGGTATTAAACTTTCAACTGTTATCTTACTGTTACCTGTATCTACTGATACAACCTTCATTCTTAATGAACTTAAATCACCACTTGCAGTTTTAAATTGGTTCTGATATACTATCTCACCTACTGTAAAGTCTAATGCACCAGCTGGACTCATAGAATCTGTTTCTAATGTTAATGTCATCCTATCATTAACAAGGAATCTTTCAGAAGTTAATACTCCATAACCATCTTCCAATATAATGTTATCTTCTGTTGCATAGAATGTATCTACTGTTGTTCCTGTATCTGTTCCATCTTCCAATACAATTTTTAGTGGGTCAATCTTAGAACCAATGTATAGAGTAGGAACGAATGACCTTGTAGTCTTTGTTCCATCAAAGTTTGCATTATATACATCTGCTCTACTGTCTATCTCTGAACTAATTGCAACCTCTCCAAAGAAGATTGTACCTGCTGGATTTAGTAATTGTTTAACTATAGAACGATATTTAGCAATACCCTCACCTACCTTAATGACATATGAGAAGTCTTGGTAATAATGAGAGTCATGAATTCTTTGTGATGTTACTGATGGGAAACCTTTATCGTCTGTATAGTTTCCATCTATTTTTGAAACTACAGAGTTCTGAGCTCTTGCAGTTGCATGGTTGAATCTTTTTATATCAAAAGTTTTACCATCTGATATAGTTACAGTTTCACCCTGTTTAAATTGTCCTGTTGTATCTGTTATCTCTATTAGTTTTCTATCTGCATCAAACTCTTTAACTTCTCCAGTTGCACCAGAGAATCCACCTGTTAGTGTAGTGCCTACAATTGGGTTTGCACTTATATTTTCTACGACCATTCTTACTGGCCAATTTGTTAAACCACCAGACTTGTCAAAGTGATTTCCTTCTGTTATGATTCTTAATTTTCCTGCTTTACCAATGTTATCACCATAACAAGTTATGTGTGCATTTTTACCTTGTGTTAAATCTGTATCCTTAACGACTGCTGTAACAGTCCCCACTTTTATTGTATCACCTACTGCTGGTTTAGTTGTATGTGTTGCAGTACGAGATTTTGCAACAACTACTTTTCTAATGTCTTCATCATGTTCTACAATAGTACCCCATGTAGTTGAACCAGTATTATCGGTTAACAAATCACCAACAGCAAACGCTGGTGTAGTTCCTGTATCTGTATAGAATATGTTACCACCAACATACACTTTAGGTAATGAAGTAAATCCATATCCTTCATCTAGGATTGAAACCCTTGAAACTGAACCTGTTGGGTCTGCACCAGATTGGTCGTAAAGTAAATTACCTTCTCCTGTACCACTCTCTAATATAATATTAGTCTCGTCTGGTTGTGCATAAACTAGAACTTCTGTTCCAGCATTACCAACATAATTTGCATGTCCACTATCTGCATAGTCTCCAACAAAAGTTACTACAGTTCCAGTAAGTGTAATGTTTGCATCACCCTTTACATGTTCGTAATTTGTAAAACTATCTCCAGTAGTTGAATCTGTTATGTTTGACCTCTTAACAAATACTACTACTTTCTCTGGGTCAAACACCATCATGTTATTGTGTTTGTCTCTACCACTAAATGATACTTGTGCAGATGTTGTAATATATTCAAATGCACCAAATGTTGTTCCTGCTTCTAGGAACATGTTACCAGAAGTAGATGTGACTTGTCCTAATGCAAGACTACCACCTGAGCCTCTTTCATCAAAGACAACATAGTCTCCATCACTATATCCAGTTCCTTTATTTGCACTATCTACAAATATCTGTTCTATACCACCAGATGTTATTTCTCCTACCATTGATGTTGCACTTTGTCCAACACCTTGTTCTGATTCTGGTAGGGATATATCTACTTGGTCGGATACACGATACAATGCACCTTGAGAATATTCATCTGAATACATTGAACCTTGTGATGGTGCTTCTGTACTTGTAGTGTTGACTGTTTCTCTAACCATCTTAGGTAGTCCACCATGAATCGGATGATTAGTTGTAATGTTTGTAGTTGCAGTTTCTAATACTAGGGAATGTAAAGTTTCACCTAACCAAGAAGGTGTCCTAGTTGTTTGTAATCCTGTCTCTAATAAGAACCCTTCTGAGTCTTCTGCTTCTGCACCAACATTACCAGTTCCATCTTCTAGACTGATTGTGACTCCACTTTCTGTTGGTGACAAACCACTAGAAATACCTCTAACAGTTGCATAATAGAAATCAGTTGCCTTCTCTCTTGATTGAAGTTCTACAGTATCACCTATTGATAGAGTTCCAATATAAGGAGTCTCTATTCTAATTGCATAGACATTAGTACCTTCACCAGAAGTTACCCTTGTGGTCTTATCCACTTGAATATTGGTAATGATATCTTGAGCTGCATCTCTCTTGATAATTCTACCAAGAGGGTAATCTAATAAATCGAATGTTGAATATAAGTGTAGTAGTTCGGTTTCTACCCATCCAGAATCAGATGGTGCTACTACATTATCTTGTGGGTATATAATACTAATGTCTTCACCATATAATATCCTAAAAAGGAATTGATATGATGCAAGACTACCTTTTGCATTGTATATCTCTGAGATATGTTTTGCAAGAATTCTTTTGTCTGCGATGACCTCTTGGTCAATCATCGGCATGAAGTCTTCTCTAAAGTAATCTAAGAAGTCTCCAGTAGTCTTATCTACATCTGCATATGAGAGTAGATTGTTACCTGCCATTAATGAGTTACCTGTAAAGGTATCTACCTTTGCAGTGTACCCACTGTTCTGTCCTACAATCACTTCATCTATTAAGAAATGAGATTCGGTAAACAACTCTATGTAGAGTTTAGAATTACCATTTCCTAATACATCAATTCGTGCAGTTGCACCAGATGTAGAACCTACAACATATTCTCCTACTTCCCAAGAACCTTCTTGGGTTACTCCAGTAGCAGAATTCCTTTCTAATAGAAACCTAGTAGTAACGACTGGAGAAGGTGAGTAAGTTGCTGTCTCTTGGACAAGACTCCCTACACCATCTTCCAGTCCTACTGTTTCTAAATCAGTTCCTTCCTTGTGTACTAATATTCCTTTTTCAAGAAAGTCAAAGTATGCTTCAAGGAAGGTCTGAAAACCAGGCCCATCTTCTGACATGAAGTTAGGTAACAACTCATGTAGTTGGTCTTTAATTCTGTCGTGAAGAATGGGCATAATTATTAACTGATTGTTCCGCCTTGATTAGCAAGAACTACCCAGCCATAGGTTGCACCAGTGTATAACATAATACAACTGTCACCAGCATCTGCCATTGAAATTTTACTTCCACCAGTGAAAGTACCAGATGGAGTAATCTCCATTGCAGTACCACCACCATCAGCAACTACACATAGGAACTTAACTTGTCCTGTACTTCCATTTGGAAGTGTAAGAACATCAGTTCCAGATGCACTAATTGTGATGTAGTGTGCAAATTTACCAGCTGTTGCTGTTGCAGCATTACTTGTAAAAGTAATTGCTTCAGCACTTTGTGCAAAACCCAAGTAATCTGGAAGGTTCTGTAAAACATTACTCATAGATACTTTCTTGTTTACTGGAGTTCCAGCAGGGTCGTCAATAACATGTAGCAAGTCTTCACCTGCTATACCTGTCCCTAAATCGGTTAGGGCCGTTACTTTCTTATCCGCCATTTTAGTTTCCTCTCTAATTTAGCATTAATTTAAACCCACAACATGTGGGAATTCTACTTCATGCATATACATGAATCATAGTTTAGGAGTGTGAACTTGAGGATGTATATCCTACCCCAGCACTCGTATCACCAGATGCAATAGAGTCTGAGACTCCAGTTGCACTTATTAATGATGTGTTAACATCTAGAAGGTTACTTCTAAATGCAACTGCATCATACGAACTTGGTATGATAGTAAAATAAATGGTGTTGTCTGTATTTGCTGTTGAAATAACATTGACTCCATTTATTGTTATTTTACCATTCAAGTAATCGACAGTTCCAGCTTCTTCTGAAGCATAAACTCTCGTGGAACCTGTGAAGTAATACCTTCTAAGGTTACCAGAACCATCATCGTCAAAGTAAGATGTAAATGCATCTCCACTTACAACGAATCCTGTTGTCTCTATAATACCACCACCATCTTTATTATAACCAGTGTGTGGATTATGAAAATTGTTTCCAGCACCAAACTCTACAGTGTATCCTTTTGATTCAGATAGAGTTGGTGATAATGTCTTTCTTAATTTTGTTGTTGTGACATTCGATAGGATACTAGATTCTGCACTATCTATATCGTGATTTAATACAGAACTTCTGAACACTGAATCGAATCCACTTAAGTATTTTGTATCGTGTGCAACAATAGCAGCTTTAACTAATGTCTCTAACTCGGAAGAAGTCTTTGTGGTTGCACGAGGATTAAATTTAAAATTGGTGTTAATTATTATCTCTATCACTTCTGCATCAACTATGTTCGGTCTTACTGTCAACATATTTAGTGTCTTTAAAGAAGACTTTAAATTTGTCTTTTCAGTTGATGTTAATGTGTTTACTGTTTGACTTGGTTTGATAGAAATAAATACCTTTCCATATTCTGGTGGTTCATTATCTTCACCACCCCAGACTGCAATTGAATCTGCGCCTGGATATAAAGTTTGTAGTTTAGATTTATAATCTTCTACTGTTACTAATCTGTTTTGAGATGTGTAGAATTTAGAAGCTGCAAACTTAATTGATTCTACAGACTCTTTCTCTTTACCACCAGATGCAACAATACCAGTTGTAATAGTTACATCGGAGTTACCATTTATATTATCAGACATGGAGAAGTTCTTTGAACCATTCGCATGTACTTCATTAGTAACTAGATATGAGATAGTAATTGTGTCACCATCTAAAGGTTCTGCACTAACATTACCATCACCAAAATATACTTCAAAGAATCCTTCGTCATTCTCTTGAACATACCAGACTTTAGATTTAGATGTAACAGAAGATATATCTTTAGACTGCACCCATGATGTAGTTGTTGTACCAGAAGTAATAGTAATCGAAATACTTGTAGTGTCAACACCAGATTCAGTCATTGGGAATCTTTGGTTTTGTATCTGAGAGTTATACCTATAGATATCTGTATTCATACTTCCTTGATGAATTTCTAAATCGTCAAAAAGGAAGACACCATTTGCTGGTGCAATTGTCTTTGTATCTAGAACTACGAATGGATAATTTACTCCATCGAAATTAGTAGTAAATTTATGTCCTCTATTAATCGTCAATGCAGTAGGAGTTGCCCCACCAATTGTTGGACTATTTACTTGTACATCTAATGTTGCTTTACTAGCAGTTGCAGAGGTAGGAGTGTATCCTATTTCCTTTGCACGAGATACTACATTCTTTCTTATTTGTGCAGTATCCAAAAACATTTCAGATGCAACCATGTTAGCATTAAATGCACTAACATGTGAACTGTATGCAAGAAGGTCTATTAATAAACTAATATTACTACCTTCAAAATCGTAGTCTTTTAATGTTGTTTGTCCCTTAAGATATTCCTTAAGGTTTGCTGATATGGAATCGAAATCCAAATCAGTAATGTTTACTTGATTACTTTTTATTGCCATCTTATCTTACTCTCTTTAATAGGACTGTTAATTCTTGTGGTTCTGGAGAACCAGTAACACCATAATGGATAGTAAGGTTAATAGAATTATCACTCTGGTCTGAATAGAATACATCATAGATTTTGCATCTTGGTTCTAATTGGTGAATAGTTGAGATAACATCTTTAGTGATACTTCTTCTAGATATGTCATCATTTAACTCAAACAACTGTCCTATTAGGTTCGTTCCAAAGGATGGTTTAAAAGGTCTTTCATAATGATTAGTTAATAATATATTTCTAAGACTTCTTTTTACTGCTTCCTTATCTTGCTTGAGAGTTAAATCTCCAGACTGAGGATGTGCAGTTAGATTGATATCTAAATCAGTATACCACTTTCGTGCTACATTCTTCCCTTTATTTGGTATTACTTTCATTTGTGCCATACTATTATTTATACGACAACTAAATGTTTATTTGACATAAGGGTACAGAAAATTGTATAATATGTGTATTGGTTATTATATATAAAGTTTAAATTAAATATAAAAAACCCTTGACGCAGGGGTACATAAAAGAGTATAATAGCTGTGAATGGTGAGATAACACCAAAAGAAAAAAAACCAGAAGTGCTTGAGAGTTCGACCTTCTAAAAAATAGAGAAACTCTACTTGACTAAGATTTAAACAAGTGTTACTGAAAAGGTTCTTAATCATTAAAACTATATAACAATTTAACAAGTTGGATTTACTGTTGAACTCTGGCATGGAAACGCAAACCATTGAGTTCATATGAAGGTTCCGAATAGTGCGGAAAAGTCATCACTGAACCAAGATACAAAACCAAGTCTCAACCACAATAGGTGCCCGAAGGTTAGTCCCCTTTGCCTGAAATAATGGAGCCAAAAGTCAATGACGATGATGAGGTAGGAGATTCCAACTAGAGATTTGATTCGACAATACAGAAGTGTACTTTATGCAGACAAGTCTCGGAAACATCCCACTCTTCGGAGTGGGATTTTTTTTAGTATGACATTGTATGACACTTTTCGAGGGTATGGCCGTCTGGTAACAGGGTAGGCCTCAACCACATGTTCGGAGATGACAAGTATGTATCTGCCCTGCCCTCTTTTTTATATTATTAACTTTCGTTTAGGCCATGAACAAATAAAAAGATACTACAGATAAGTATACCAATGAGAGATACTATATCGTACCACTTCATGACTAGAAATGCTTTTCAATATATCGATGTACCCAGATGTATGCTACAACAGCAATGCAGATTACTAGTTCCTTAAGAAGTTCACCAAGTTCAGTTACAGTAGTCATCGTACATATTCTTGACAGGTAAGATGAGCAGGAGAATGTCCAGTACAAACTGTAATAGTATCCTTTTCAAATTTCTTAGTGTAGTCCCAACTCGTTTGGGCAGTTGCACATCCAGATGATGCTAAAACAACTAGGAGTCCCATAAAGAATATATGAGTCCAAGTTTTGGAAGGTTTCATTTTATTTCCTTAGATTATTAGATTAAACACAGGTGTATTACTAGAGTAACACACCCAAATATTTATAATAGATATTACTCTGAATAGGAGTCCCATGAAAAATTATTTTGATAGAGCATATCCACAAGGATATAAAGAACAGATATGTCGGCAGGAGAATTCTCCGATAGGAGTCCCAACTCTGAAAACGCTATCGAATTCTCAAAAGAAGAACTACTTACCCCTTAACCACTATATTAGGAGTCCCATTAAAGGTATACCCCCCCTATAAGGCTCAGACGACTGGAGTGCCATCGCTATTGACATTGCTGTATGGGTCTGATATACTCATAGAGTCTGATGTGGTTGTAGTTAAGGTTGCAACTTCTTCAAGCCCAGAGGGTAATGAGATACTCTTAGGCATTCCAATTAGAGTGAGTGCATCACAAAAGGTGAATGGTATGAAGGGTATCTTTATTCCTATCTTCTCTAGTAGACTCATTACTTTCTCTACCCACTTCTCTAACATATAGATGGGATAGTCTATGTTGAACTTTCGCAAGTTCTCCATGATTCTGGATACTCTGCGTGCTGTTGATTGTACCTTCTCTTCTATAGCCCCACCCATGATGTCCTCTATAGTCATACCGAATATAGATAGGGATGTCAAGGTCTTCTCTAGTTCTTCCATCCATTGGTCGCCCTTCTTCTTGGCAGCCTCAATGAGCTTATCAAACATACTCTCTATGTCTAGGGACAATAGGTCTTTGAGCCCCAGTATAGACAGCCCTAAGTCCTCTACCAATTTGATGGCTTTCTTGAAGGCCTTCATCAGAAGGGCATAGAGACCCCCAGAAATCGTCTGTATGACCCATTCCATCATCTTCCTTACACCCATCTCATCATGTACAATACCCATCTCAGACCACATCTCTTGCATGCTAGAGGGCAGCATCTTACGATACTTCTCAAAGTTCTTCGTAACCTTTGCGATTAACTCTGCTTTATAGTCCTTATTCTTGAACAATTCGATGACATCGATTGAAAAACCTAGTGGTGTAGGGATACTTAGATTGATTGGGATGACTTTGGTGACAATTTCGGCCATCTTTATTTGACAAATGAACTTGAATTCGTTATGAATACACTGAGCGAGGTCTTGTTTTTCCCATTCTGGTATCTTTACAGTGGCATCTGGTATATACGACATAGGGAAATTACCTAGTCCTTCCTCTATACCATCAATTACAGCTTGTACAGCAGCCCCTTTTTCCATTAATTCTGCATTGAGAGTGATAGTACCTATCCTCTGTATCTCACTAGGAAGGGCTGCGAGAGAACCGAGAGTTTGTTGCAAGTCTTTTACACTAGGTAATAGTGTATTAGGACAGTCTAATTGTGGTATTGCAATCATGCGAAATTGTTGAAGCGCTCAAGATGGCGCTTTATCTCTTCGTCAACACAAGCCTTATATAACTCTGGTGTGGTAAGGTAGTTGTCACAAGATGGTAGTTTAGAATCATTCTCTTCCAATTCTCTTATCACCTCAGGCGCTTCGGCTTCGGGCAGGCACACGAAAGAACCATCTGTATCGTTATGACATAGGCCTGGAAGTATCTCAGTGGTGCTTACACATCCCATCATTAGGACACACATAAGGATTGGAATCCCCCTCTCTTGCCACATAAGGTTTTCAGTTTTATTTTTCATCGTTTTTGCCCTTTTTTTCATTACAAATTTATTATTTTTTATTATTTCCAGTGATTTTGGAGCTACAAAAAGGTTTCTTAGAGGTATTCCGAGTGCTTTTACCGAATATATTGTCCCAATTCTCACTAAATTTATTAAAATCTTTGATTGGTCTGGGTTTATCTCCCTTACCACCAATCCACTTACCACTCATTAAGAACCCTCTTGTTTCACCGAATTCAGTAGTATATTAGCACCTTTCATGTCTATATCACCACTTGCAGTAACCTTACAGTCCCCTTGTGCAGTGATATTACAGTTCTCTGTTGCAGTTATATTGGTACTCCCAGTGGTTACTAGGTTATAATTACCATTCTTTAATTCGATATCAGCACTACCTGCGATAAGCACTTTATGGTCTTTTAATATAATCTCTACATGGTCATTGACTATCTTAGTAATCTTTGTACCATCTGCGATTATCTCTTCTCTAGTACCACTCCTATGGTAAGTGTGTATCCTCTCTGCACCAACACTATCATCTACCTCAAAGACATGTCCAGATTCAGTCTCAGTAACCTTATTATATGGGTATACTGGTTTATAGATGTTGTCTCTATTCTTCTTCTGATACAACTCAGATTCCTTCACTATCGCACCATCGTGGCTAATAATCATACTATTGGGGTACTGGTCGTAGTCTCCTCTACCTGCTGGATTGATGTCTGATTGGTCGTAATACTCTTCTTTAGGGTAGTTCTTAGGTGTTCCTTTCTCTACTGTAGTACCTGTGCCATCTAGTTCTTGTTTAATATTTGATGGTCTGACCGGCGTATCTGATAATTTAACAGACAGTCCGAATCCCCTTGTTATGTGTTGTGGGTCTTTTCCATCTGGTTTACCTTCGTATGACTCTTGTCGTGGGTCATTAAATCCCTTGTCTGGTGACCTTAATATTCCTTCGTTTCTCTCGTCTAACTTGTAATGTTTGCCTGGCGTACCGAATAATGTACCAATTATCACTGGGTCTTGCATATCATCACCATCTCTCCAGAACCCCATTACTGTTGTTCCTTCTACTAATCCATGTGGTGATACTCCTAATCCAGACAATGAACTACCAGTATTCGGCATTAAAACATCACTCCAAGGCAAGTCTGGTGTTGCGATGTTCTGTTTATCATCACTATGGACACCATATATCCTCACTCTTACTCGTCCTAAGAATGATGGGTCAAATCTATCCTCTACTATACCAGTAAAGAATGACATCTCATTTAATCCACCGAATTTAATCATTTTTGATACCTGTATGTTCCTTTTTCTTGTCCATCCCAATTAAGGTCTGTTACTTTGCCCTGTTCTTCAATATAATCGACATATGACTCCAGTTTTGATGATTTCTCATACTTCTCTCGTAACCAATCCTTATATGTCTCTGCATATTCGTCTCTATCCATCCTATCTGGTGCAGATATAGGGTCACTAAACTCGTCTGAGTAGTCTAACCACATTCTGGTTACAAAACTCCTGTATAGGTCTTCTTCTGTTACTGTTGTGCTTGTCATGATGTCATTTGTCCTTCTAATCCTTCATTTGGTGGTACTGGTGGGGCATCGTAACCATCTATATTAACCTCTGCACCATCTGTTGAGCATGTTAATTGACATACTAACTCGTCTTTAGTACCTTGAAAGGATAGTGCAGTGATAAGCATTTCTCCATTCTGGAGTATTTCTGGTTCTTCTTCCCCGCCTGGAATAGGTTGTTTAAGGTCTAGGTTTATAACCATTCCAGCATTAATATTTGTTCGTCCAGAGATAACTATATTCATTGTATTAGTATCTAGTATCTTTTTGACCGAATTTCTTCTAAAATTGTGTAGTCCTGTGTCTTGGTGTAGTGAGATAGTGTTCTTATTAACCCCATTTATATTAAATTGTGGTTCATATCCGAAGTCAACTACTGCATCTTTGTATGTTATAATCGATTCTAGGCCCTCTATAGTCATTGCTATACCCATATCTCCTTCACCCTCAGTACCATCAGATGGTTGTCTATATGACTCGTTACCTATTCTAAATGGTGGTGCTTTACTTATATGAGTCCCACCTTCCCATTCTCCATCACCATTTAATTTATATTCTTCTTGTCCTAATATACTATATTCTATTTCTTGATATAATTTAAGTGTTGGATTATATGTAATTCTTTTACCAGAATATACTCCATCAGTTGTATTTTGTTCTGTATTAAACATTTCAACTTGGTTTATATCGTATATATCCATACCTGGCCCAGGCCTTCCTTCTTCACCTTGACCCTCACCATCATCATATGTTGCATCTTTATCTCCAGTACCACCTAATGGTTCACCAAATACTACCTCTCCATTGAGATATTTAATGCCCATCATGTCTTCTATTGTATGCAATCTATACCCATTCCTTGCAGTCTGATATAGATAAAAACTGTTTCTAGTAGTACCTTCTTCTACCGACATGTTGTGTACTAACCAATCAAGTGTATTATTTACTGTATAATTGGGTACTACTATATGGTAGTTTTGTGGTTCAGACTGTTGTCTTACTGACATCCATCTGCCATCAGTAGTCTTTTCACTACTATCTTGGATACCTAATTCGTTCTTTAATATTTTTGCACTGATATCTGATAGGGAACCAGAATATGCTTTAGATAATCTTTTTCTTTTACTTGCAATAGATTGTGGTGAAATAAAATATACTTTATATTGTCTAGTGTTACCATCAGTGGTCTTTTTCATTGCACTGACTTTATGAATCCTACATGTTACATCAACTTGCTCTTCAAATGGTACTTCTGTATCAATACCTTCTATACCAGAGAAATGGATACGAATATATTCCTGTCCAGTAAATCCTATACGATTAAATACATTACTACCATCTATTACTGTAACATATCCACCAATATGATTAGAATATATTGATTCAGATATCATAAAGTCTTGATATATTTGTTTTATATCAAGTTGATATCCTTCGTTGTTACTTATTGTCATGGAGTGCATGACATAACGATTTGGTGTATTTGCACCCTCTGGCATAATTAAGTCCTAATCACTTCTTTAAATTCTTTTACTATCCTATGTGAGAATTTACTTGGAATATATTTAATAAACCTTTTATCATTATTTAATGTTCTTTCATATTCTGCATTGGAAACTATAGCATATGTTGAATTATATTCAGTTGTTTTATTATTATTTGCATCAATATAATGGTGTGGTCTGTCTTTATAGTCTGCTAGTGCATGTAATGTGAATGATTTATTTGATTTACTACCAGTTACAGTTTCACCTACTTGGAATATTCCACTTACATCATTAATTATAACATGATTAAATGTAGGGTCAACATTAATCGCATATCCTGATGCTCCTGATGTTCCACCTATTATCTTTTCACCCATTGTGAATTTACTTGTAGCAGATGACACTATAGATGTAGGATATTCTGCAACTAGTGCCTTTCCAGTATACTTTCTACTAATATATTTCTCTTGCACTGAATCAGACCTAGGCCAATCTGCATGAGTTGTTAAATTATCGTTGACTAACCAGAATAACCAATATAAAGTTCCATCACCATATACTCTACTTGCAAGTGTGTCTGGTCTTTCACCATTATCTATGTGTAGGAATTCATATCCTGTTACACCATCATCTGCATCATCGAATACTCTAACTTGTCTGAATAAATCCTTTACACGAACTAAATTACCATCATTCTTGATGTCGTATTCCATCGTTGGAAAATACTTAAAATAATTACTCATTGCCATATGTCATTAACCCCCACCAAAATGGTCATCGAATTTTTCTTGATTCATCTCTGCATCAGATGGGCCTTCTCCATCCATAGAGTCGAATCTTGACTCATCTGGGAAACCTTCTGCCATCTCTGCATCAGTTGGTTCTGTCCAACCACCGATTAGTTTATTATCTTGTCCTATAGTTTCTTCATCAGATGGTGGATTATCTTTAATCATCCTTGCATCTCTATTCATAGCACCCATCATTGAATCCATTCTACTATCTCTGTGGACTGATACAAATTTCTGGTATCTTTCACTATCCATTGTGATAAGTTCACTGAACTCTAGACTTAATGTTATTCCATTTGGATATAATCCAGATGCAAAGTTACCACCTTCTTCTGCCTGTTCTGGTTGTCCGATAAATGTCATATCAGAACCACCAGAATAGTCCACACCAACCTTAGTTAGTCCAGATGGTAATGGTTTTTCTAATTGTTTTGAAATAGGGCCAAAATAATCCAACTCAAATGTGTATGGTATATGGAATCGTCTTGGACTTTGAGAATCTACTGTTGGTAATGAACAGAGTTTTAATATATAAATGATTTGTGCAATTGCATCTGAATCTTGTTGATTAAATGGATGTAAGTCGAATGAATATGTGTGTTGTCTAAACCCTACACCCTCAAACAACTGGAACTTAACTGGGTTTTGTACTTCACCTTCTGCAATTGGTGTTAATGGTGCAAGTGCTTCTAATACTCCTCTACCAAGTTCTTTACCACCACCAGTTACTACATCAATGAAGGTATCACTGAAACTTCTACCACCTTCATTAGTTCCACCTACCCCTTGATAGTCTGCATCCATTACACTTTGTGTCATAGCTGCACCTAAACCTATTTCTTCTGTCTTATATGTTACTGCAATGTCATCTTGTATCTTAGGTAATGGAAGTGCAATCTCATATCCATCTCTATTTGCAACTTTAGCCCCAACTTGTTTCATGGTTCTAATTATTAAGAAGTTATTTACAAATGATTGTTCTTGGTCTGTTGGGAATTGTACTCTAGTTATCTTTTCTGGGTTAACACCAGTATCAACAGCACCCATCTGTAACTTTCTGTTTACTGCATTTCTTTCCTTCATCTTATCTGCATGTGATGTGATAGATGAAGGCACATTTGATATATTCACACCAAACTTGGCTGCAAATAAATCGTCTAATGCATCAGATATGTTTGCATTGAACATGTTTCTCTGTCCTTCTAGTGCAGAGTTTAAATCTGCTTTAACAGAACCCATTAACTGGTTTTTGAATGATTTGAATAATCCTTTTAACATATGTAACCCTAAATAGTATTGTATTTGATTTCTATAGAGTATTTATATGAGTTACAAAGGAAGATTTAAACCAAAACACTATAATAAGTATAAAGGTGACCCAACAAAGATTGTTTATAGGTCTTTATGGGAAAGAAGATTCATGAAATATTGTGATGATAACCCTAATATACTTAGATGGTCTAGTGAAGAAGTCATTATACCTTATCGAACAGATGATGGTAATCTCCATCGTTATTTCCCAGATTTCATGATAGAATATAAAGATGCTCAAGGAAAGTTCCAAAGAGAGATAATAGAAGTCAAACCAAAGAAACAGTGTGCCCCACCAGTTCGTGGTAAGAAGGCATTAGGTCGTTATATATCAGAAGTTAAAACATATCGTAAGAATGAACTTAAGTGGGATGCAGCCAGAGAGTATTGTGTCGAAAGAGGATACAAATTTCGTATATTAACAGAAGACCACTTGACTTGAGAGTATAAATACTAGTATGGCAGGAAAACTATTTGACAGATTAGAACAAGAAGCCTTTAGAGGTGGAATCCAAGCAAGGACTAAAGAGTCCATGAAGTGGTTTCGTACTCGTGTGTCTCAGATAAAAAGAGTTAATTCAAGAGAGATACAAGCTGAAGCAAGACAGAAGTCAAGACATTTGTTTGGTGAAATGTATATGATGTTCTATGACCCAAAACATAAGAAAACTCTTCCATATTATGATAGATTCCCACTTGTCATTCCTTTTCAGAAAGCAAAAGGTGGGTTCTTAGGTCTAAACTTGCACTACTTACCACATGGTCTTCGTGCAAAGTTCCTTGACCAATTGTATGATACTACAACTAATGATAAGTATGATAACACTACAAGGTTTAGACTGACATATGATATACTACAAAAGGTATCATCAAATAATGCCTTTGAACCTTGTGTTAAACATTACCTATCTAGTCATATTAGAAGTAAACTAGGTGTAGTTGATGCAGCTGATTGGGAAATTGCAATATTCCTACCAACAGAACAATTTAAGAAAGCAAGTGTGGCTAAAGTTTACACTGATTCTAGAAGAATAATGAGACAGGCAAACAACTAATGAAAGTAGATAGATTTAAAGCACAAGTAAACTCAATGGCAAGAACTAATAGGTTCAACCTTGCAATGTTTGGTACTGGTGGTGCAGTTAGTGGATTAAGAATGAGAGGACTCCACTGCACTACAGCTGTAATGCCAGGCAGAGGGTTTATGACTAAAACACCAATCGATTATGGGCCTAGAAGAACAGTTCCAACAATGCCCCAATACGATGCATTTGATTGTACCTTCCGATTAGAAAACCATTATGAAGATAGAGAACTGTTAGAGAAATGGCAAGAGGCAGTATTTAGCCCTGCACCAGATTTTTATATGAATTACCTTGACGATTACAAGGGAATCATTTACTTAGAACAAGTAGACCATTATAGCCAAGTTACATACAGAGGTGTAATGGTAGATGCGTGGCCGATGCAGATAGGGGTATCAACCTTTAGTGCAGACTCCAACAATGAAATACAAACTGTCACTGGACAGTTTAATTACAGATTTTGGTTTAGTGAGTTTACTAACTCAAAACCAGACACCTTTCTTGGTGGTATTCTCCAGAAATTTGGGAAGAAACTAGGAAGGAAAATAACATCCAAATTAGAGGATGTTGTATTTTAAGTATAAATACTTAAAAGAAATAATAGTGAGGAATATATTATGGCATTACCAAAGGTAAACCAAGTAGAATATACTGCTGAATTACCATTAAGTAAGATAGAAGTGGGATATCGTCCATTTACAGTTAAAGAACAAAAGATATTTTTAATTGCAATGGAAGATGGTACTGCACCTGTAGTGAGTAAGGCATTAATTAATGTCACTCAAGGATGTGTTACCAATGAGGACTTGGATGTTAGAAAAATCCCAGGCCCAGACCTAGAATGGTTGTTTTTACAGATGAGATGTAAATCTGTTGGTGAAACATCAACAGTAACCTTTAAATGTGAAAAGTGTGGACATGAAAATAAACAAGATGTCAACTTAGAAGAAGCAACTGTTGGAAAAGGGGATGTGGATTGGGAAGGTACTACCAATGTCCAGATTAACGATACTTTAGGAGTTAGATTATCAGCACCATCATTTGGAATGGTGGAAGAGAAGTTGATGGAAGTACAACAACTATCTGCTGAAGATTTATACGATATCGTTTGTTTGTGTATTTCACAAGTCTATGATGAAGAACAAGTTTGGGATAGAACAGACTTTAGTAAGAAAGAATTGCATGAATTTGTTGACAGTATGTCATCAGAGCAATTCAATAGGATGATAGAGTTCTTTGATGACCTACCAAGACTACAACTTATTAGAGAGTTTGATTGCGAAGAATGTCAACATCATAACACTTTAGAAATACAGGGCTTGCAGAATTTTTTCGTCTAGCCCTTTCTCATGAAAGTTTAGTGAACTATATGAACACTAACTTTGGATTGATGCAACACCACAACTATAGTCTTGCAGAATTGGAAGGACAGTTGCCTTGGGAAAGGGAAATTTATATTGCTCTTCTTATGCAATGGTTAGAAGAAGAGGAATTAAGAAGAAAACAAGAAAAGAACCGAATGTAGGTTCATAGGAGAGTAAAATGGCAGACAATGTAGTAATGGATACTACCAGAAATGAAGTCCAGATTGATTTGGATAAATTTATGGCTATGTCCGAAGAAATATCTGAATTAAAAGATAAACTAAGAGAAGCTACTGACCCAGAGTTACAGGACAAAAGAAATCCTTGGCAGAAATGGATTCATCTTGCAAAGACAGTCGATGCATGGAGAATTTGGCCAAGAGCATTCTTAAGTGTCTATATCTTCCTAATTTATTTCGTTGTAATGTGGTTTATAGATTTAGAAGCACCAACAATGGAACAAAGTGGATTGATTAGTATACTCGTAGGTGCTGGAGCTGCATGGTTTGGACTATATGTTAATAGTGCATCCAAAGACCATGCTGCTGATGCAAATAAGTAAATAGGATAACCAATGGCCAACACCACTGATAAAGTAGACCCACAATCGATGCAAAGAACCCAGACTAAGGGTAAATTTGACACGAATGAAAAATGGCAGAAAAAGGTCAATGAGTCTAATAAGATTCAAGAAGATGAACTTAAAAAGAACAATGCCGAACTTATCAAACAAGGTAAGTTAACCGAAGACCAATCCAGAAGGTCAGAAGACCTTCTTGATGCATTGCAGAAGTCCCAACTGGACACAAGAGCCAAGATGATGAACCCAGAAGTTCATCAAGAAATGGCTTCGTCTATTGGTATTCAAAAAGATGTATTCATCGCACACGCTTTATCACAAGGAAAAAGAGAACAAGAAAAACTCCAACTGCAAAATGAAATAAAAGCGATAGAAGAGAATAATCTTCAAACAACCGAAGAAGGTTGGACTAAGAGAAATGAACTTCAAGCACAAATTGATGCAATCGATAAGAAGAATGAAGATTGGGGTAAGAACAATAACACTCTTCTATTTGGAATAAAACAGTGGACTAAAAAGACTTGGGAAGAGATTGGTAAACAATCTTATGGTGATATTCTTGGTGATGGATTTGGTGGTCTTAAAGATGACTTCATGGGTCTTATGGGGCCTGCAAGTGCAGTGTTAGGAAACATTCCATTTCTTAAACCTATTGCATCAATGACTGGAAAACTTCTTATGAAGACTATCCATGCTCTTACTAGAACTGAGTTCTGGGAAAAGAGTAAAATGGCAATGGCCAAACTCCGAGACAAACTTTCATTCAAACAATGGAGAATGGATAGGAGAGAGAAGAAGAAAGAAAGAAAGAAACCTATGAAGGTTGAAGTCGAGACAAAAGGTGATGATGATAAAAGTGGTGGTGGTGGTGCTGGTGTTGGACTTGCGTTAAAACTTAGAGGACTTGCTATGGTTCTACCAATGTTGGCTGCACCAATAGCTATCTTAGGGACGGCTCTTGCTGCTCTGGCACCAATTGCAGGGCCAATGGTAATAGGTGCTGGTGCATTAGGACTTGCACTTGCAGCTTTAGGTGCTGGTGCTGGTGTTGGACTTATGGTACTAGGTGCTGGTCTTGTAGTGGTTGGATTAGGTATGGTCAAACTTGCAAAAGGATTTGAGGCATTCACTGACTTAGATGGTGAGGCAATTCGTTTCAACATATCAGAGATTGGTAAATCTATGGGATGGTTACTTGGACTTGCATTCATAGGAACAATAGCATCTGTTGCTGGTAAGTTATCTGGTGGTATACCAGACCTCGCAAACTCATTCAAATCATTTGACCCTAATATAGAAGGTAATGTACAAGGTAAGGATGTTGCATCAAATATCACTGCACTTGGTATTGCAATGGAATCATTATCTTCAATTGCATCTACCTCACTAGGTACATCCTTTAAAGGTTGGGTTGGTAGTTTCTTCACTGATGATGGTGAATCACCAATGGTGAAGTTAGCAAATGACCTTAGAGCATTTGAAACAGTAGATGGAGAAGCACTTGCAGCTGCAGCTCCTGGCATTATAACCCTATCATCTGCAATGAATGAATGGGGTAAGAATGCACCAGAAACAGGTGTATGGGATGCGATAGGTGCTGGTTTAGGTTCCTTGTTTGGTACTGATATGATGTCTACTCTAGAAAAGATTGCAAACTTACCGCCAGGAATTGATTCAAAGGCAGAAGCACTTTCGTCTGTTGGACAAGCATTTAATGAACTTGGAGAAGGTATCAAAATGCTTAATGACCAAGACATGGATAACTTCTGGTCTGTAATTAAAGGTTTAGATAGAATAGACCATCTAACTATTACACCATCTGTTTCAGTTGCAAATATTGAAGATATGGTTACTTTTGGTTCACAAGCAGGTGTTGTAATCAATGCAGCTGCTACTGCTGGAGCTGCTGCTTCTGGTGGTGGAAATGCAACTATGAATCAAGCAAACCAAGTAGTTAATAACATCACTACAAGTAATAGTAAACAATATGTAGCATCTGGTGGTATTCTAACCGACCAGCAAGTAAAAACAAATCAGAGATTAAATTAAGAATGGTTGATTGACTGGCCCCTACACCCGCCGTCTAATCCGATACTTCTCTGCCGCATAAGTATCTTTCCTCGTTTCTTATACCCAACCCTCAAACCCTTCGTTGGTATAGAATCTCCAGACTCCATTAGGTGGTTCGTCTGGCCCCCGCAATCGTTTTAGTCGTGCATAATATTTATATAAAATTCAAGTTTGACTAAAACTCTACCTACACATCGTTTGCAAGTTTTTCAAAGTACGACATATTGTCGTCCTCATCTGCATCTGTACTTGGTATTGCCGTTTCAGATACACTTGGTATAGGTGAAGGTTGTGCAGTATCAGTAAAATCTTCTGAACGACTGGCTGCAGTTGCAGTCGGAACTGCAAGTCCAAGAACTCTTTCAAGTTTCTCTTTTAGTTCGTCATAAGATTTGAACTGGTCTGGTGCAATAACACCCTGTAGAGAGTGTTGTGAATTCCAAGTTGCTTCCAACTGGTCATCATTATCAAACAATGGAGAGGCTGCACTGAACTCTGACTTATCATAGTTCCAGAAACCATCTACCTTTCTTAGTTTGATTTTGAAGTTTGCACCTTCCCACAAGTCAAAAGGATTAACTGGTGTTTCATCCTCAAATTGTGGTTGCATTTTATCCTTCAGCATTTCAAAGATTTTCTTCCCAAATCTGTATAGGAATACTTTACCTTCATTCTCTGGATGTGCTGGGTCAGAAACAACATATATGTTAGAAACATAATGCAATCTTCGTTTCTGTTTCCTTGCAATATCCTTATTAGCTTCAATACCAGAGTTCCACAATTCAGTATTGTGTTCTGATACTGGGTCTTGTTTATTGAGAGTCGTTAAACTTTTCTCAATATACCATCCACCTGGCCCTTGAAAGCCATGATCCCAATACTGAACCCAAGGCATGTCTTCACCAGTTGGTGCCGGCAAGAACCTTACTTCAGCATAACCATTACCAGATTTATCCATTTCTATTTTCCAGAATCGGTCATCTGCGAATGATTTTTGGGTATTGTTACCACCAGAGGTCTCTAGTGATTTTTGCAGTGTATCGAACCCACTGCGGGATTTCTTTAAGTCTTGAAAAGACATAATATACTCCTCGTATTTATCGTATTAATCGTATAACTCGTTATGAGTCAGAAGGTGAACACTAAGTTCATCCTTCATATAATAATAATCTATGTTTTGGAATCTGTCAAGTAAAACTCTGAGTTGATTTGTCTGAGACATCCAACCTCTTTCGTCTTCCTCTTTCAGTCTAGTGTTTTCTGGGTCAGTTTCTAACCCATAACATCTAGTTCCAGCATAAACATTATTGTAAGTATTTATATCATAATTCCATATGGAATCAAATCCCACATAAACTATGTTATCATACTTTCCTGTCATGGAAGCCATTGCACTTGCAGTGGTTCCACAAAAGAAATTCTCGAATAAGAAAGGGTCATCTTCTGGCCCTCTCACTTCTTTAATCTTATAATCCTCTTCTATTCCTATTGCTTGCATTTCTAGGATACCTACATTACCATTACCCTTTCCATGCATAGTGATATGTGTATGTTCTGGTCTTATCCATTCTCTTACTGGGACATCCATTGTTGATTTAATCACTGGATATTCTTCATCCCTATGTAATGGTTCTGTCCATTCTCCAGAGAAGTAACACTGGTTGTACTTAGGGTATGCTGATTCAGCACACTCACCCATGATACTTACATCTACTATTGTAAGGTAGTCTGGAGTATAGTCTCTAAACAATGCATTACAACCCCATACATCCCCACCAAGAATATCTAAATCTAATCCTATTCTAGATTGTCCATTACCTATAATGTATGCAGTCTTTATCTGGTCTAACATAAGGTATGATGTATGTGGAAAATTCTTATTCATTTGTTCTAATGCAGATGGCTGCATATTTGTAAACATTTCTTGTGTATCACTTCTGCCAAACATTAATCATTATCTCTGAAATCTTTTTACTATCATAAGGTAAGAATGGTATCATCTTTAACATTCTATTCTTAAACTCAGGCCAAACATACTCTTCCTTTATAGGTAGTTTAGAGGAGAAATGTAACCTTGACTCAATGAGGCCATATGTAATGGGACTAATAGTTCTGGATAAGACAGCCCTACATATAATTGGATGACTACTATCGTCACAAAGAAATAAAGAATCCAAAGACTCTGAAAGTGCCTCCAGATTTTCACAATCCCTCTCGAAACTGTATGATAAACTTTGTATATATTTTTTGTAATGTTTGTAATTAGATTCACATTCTTTCCCTAACATGTCCCCTACCCACACATCCTCGTGGATAAAATTTGATATAAAGAAGTCTTTAAGTTCACTCTTGTACTTCTTTCCTACTTTTGCAAAATGGTATTTATCTTTTCTCTTAAGGTAAGAATCAAATGTTGCACTCTTAACTTTACCATTGTACTTTATAAAATCATAGTCAGATGTGAAATGAAGTTTCAGAGCAATATAGAGTTGGTATGCATCGAATCCTTGTCTTGAGTCTACCATACTGATGACTGTCTTCGTCTTATCTCTGCTTCTGCTTCACGAATCTTCTGCAATTGAATCTTTCGTTTCTTATCATTCATCTTCTTCTGTCTCAATTGAGAAGGTTTGATGTAATACTGTCTTCGTCTACACTCTTGGATGATTCCATCCCTTTCGACTTTCTTTTTAAATGCTCTCAACAACTGGTCAAAGGTAGGTGGTCTTTTTTTCTTATCAAATTTCTTATTCCTTTGATAACCTTTCTGTTGTTGTGGTCGTCTGTTATATGGTTTACTCATTATCTACCTTGTCCTCTATATCTCTTATGAGACCTTCTTTTGTGCTTATTCATCGATGATGTAGCAATCTTTATCTTTCTACCTCTTCCACCTTGACCAATAGATGAACTCTTCTTGGTTGGTGTGATTGCTGTAAATATTCGTCCTGCTCTTTTTGCCATTATTTTTCAAATTGTGATAGATTCCCCTTTCCCTTCTTTTTGTTAGGTTTTAAGAAATTTAGGTTAGTTGCATCCGCCTCAATCTTTTCTTTTAGAGGTGGTGTTATTAAATGTTTGACCGATTGTGGGTCTAGATAATGTTGTTCACAAAAGACTACTATTGCATCAATGTAGTTCATGTTCTTGTCTGCAACTAATTCTTCTATTGCAGCTGTGAATCTCTTTTTAGTAATTATCATTTATTTCTCTACTATATTAATTATCTCACGAATCTCTGATTTGTCAAGTGTTTATTTGTATAAATAAGAGTGATATGTTGGAATAAACCAGCATTATAATTAAAATCAAAGGAGTTTAAAAATCTTATCATGGGTCATTTACGAAATGTGGTGGCCAAGAACAGACAAGAATTGGACACATTAGGGAATTTTATTGAATTCATTTTCTGCTTAAGTTTACCCATTGCAATACCAGTTATACTAATGTATCTTGCATAATTAATTACCATACAAATCTCTATACTCATTTCTCAAAGACATGAGTTGGTCTAACCATCGTTCTGATGGTTCATCAATAAACAACTGAGAAGTACCATCTGATACAGCAATAAGTGTCACGATAGACTCTACCTGTTTGCCAGTCCTCTCTTCAAACATTTTTGCATATGCAGTCTCTTGACAGAAGTAATTTGTTATCCACTCTGGTTTCTTTGGTTTTGCACTCGTTTTAAAATCGATGACTGCAAGTTTACCATGCCACTCTGCAATACAATCCACCCTACCAGCAAGTTGTAGTTCATCACCATAAAGTGGTGCTTCAAGTGCATGGACTGTTCCAATCTCATCAAGTAAGTTCTTTACACAATTGAATGCAAGTTGTGTTGTAGGCATTGCAGTCTTATACTTCTCTTCAAAGTTATCACTTCTGATATAATCTTCAAACAATTGGTGTGCAGATGTACCATGTCTACTTGCTTGAGTTGATATCTTATTTGCTTTCTTTTCACCAACTCTCTTTCTCCACTGTTTGATTGCTTTCTTATTTGCAAGTCCAGTAACAGATGTTACTGATGGGTAGTTGTTACCATCTGGTGTGGTGTAATATCTCTTCCCATCTATATTTGTAGTAGGAAGCTTCTGAAAGTCGTAGTCTAATATTGTATGCGTCATTTTAATTTATCTAATCCATGTTTTTTAATTACATTATCTCTTCTTACATCTGATGCACTTCTAGTCTTAACTTGCTTTGCAAGGTCTGACTGAGGATGACCATCTGCAACCTTATGTAATACTTCGTTAAATCCACCTGTACCACCTAAACTAGTTCTTTCACCAGACTTACTGATTATCTGTGGTGCTTGAACTATTCGTTTGATATGTGGATTATCTTCTAGGTAAGTATCTGCTTCAGATATACCCATAAACTTCTCAAAGACTTCTTCTGTCTTAGTATCTTGAAATACATAAGTAGGCATTAGTCTCTATCCTCTTTACTGAATATACTCCAGAAGAGTATCCAGATAGTTCTAATGATAGGAAGTCTTTCTATGTTCATGATGCCCTTATCCTCTTCTCTAGGGTCTCAATCTGTTTGAGTTGTTCTTTGTTGGGTTCTTTGATAGTCTGTAATCTTTCTAATGCTCTAGACCTTCTAGCATTCCTTCCACCTGTATGACTAAACTTTCTTAACTTCATGCTGTTTCCTTGAACCAATATGGTTGTGGTCTATTCTTCCATGTAGAGAATGAACCTTTATCTTGTATGTAATACTTTCTATATGCAAGTACAGAACTTGTCATCTTATACTCTTCTGGCATACATTGTGGTGGTGGATTCCATGTGACTTGTGGTATGTTGTCTGGTGTTTTTGCAAGTGGAACTCTTAGTTGTCTATCACTTGCATGTTGTTTACCATACCTATATGTGTACTCATCACACAATGCAATGAATAGGTCATAAAGAAACCTGTAATGCATGTGAGATTCTCTAACCCATACTGATGATGGATGATTCTTATGTGTGGATTTATAGAGTTTGTGGGTATCTGCATATTCGATACCATCTAATTCTCTATGGGCGGTCGATAACATCTGTGCTGATTCTAATATCATCTTCACACAATGTTTGTCGTTGTGCATCTTTGCACATATGATAGGGTCACTATCTAAATAAAATATATTCATAATATAATTATACCACTATACTGGTATTTGTCAATCCATATCGTGCATCATCTGGTCATCATACTCGTTAGAGAATCTTTTCTTTTCTTTCTCTAATCTTTTTTCCAGAGCAGATTTCTCTGCTACTAACTCTGATATACGAATCATCAACTCTCTGTTCTGTTTTTCCATTTCATAGACATTACTTTCAAGTATTTTTTCGTTGTCTGGCACTTTTCTTTTCTCTCTTCTTCAATTGTGCTTGTATTATGACCCTTTCTTTTGCGTTGAAAACATCAACAGTTTTGGGCCCCCACAATGTTCCGAACCTACTCAACTTATCTGCAGCCGATAACATAGTATTCCATACATCATCTTCTGGACAACCCTTTCTGTCCTTCTCAAATAGTTTACGACTAAATCTTAATGACTTAGTTTTATGGTTTTCTGCATAAGCCGATATTTCCCTACCGATTTCTGCAAGTTTTAACTCTCCCTCAGTTGCATCATAATATCCCATATTATACTCCAATTATAAGGTTTTAAATTGTATACATTATATCAAAAAGTGAACTCACCTGTCAATAGGAAACTGTATAATATTTCCTTTTGATTCTTTCTCAACTTCGTTCTGCTTTTTAATCTCTTCTAAATCTTCTTGTAATTCTGCTGGGATAGAGTAACCCATTCCATCTAACATATCTCTTATAATCTCTGGGTCTTTCTTATAGTCTTCGTCTTCTTCATCCCAGAGTTGAAATATATCTTCGTCACTCTCTTGCATTATAGATTGTCTTGTTCTTAGGTAGGTATCACATACTAGTGATAAATGAGTAGTTGCCTTGTATAAGGACAACCAGTTTGGGTCTATTTCAAGTGGGTCTAGGTCTGCTTCATCAGCATATGCTACTGATATCTTTTGAAACCAACCATCCTTTTGTGTTATCACAAGAGCAATATCACCCTTGTTCATTCTTAATAAATGTTCTGCCATTAACTTGCCAGTGGATGTCCACTTGGATAAACTGTTGAATTGGGGATTATTCCATCCCTATGTGTTGAATATTTGTCTTCGTTCCACACACCATTTCTTATTAGGTGTGCATAACCATTTCTGTTCCAGTAGTCTTCTAACTTGGTTACCTGTTCCAAACTACCACCAGTTACCATTTCGTATTTGATTTTGTAGTTTGCAACACCAATTAAGAATCCATCTGAACATGATTGTTGTCGAGTTAATCTTGTGCTTTGATATTCTCTTAGATAGTCATCTGCATATCTCCAATATACAGTAACTAACCATGAACCATCACCTTGTTTAACTGCATCTTTATATGATGGGTTTGTTAAATTAGGTCTTGATGACCAATTCCATGCAGTAAAGTTTGCTGGGTCAAATGATTCTGATGCTGGATTAGAACCTAAGTCTGCACCAGTCCTACTATCAGTTCTTGTAGCACCTTCTGATGAACCATCATGAATTGAGTAACTATCATTGTGGATAGGATTCTCATCCTTACCATCAACCATAAGTGGGTCACCCACTCTTGAGTCTGTAAAACTGAATGCACCAGCACTTGGTGCAAAGATTCCATCTGGTGCTTTTGCATCATCTGAATCTCTTTCAGTCATAATCTTGTCGAGTAAATCATAATCAGTACCACTTCTTAACATCATATGTTTAGTGAATACTACTTCTGCATCGTCTTTCCAACTTGGTGCAGTTTGTGCCATCTTCTAACCCCTTGTTATCTTCTTAACTCTATCGACCTGTTGAGTGATGATTGCTTTTCTATTAGGCCAATAGATATATTCTTTATCCTCATTCTCCATAAGTTTATAGAGAAGTGGTAGGATAAGTTCTTCTGCTTCTGCAAGACTTGACTTTAATTTAGATACTGCAACATCTGTTGAACTACCCATCGATGTTTTAGCATCATCTAGTTCATCAAGTGCAGATGAGACAACTTTAGTAAGTATATCTACTTTACTATCAAGTTCCTCTAATTGTTTTGAACTAGCACCAGAACCAGAAGACTCTGCAACTTTCTTAAGGTCTTCTGCAATCTTCTCTTGGATTGCAGCTGATTCCCCAGTCTTAGTTACCAGTTCATCTTGGTCTACTGCTGTAAAACCGAAATCTAAATCTGCCATATCTTATTTCTTCCTTTTTGAATGTTTCCTATCAGCTTTAGGTACATCTAATTCTGATTGTATTAGTTCATCTTCATCTATTGTTGAAGACCCACCATACTCAGTAGTTGTAGTAGCACCTTTTGCTTCCTGTAACAATTGACTCTGATGTTGAGATTCTGCTAGTATCTTATCTCTAAGATTACCGACTGCACTAAATTCCTCAGCCTTGAATGCACCTCTGCCTGCAACAGTGTCAATAACTGCAATCATAGATGTAAAATCTTGAAGATTTATAAATCTAAGTTGCAACGCTTTTTGCTCTTCAGCCATAATAACTCCATATTATAGGTGTGGATACTGGGTATAGTATCGTATCCACGAATGATATAATTGACTCCTTACTATCCCAACTGGTTGAAATTAAAAACCTCATAACGACAGTTGAAATCACCCCCTTAATCTTTCAAGTTGGTTTATAGTCACTTACTCATCATAAATTATAACCCCATAATCCTATAAAGGACTAGATGGGAATCTACTTACTGGATTAGGACTTGTACTGCCCACATCCACCTGTTTCTCTACTGGAACTTCCCAGTCTGGATTGATACATGACCAACCTTTGCCTGGCACTCTCCAAGTAGAAGAATTCTTATCATAAAGAAATTCTATTACCTCATTATTCTTTGGGTCAAACAATTTAACTAGACCATAGATTGGGTCGAAGTGTCTTACTTCTGCAATGGTATTTACACCATCCCTATCGTAAGTTATACTTCTCTCTGTATCTGTTACCCCTAGTTTATTTGTTGATTCCATATTAGTATTTATACTTATTGAGGTGTTAGATTAAACCCAGCTGCTTCACAAACTTCTTTTGTGATGTTCTTAAATGGCATTCTTTTATGTCTAATCTCATTTAAAAATTCTGCTTCAGATTTCTCTAAAGACCTAAGAGTATCTAAGAAAATCTCTTCTCTCTTAGATGGTTTTGCTTGTCCAGAACCACCTTCTACCCAATACTGCATTCTTTTATAAACACGAATGAGTCTTTCTGGTGCCATATCCATAGCACCCGCTGGTGTATCTGGGTCTCCGATTACAAAATTATCTGGTAATCCATCTGGTAAAGTGAATTGAACTCTATCATCAAATGCAGCCTTTAAACAATAAACTACATCTGCCCTACCAGTAAACTGGGATAGTTGTGCAATCTGGTCTTTCTTACCTCTTAATGAGTTAACACCCTTAAGTATTTCTACAACACTTGGGTTTCTTGGTAAGGTATCAGCAGTCCACTTCTTAGGTTTTCCTTTAACCAAACCTTCTTCTTCAGCTGGAATATCTGCACCACCATCTTCTGTTGGTGTTTCTACTATCCTTTTTGCCTGTTCCAAATCATCACTTTCGTCATGTTCTGTATCTGGGCCTTGAAGAATTTTCTCTTTAACAGAACCCTTTTGAATTGGTTCTAACTCATCTTGTAGTTTTTGAGATTCACTCTGTTCTACAACTGGAGAACCATTTGCATCATAACCCTCTATGATTTTATCTGCTTCAGCCATCTGTTCATCGATAGTCTTTGCAGCTTTCTTCTCTAAAGTTTTTTTATTTAAGGAACCTTTAGGTCTTCCTCTTCCTCTTTTTGCCATAATCAAAAATCTCCGATATGTTCTTGCAATTCCATCAACCTGTTTTTAATGAAGTAGTTGAGTAGACCACTTCTTGGTTGTGGACTGAATTCAAAGAACTCAGTTAGAATTGCATCTTTATATTGTTTAGGTATATAGGTCAAATCTATTAATGTTCTATTCCTATTAAAGTTTCTTTCAACCTCTTGGTCTTTTGCAACCAATGGGTCTAATAGAATACCTCGTTTCTTTTTAGAAATAGGTCTTTGTCTTATACCTTCTACTATACAATCATCTTGAGACAATACATTGGGAATACCATCCCCTTTGTCACCACTTATAATATGGTTTTCAAGATATTCTTGTGCCTCATCTTTATTTAGTGTGATTTTCTTTCGTGTTATTGGTGAATATTGTGCAACTTTACTATATCTTTGTAGTTGCTGAAAGTCTTTATCACCACTGATAATCATAATGTTTTCTGACTCACCATACCTTTCACAAAGAACACCAATTACATCATCTGCTTCACACCCATATACATTGAGATACTTGTATGGGAAGTTATCTCTTAGTTCATCCCTAACTTTGTTAAGACATTCAAATACTAGATTCCAATCTAAATCTGATTCATCCCTACCTTTCTTTCTATGTGCTTTGTATAAAGGATAGAAATCCTTTCTCCAATAATGTAAGGAATCAGCACAAAGAGTTACCTCTCCATACTTATTAGTATATTGTTTCCTGTAGTTTGCAATGGATTTAAGACAAATGTGTCTTACTAGTTCCTCAGAGATTGGGTCTTTTCCACCCCTAGTCTGAGCCATAAGTGATGCAATCATCACTTGAGTCAAGTCAATTAGTATCATTTAGTTCACTTTCAATAATATAGTGTGTTGGTTTATTCTTCCTGTAGGTTTAGATGAATTTGTATTTATTTCATCTATTACTTTACTTAATACTATTTTACCACCTTTTAGGATTCTGTCAAGGAAATATTCTGTCCTGTTTCCTATCTTCTTAGTGGTTCCTTTAAAGTTCTGTAATGTTGTTCCTTTAACTGCAAGACCAGCTCTATCTAATGCAAGGTATCTAGTAACCTCTTTGGTCTTGGTATTGAATGTCCATAGTTCCATAACACCTACAATTGCTGTAGGGTCAAGTGATGTTAGTTGGTAGTCTGCATCACTCCACTTGTACTTTAGGTTCTTAATTTGTTGTTCCGCAGAATATATTTTTTTCCTTCTTGGTTTTCTCTTCGATTTACCTTCTGCATATTTCTGTATTCCAGTGATGATATCTTCATGGAATTGTTTAAACTTTTTTAATTGTGGTTTTGTAAGAAATGAATATCCTTCTTTTAGTTGTGGGTCAGTTCCCTCTATTGCTTCCATAATCTCATCAAGATTAGGTTTAAAGATATCTCCAATCTTTAGTGCAACTGGGCCAGATACTTTTTCATCCTGTAGATATGCAAATGTATTGAAATCAGATTTCTTATCATCTAACCAAACATCTATTGCATGGTCAATCTCACCACTTAATGCATCTGCTTTGTTCTGCATCCTTTCTTGGATTGATACAAATGGTTTCTTAGGTTCATACTTTCTCTTCTCTTTCTTTGCATCTAAACCAGCACAAATTTTATCAATTAGTGGTGTAATCTTTTCTGCTGGAGTCTTTCCACCTAAGAGTAGTGGTTTAGGAAAGTTTGGGTCAGTAATACAAGGGACATTTCTTATCTCCATACGAGCAAGAGAAGCTGTCGAATTAGGGATATACTCAGAATACTTTCTAACCCTTTCGGCATACTCTGATTTATATTCATTATGTTCCATCCAATCTGCTAACCATTTACTTTGGTCTTCTTTCTTGGACATATAGGAATACCAGTTGAAACATCCATGCAAATCTAATTCAGATTCATGGTCTGGCTCAACTCCATAATGGATTTCGTCTAATGTCTTTTGTTTTCTAGCCATAATAAATTAATTATTAATTAAGTATCATCTGTATAAAACAGATGGTCTTGGTGAATTGCCACTTGATGATACACATCACTCCAAAATGGTTTCACTTTCTTTGAATGATACCACAATGCACCTTTAGTATTGTCACTTGGTCTATCAAATAAAACCGAAGTTGCAAGTGCAAGTGATTCATTCCATGCATTCATTTCATTCTCATATGGTTCGTCAGGCTTGCCGTCACAGTACCACGAGAACTGGCATGAATGCAAATCAATCCTACCACTAGGGTAGTATTTGGTTTGTTTTACAACACCACAAATGGTGTTAGGAAATCTTGAGTCTGATACTCTATTAAGAGTAACTTGAGCGACTGCAATTCTTCCTTCTTCTTCTTGATTCCTTGCCTCCCAGTATATATTCTCTGCAAGACAACGAACCTCTTCTTGAGAAGATTCCAGAGCAAGTCGTTTAATTTCTTCTTGTCTCCTAATCTTCTCTAATTCTATATGTTCTTCAATTCGTTCAATCTGTTCGTTTTGAATCTCATTCTCTGTTTTGATATTATGAGTATGTACTATTACTGCAAGAATCAACCCAGCCGTAAACATTACAAGTGCTGGGAATCTGTTATATTCCTTATCCATAGGCACCTCTTTTTTACAGTGTCGAATCTTATTTATCACTTTTAAGTTTTTAAACCACCAATGCTTGAATTAAATTCTTGATTAAGAACAATAATCCTACTCCATTTAGTATTATTAATGCCCTATCTTTCCACAATAAAGAGACTACCAACCATAGGGAAACACCCACAATTGATAGAACCAAATCATATGTTTCTAATCCTACAACACCTCTTAGGGACATTGCCATCAACACAAATGCAGATGCAATCCATTTAATATACCAGTCTAAGGTATATTTTGGTGTTGCAGATTTAAAAATCCTTTTGGAATTTTCTAGTTCTTCCTTTTTGAAGTCACCTATTTTAGTGTCGTTCTTCATAAGTCTTCGTCCATTGTTGAAACACATCAATGGCCATCTTTCTAGATAAACCAAACTCTTCTTCCAGTACCTTTGGGGCACCGAACATATTCATTAATCCACTTTCACGCAGAATATCGAGGTAGATAAAAAATCTTTCTACCTTTTCAACACCATTCTCTGGTGCAACTTCACTCATCATAAATTTTCTCCTAATAAGTTGACTCTTCGTACTCTCTTATTTGAGAGTTTCTTGTTCTTTTTTGTCTCTTTCCTTGAGAGGGAATTAACCACTTCTCTTTTTGCTCTTGGCACTCTTTTCTTTGTCATCTTTTTAGTTTGATAAATTTCCTTCTTGACTTGGAAAACAACTTAGATGGTTTTCCATAAAAGATTTCTTCTTTTGTTCCTGTCTTGATATAACCTACATTCTGATTCTGTTCATTAAAGATGTAAGTATGATTGGGAACTTTTTGGTCTCCCCAATCTGTTATCTCTTTTAGATATGTTAAACTCATAATATACCAAGTGCAATTAATAGAACAAAAATAAACTCATCGATTATCATTATTCCCACTAAAATTTTCATTGCTAATAATTTCATACTCTTACTCCAAATTAGGTGAGGATTGCATGTCGATTGATGATAGGGAAGGAGAGAGTTAAACCCATCTGTCAACCAGCACCTTTAGGAATAATCCAATTTACAACTGCCATGTTGACATGCAATCCTCGTTACTTAATTATTCAAATTCTTGAACTCCTTTAAAAACTCTCCATATGTTTCTGCGTTACTTTCATAAATTGCCATAACTTCATCGAAACATGGATGTGAATCATCAGAAAGATATCCCATATTGTTAATCTCTTTGATTCTTACATCCTTCCAATTTTCTGTTTTAATTCCTGCCATAATTCTCTCCCTATGCTGCTAAATTGTCCCTATACTCACAGGCAGTTTTATTATCTACCCATTGTCCATTATCAAGTTCATACTCAGATTTGTATGAACCTTCTTCCCTACCACCTTCTAAGGTAGGAATCCAAAATTCTTTTTGTCTGTTAATCCCAAATGTATGTTCATACATTAAAGGACTACCAAGTTTTGTACATTGCCAACCACGACCAACTGCAAAGTTCTCTTCAAAGATAACAGGTGCTTCCCACTCTTCACAAACTTCTGCGTCGTCTTCGACAACATCTATATCGATGATGTATTCCTTAGACATAACATCATCATACTCAATTAATTTCTTAATCTCAGGCACGATTCTAATTCGTGCGTCTCTAGGGTCAACATTTTCAACCACATAAGTGGAACCACCTTTAGGTTTCCAGTAATCATTACCCTCGCCAGGATTATCACAATTGTAATTTTCTAGGTATTGGGTTTGTATTACTAATTTCATCTGTTTCTCCAAGTTATGTATCCATTATACAAAAAAATGCACCCATGTGTCAAATGTTCTCTGCTAAGAGTTCTTCCAAATCCCACTCTGCTTCATCTTTTTCATTGTCGATATCCCTTTTCTTATCTTCAAAGGGTTCAACCAAGTCATAGATTGCAGATTCTAATTTGTTCACACATTCACGAACTTCTTTGATTTTCCACTCTAAGTCATCTTCTTTGATGCCATACTCTTCTGCATAACCTTGTACTTTAAGGTAAATATCAGAAGGTACATCGTTGTACTTAATATCTCTAGTCGCTGAATTGACTAAAGAGATTGCAGAATCAAGATTATCAGATTTATCCTCTAATCCCTTGATTACTTTCTCTAATTCTACTTTATTTTTCACTATTTAACTCCTGTTTTCTATTCTCGATTCCTTCCTTAATCCAATCGATTATTGAAGGTTTCATTGCAAATGCATTGAAACTACCAACACAATCAATACTTAAAACTCTACCATCAAAATCTAGTTTGTAGTATTTGTTTCCATCAATCATGTCATATCCATTGACACCACTTAACCAGTATTTGCCATATTGACCTCTAACTGGTACTAAATTCATTTTTGCATATTTCTTTAAAAATCCAACAAATTTTTCTGGATTTAAAGCATCTTGTTTATCACTTACTATTTTTATTTCTTCGTAACCTAATTTCATATTTTCTCCTATCATCATATTATACGAAAAAAAGCACCCCTGCGTCAAGTGTTGACCTATGGGTACATATTGTAATATAATGTGTTTTTCGTACCTAAATACAGATAGGAGACTGAAATGGTTGGTGTGAATATTGGAGGCCCAAGAGGTGGCAAAGTTAGAGAAGAGGATAAAATCTTCGATTTTGTCAATGTTGCTATAGATATATTGGGTCTGGAAAAGTATGATTTTGGGTTAGAAATTATCGTTTCTAATCAATTTGAGGAAGGTTTCTCAGATGCTGTAGGTGCTTGTTATGGTGATACCGAAGAAATTTGTGTGGAACTTGCACGAAAAGATTGGGATGGTCAAAAGCAAGAAATATTGAAAGTATTAGCTCATGAAATGATACATGTTCGTCAATGTGCTAAAGGTGAATATATGTATGAGAATCCAGCGAGGAAACACGAAGAATTTTTATTCGACCTCGTTATGGAAAGACTTGTGTAATTTAAAAAAGTATTCTGCATCTAATAGGACTAATGGTTTAGTCCTATTTTTCTTTAAGACTACCAAAGGTTCGTAGTCTCCACAATTTGCTTCTGCTTGGTCATATGCAGACCAGAGATTAACTTTCTCTTGGTTCTTACATTCAATTGAATATGGGAACTTCTCTCGTGCAGCTCTTGCCATGATGACATCCTCACCACCAGCACCCATTGAAGTAGACTTGATGTCTTCTGGATGAATATCCAATTCTTCTATGAGTCTCTCACGAGTCCACTTTTGTAGATTCCTACCTTTTGCTTTTGCACTTTGTGGTTTCATTTAAACCTTTCTTATAACCATCATTCCATATGAAATATACCATAGGTATTAATACTAACATATGAAAAATTAAAACTTCTATACTCATACTTTTTGTGTCCTATCTATCACTGTCCAGTGAATTATAGAAGAGACTTCTATATCTTCCCATTTCTTAGTATCCCCTCTCCACACTATAATCTTTTCAGAATTTGGGTCTTGATTTATATGGAAATGGTTGGGAATTCTATCTTCTCTTAAAGTACAAGGTGCAGTTATATTCTTTCCAGAATTTAAACTTCTAAAAGAAATCTTTACCTCTGCAACTTTTAAAGTTTCTAATAATTTATTCACTATCATCGAAGTCTTCCATCTGCTCTAGCATTTCTTCATGAAAATCTTCTTCTCTATCATCTAACTGTTCACCACAAAATGGACAAAATTGTACTGGCATTTCTTGATTCCATTCTGTTTGAACCTCTGCATACCCATCACAGCTGTAACAATGTATACTGTCTACTCTCTCTACTTCTTGTTCTGTCATTGATTATCCTTAAGCATGTTGCCTAAATGTTGTTGAAGTTCTTGGAATCCACCAACATATGTTGTGGTTCCATCTATCACGAATTGAATTTGTGGGAATGTTCTTGCTGTTGGGAACTTATCTAAAAGTTCTTCCTTAGTGAAATCTTCATTCAACATAAAATACTTATATTCTATGTTTCTCATGTCACATAACATTTTAGCCTTATCACAATAAGGACACATTGGTTTCCCATAAATTTCTACTATCATATTTTTCTCATATTAAATAATTTATCTGATGACTGTTGGTTACTGATGTCAGTATTCCATTTGAATCATATAAGGTTACAGTATAAGTAGTTCTCTGAACCTTATGACCATCGTCACCACGACTATAAACTCTATCCACATTGTACTTTTGTACTTGTGTTTGTGCAATTCCACTAACTGATTGTATACTATCCATTATAGTTTGAATCCTTTGAATGTATCGTCTTCTATATCTTGTTTGATTCCACCAATTACATATGACTCAATCTCAGTCTCTTGTGGTGCATTCTGTTGACCTTTAGAGGATAACCAGTGTTGAGTCCAAGGCAGTGGATTTGTCCTACTGGATATATCATATATAGGATTTAATCCTATTGCTCTGAGTCTTTTATTTGTTGTATACTCAACATACTGACCCAATAATTCAGTTGATAGTCCTATCATACTACCATGCATGAATAGGTATTCTGCCCAATCTTTCTCTTGTTGGGCTGCATCTTCATACATTTTATATACATCTTTCTCACTTTCCTTCATAACTTTCAACATAATTGCATTCTTCTCAGTATTTTGGAATGCTTTAAGAATGTGTTGAGTTATCCCCAGATGGAGATTCTCGTCTCTTGCAATCAGACTGATAATCTTTGCAGAACCTTCCATAAGTTTCAACTCTCCGAAACCAAAAGTACATGCAAATGACACAAAGAATCTTAAACCTTCAAGTATGTTGATACTTATAAGTGCAAGATATAGTTTTCTGTAAAGTTCTTTCTCGTCAGTTTTGTATCCCAACTTCCATCTATTTGCATAATCAATAAAGTCATCATAAGTCTCTGTTACTGATTCTGCTCTTGCAATGATATGTTCATTATCAATAATGGTGTCAAATTCTTTTGTTGGGTCTGAGTAGATGTTCTTCATCATGTAGGTGTATGACCTACTATGGATTGATTCCATAAAGTCCCATGCAATGATACATGATTCTAATTCTGGAATAGTACAGAATGGAAGTAGTGCAAGTGCAGGCCCTCTTCCTTGTACTGAGTCTAATAATGTTTGATACTTTAGATTACTAGTAAAGATGTGTTTGTGTGCTTTACTTAATTCGTTGTAATCATTTCTGTCCTTCTGGAGAGAAACTTCTTCTGGTCTCCAGAAGTAACCCAATTGTCTTTGTGTGAGTTTGTCGAATATGGGATATTTAAAATCATCATATCGTTGGGTATTAAGTTCCTCTCCGAAGAACATTTTGTTCTTTAGAAAGTTGACTTTGTTTTTGTTAAATATACTCATTTCTTAAAATGTACTGTCAGTTCCTTCTTCAAATTTTTCAAATCCTTTACCACATGCCTTTCCAGTTGCTGGGTCTGTTATCGATACATTTGCATAATACTTATAGTTGTCTATATCCTGTAAAAACCTACTTGCATCATGTCTTGCTTCTGCATTTAATGAACCAGTACCATGATATATCGATGGTCTTGAATCATACTTTAGTTTTGGAAAGTCTCTATACATTGGGCCATCAACATGTAGATAATGTAAGAAGACTTGTCTTGCAGAATTTCCTACTAACCTTTCTCTCCAATGTATAACATTACTACCTTGATAGAATAAAACATCACCAGGCCATAATGCAACTGGTACTGCTTTTTCATGTCTTGCATAAAATGGTTTACCCATTGATAAATCCCATGCAGTTCTACCAGTCAATCCAGTAAAGTTGTGGTCACCCCTTGCCCAAATTACCCAAGGCTTTCCATCATCTGTATCGAATGATATTGGAAGTGTTGCACTGAATTCACATGATGGTCTATCAGAATGAGAGAGTAATCTACTGTGTCGTTCATATGTTCGACCATATGAATAGGTTGGAACTAATCTGAGACCAAATAGTTTTTCAACTCTCTTATGATACATCAATAAGAGGGACTCAGAAAATGGTGCAAATGGAAATCCTTTACTAACCCAGTTATCTAAGAATGCACCCTTATCATCATAATTCTCTTGGATGATATTCTCTTCTCTATAATACTGTTTTCTATGTTCCATAAACTTGAACATATGCTTACAGTATTCTATATCAGATTTATCTATGAAGTTTCTTGCAATAAAAATTCTATGGTTTCCCATAAGATAACCTTCATAGGTTATCTCTGGAACATCTGGATTATTAATGTTGTTTAATGGATTGAATATCTCTAATGCTCGTTTAGAGTCAATCTCATCAAACTTCAAATCTTGAATAATCTTTTCTTCTTTGAATTCTTCTTTTCTTTTTTCTTTTTGTCTTTGTTCTAGACTCTTATAAGAAAAATCTAAATTGTACATGCCTCACAATCCTCATCATCTATATCTTCCCCTAATGGAAGTGGTTCTGATGGAACCTCAATTATATCTTCTGTCTTACTGTCATATGTGTTCTGATAGTAAGATGTTTTCCACCCATACTTATATGTATTCAACATATCAGTTGCCATTACAGATATGGGTACTTCATTGTTCTCATAATTCTCTGGATTATAACTCCAGTTACCACTAATGGATTGGTCAAAAAACTTCTGCATAACTGCAACTACTTTGATGTATCCATCGTTATCTTTCATATCCCATAATAGAGTATAAAAGTTTTGTAATCTTTGGTAAGAAGGTACTATCTGTTTTAATGGCCCTTTTTTACTCTTCTTGACTGAAAGGTAGTCTCTAGGTGGTTCTATCCCATTTGTCTCGTTAGAAACGACACTAGAGGACTCTGAGGGCATCTGTGCAGACAAAGTTGAATGTCTTAACCCATGTTCCTTTATAGACTTTCTCAGTCCTTCCCAGTCCATTAATAATTCGTTTGGATATATTTCATCCACTTCTTTCTTATAATGGTCTATAGGAAGTTCTCCTAATGAATATTTAGTTCGACCAAAATACTCACATGCACCCTTCTCTTCTGCAAGTTTATTTGATGATTTTAATAAGTGGTATTGGAAACTCTCTGTTAGTTCATGAACTAATTTATGTGCTTCTGGGTCATTATACATAACCTTATTCTTTGCAAGATAATGTGCAAGACCAATGTATCCTATACCTAAACTTCTTCTTGCAAGTGTAGATATCTCAGCAGCTTTAACTGGATAGTTTTGATATTCAATTAGTTCTTCTAATCCTCTAACTGCAAGGTCACAAAGTTCTTCCATATCTTCTAATTTAAGAGTTCCTACATTGATTGCAGATAGAATACAAAGTGCAATCTCACCTTCACCATCTGGATGTTGAATTGGGTCTGTAGGTAATGTAATCTCTTGACATAAGTTACTCATGTTAACCTTGTCTGTAAATGAACTATGTGTATTGGAATGGTCTATATTCATAATGTATATTCGACCTGTCTCTGCTCTTTCTTTTAGAATATCCATGAACAGAGTTCTTGCAGATATCTTTTTCTTAGGAACAGAGTATGCTCTTTCATACTTCTCATAGAGTTCATCAAACTCTGGAGTACCAAATGCATCATACAATCCTTCTACATCATGTGGTGAGAATAAAGATATCTCTTCATCATTTAAGAATCGTTTATAGAACAGTTCACTAATTTGGATAGAGTAATCTAATTTTCTTACCCTGTTGTCTTCTGTCCCTTTGTTATTTTTGAGAACAATGATGTCCTCAATTTCTTGATGCCAGATTGGGAAGTGGACAGTAGCACTCCCACCCCTAACTCCATTCTGAGTGCAACAGCGGACTGTGCTCTCGAATTTCTTGAGAAAAGGGATAACACCTGTGTGTTGTACTTCTCCACCCCTAATCTTACTGTTAATCCCACGAATTCTACCAGCGTTGATACCAATTCCAGCCCTCTGAGCAACATACCTACCAATAGCCATGTCACTAGAAAAAATGCTTGGTAGAGTGTCGTCAGAATCCACGAGAACACAGCTCGCAAACTGTCTAATGGGCGTTCGTATACCTGCCATGATAGGCGTTGGAATGTTGATTTTAAATTGCGAAATTGCATCATAATACCTCTTTACATAGTTTAACCTAGTCTCACTAGGATAGTCCTTAAACAATACTGCACTGATTAACATATACATGTATTGTGGACTTTCAAATAATTTTCCAGTAGACCTATCTTGAACAAGATACTTGTCTACTACTTGTCTTAACCCAGCATAAGAGAATAGAAAATCTCTTTTGTGGTTCATATAACTGTTAAGAGTATCCCACTCTTTCTCAGTATAATAATCTATCAACTTAGTGTCATAAACACCAATCTCTATATTCCTTGCAACTATATCTTTAAGTGCTGGATATATTCTACTATCTTTCCATTTGGTATTAAATACATCCTTTCTTATTGCAAATAACAATAACCTTGATGCAACATACTGATAGTTTGGTGTGTCTAGACTAATCAAATCTGAAGCAGACTTAATTAGGGTTTGTTGAATTTCTTCTGTTGTGATTCCATCATAGAATGATAAGTTTGCACTCATTTCCACTTGTGATGCAGATACTCCATTAATACCTTTTGCAGCTGCATCTACCATCTTGTGGATTTTCTCTATCTTTAGTGGTTCTTTATTTCCATTCCTCTTGGTGATACTTATTCCATTCGTTGTCATTTAGACCTTACTCCAATTTTTGATTGCAAGTTTCAATTTTAGTCCTTGCAATGTGTTCCTCTTAATTATATCAAGTGGATTTACCCCACTTAATACCATGTCGTTTATATCCTTTTCTTTAATCGTTTCTGGCCAGATACAAACTTTATATCCAAGTTCTGCAATAGAATTCATCTTCTTGATGATTTCTTTGTTTCGAGGTTCGTTGTCAAATACAATAGTCGTATTCGACTTTGGAATCTCGTTTGTTATCTTGGAAAAGTCTGAACCCGCAACTGCAATGCAATTGTCCAGAAATAGAGAGTCAATGGGCCCTTCAACAACATAAAGAGGTTTGTTGAAATCGACTTTGTTAAGTCCAAATATGAATGGTTTGTCATCGTCAAATCTTAGTGTTAGGTATCTTAGTTGTGAATCATTTAATGCTCTACCTGTTACCCCTACAAGGTTACCTTGTCTATCTTTGAATGGGAAAACAAGTCTTGGGTCATTCCCTAAAACTCTCCTATTATACTTATAATTCAAAGAACTTAGACTCTGTGAATTCTCAACAAAATAGATATTATTCCAATGTTTTTTTGGAATACTTCTTCTCATCATATAAGTGAGAGAAATTTCATTATCTTCTGCCTTAGTATACCCCTTTAAAGGGTCTGATTTAAACTCTGGTTTAAAAGACATTTCTGGTAATGGTGTTTTTCTCTTCTCTCTTCTACCAAATTTCTCCATCACCCATTGTTTATATAAGGTGTTTGAGTGTTCTTCTAGGAATTTACCTATACTGGTAGATTTACCACAATTATGGCATTTATAGACATAGGAATCCTTATACACGAAATGATAACCTCGTGCTTTAAGTTTATCCTTTTGAGAATCCCCACAATAGGGACACGAATGATTTAAGAGTTTATCACTCTTCCATTTTGAATTCTTAAATCTAGGTGCAACTAGTTTAAGATACTTTTTATCAATCCACAAAGACATAATATTATTATCTCATAAATCGTGGATTTGTCAAGTAGATTTATGTCCTCTCTCAAGACATAACGACTAAGACATTGGATTTTGGTTCTATTTTTTAATTATTTCTGCACCAACGGCTGGTTGGTCTTTGATAGTAACATTTCTGTAGTAAACTACCACTTCTTGTACTTCTCTGATGTATCTTCGTAATTCTTGCATGTTCATTGCCATTAGTTCGTAATCTGCAACTGTCATTGCAACAAATACTACATCACCAGAGTTCATTTTCTTCATTTCATCAATGAATTGGTCTAGATAAGTATATCCTTCTGGCCAGTCTGGGTTTTCTTTCCCATTTTTACAAGAACCATCCTCGTTCTTTTCTCTTTTACCAGTTTCCACATCTTTTATACATGGATTGGATATTACTGCTTCTGATACCACATACCAATGTGGTTCATTCAATTCTATGTTTCTGGGCATAGTTGGTTGAATGATTTCTATTTCTATAGGTTTTGATACCACCTCAACCTGTTTAGGTTGAAAAATCGAACAACTAGTTGTTAGGATTAATATCAGTGGTAATGTCGTCCAACGAATCCAACTCTTTTGAGTCGTTTTCGATGGAGTCAAATACTTGTTTAGTTCCATTGTTTACTCTTTTCTCAATAAGACCAGGCTTGGCAACTGCAAGCTGGTTTAAATTATGTCTACGAAAGATATCCATATATCTATTCATTTCTGCTTCAATTTCTGCATTCTTAGATG
>VTLG01003460.1_pt1 | contig 61556 bp, 76 predicted proteins | sample 4694571 | NCBI WGS metagenome assembly VTLG01 (sample SAMN12604809, study PRJNA352737) | marine metagenome | biome: ENVO:00000447; feature: ENVO:00000209|ENVO:00000569|ENVO:01000036; material: ENVO:00002151; isolation source: viral sequences binned using virsorter ...
CTAGTGAAAAAAAAAATAGTACCCCCCCCTATGAAAAGTATGAAATCGTTTGCGTGAAACTCAGATAAGGGTATCAGGTGGACGTACGCGCACAGGGGGGGGTGGGGGGCTTCTTATTCTTTATTTTTGGCTCGAACTCGGTCTGCTCGCGCTCCCTCACATCATCAGAGGTAGTCGTTCTGAGTCTGCTTGCTTGAGTGTGCGTGTCTGTGAATGCGTGCTTGCTCTGGAGACCGTCTTCTGAGTGTGCGACAGAATAGGTCGCTAGAAATATTTCTTTTACGCCTTAATAATTATTTAGTGGTCAGTCGTTATTGCTGACTATGAGTTTTGCTATCCGCTCTTCCAACTCTGTTTTGATCTGGTCTGCTGACTTGTCCACGTTCACGTTCTCGATGACTTCACTGAACAGTTTAATCTCGTTGGTCTTGCCCAAGAGTTCGAGTGCTCTGATCCTAGCTGACTCGTTGTTGTCTTGATCCTTTGCTTCTGCTTGTAGTCTCTCAAGAATCCATGACCTTAAAGAGACAGCAGAAGCCACTGCTGTGTCCTCTCTCTTCTTATAGATAGCCTTCAGCCTTTGGGAGACCTTTGGGTTGCTCATGAGCAAACTACTCTCTGTCCAGATACTAGAGTCCTTCATCTTCTTGGTACTGTACGCTTGCCGATACGCTTCACTTGCCGACAGACCTTTTGCTACTCCTTCTATAAACTTCTCTTGCTTAGCTGTAAGGTTGGATTTGATTCTGGTGACTTTGTTATCTCTGTCTTTGTTTTCTGTCATGTCTATTACCTGTTAATGATGCCACCACAATATCAGCTAAAGCTGATGCGTTGTTTTAATTCATACCCAAAGGGTTGACTTTGGGTATCTCTTCCTTCAGAATGTATTTAAGTCCAAACGATTATGACTCTAAAAGATAGCCACACCAAGAAGGTACGAAAGTTTAAAGTGAGAAAATGGAAGGAACGGTTTCCCTCAGGACGAGAAAGAGCCAACTACTTCTAGGTGTCGCTACACCGAGCCTGATCCAAGCCAATCGAAGAAGCTAAAAAGTGATCTCCCTAAAAACGAATCGGTAGCCAGACTAAGAGAACGGTCTGCCATTACAATCATAAGATAGACTTGGATATAAAATAAGACTCATACATTTTGACAATCATCACTGACTAAAGACTTACTTGGAACTCGATTGAGTACAGATAGGAGACACGATAACTGCTTGCAGAAAGATACGGTCTGGATCGAAAAAGAGAGCGAGAAGAGATTAGATTTAGAAGGAAGCTAAAGGCGGCTGAATGATGTGCGTAATTTGAGGAAGAACAGTTTTATGAACTGTCCTTTCTTATATGCCGTAAATCGGCGAGAGTGGTTTAAACTAAATTACCAGACTCCGACTCCGACACTAAGACAACTTACGTTGTTGCGGTGTCACTGTTGGGAGAGAATTTATTCTCTCCCTTCTGTCCCTAGATGTGTGTCTAGGCTGAATGAAGCGAAAGCAGAAACAGAGGGGGGATTCGTCCCCCCAATTAAAAACCAGAACTCATTTGTTCTGGTATAGGTCGCACTACGTTCGTGGTGTGTTTTTAATTTCAGTAATTACTAAGGAGTCGATATGAAACTGAAAAATTTAACTGGTGCATTATTGCATCACTTTAACGTGAACCCAGATTATGCTGTATGGCTATGGGGAAGCGTAGGTATTGGTAAGACAACTTTCGTTCAAGATTTTGCTGACCTTCAAGGTCGCACACTTGTGGACGTGAGAGCATCACAACTTGATCCTGTTGATGTTCGTGGGTTGCCTATAACTGATGCCGATTATGTCCGTTGGTTAATCCCCAACTTTCTACATCAATTAACAGACAAACACGTTTTGTTTCTTGATGAATTAAATCTAGCATCACCGTCTACTCAGGCGGCATTCTATTCTTTAATACAAGAAAGAAAATTGGGAGACTACACTGCGCCGAAAAATCTCTGGATAATTGCCGCAGGCAACAGAGAGCAAGACGGTTGCGGAGTGACCAAACTGAAAGCGGCACTAGCTGATAGATTCGAGCATATAGATGTAGAATTTGATTTAGAGTCGTGGACAGAATGGGCAAGACAATCTGGTGTGAATCCTCTAGCGATAGCGGCATCACAATGGAAACCAGAATTGGTAAATGACTTTGACCCTAAAGCCAGAATCTCTCCTACCCCTCGATCTTTCGTAAGGGCATCAAGATATATTGATGCCCCTAGCGAAGTAGAATTTGATCTTATTCAAGGATCAATAGGGGAAGGGGCGGCACTGACATTAGAGGGATTCATAAAAATAGCTAGGTCTCTTGGAGACCCTAAAGATATTTTTGAGAAACCTAAGACTGCCGAAGTCCCAGACGATATAGATACCAAGTGGGCACTGATTGGTGTGCTTTCTAGGGAAGTGAATGAAGCTAGATTTCCTAACATCATCACCTATCTAAGACGTTGGAACGAAGCAGAGTTTTTAACTCTGTTTGTTAGGCAAGCTGAAGTCGAATGTCATGACATAAGTCAAACGGTTGAGTACCAAGAACTTGTTACAGAGTTAGCTGAGTACGAAAACTAAGACTGGAAGCGGTCTCGAAAGAGACCGTTTCTTTCTGGGTACTTAACGGTATTCAGAAAGAAGCGAATTGCTTCAAGGGGATTACTCTTTATTGAGTAGTCAATTATTAATTAGATTAAATAACAGGAGTCGATATGCAATCTAAAAAAAATGAAGGTGTCCGTTCTAAAGCGGTACTGGTTAGAGTAGAGATTACTGGCTACTCTGGTGTTAAGAGGGACAAGGATTTGTCTGACGAAGTTTCTTCCGACAATGATGCTAGTTACGGTGTTATCAATGTGGCTAAAAACTTAGTGACTCATAATAATCACTTGAAAGAAATCAAAAAGATTATTGGGCGAGCAAGAAACTATGTTTCTGAAAATACTCTCCCTTGGTCTGACGGAACTGAAGGGTGGAGATTGATTAGTACCAAAGTAAAAGGTAATGATTCTGCTTATAGAAGGTGGCAACTCCGAATAGGAGAATTTAAAAATGAGTTTGACCGAGAGGTTAAACAATTTTTGAAAGTCTATGACGAGTTAATTAAAGCTGACAAAGATATTCTTGGCAAAACATTTTCTTACTCTGATTATAAATCAGTAGAAGAAATTGCCGACAAGTTTAAATTTGAAGACAAGGTTCAGCCTATCCATAATCCTAACGATTTACGAGTGGGTTTATCTCGTGAAGAGGAAGCTAAGATTAGGAAAAAACTGACCCAAGAAATCGAAGGTAACTTTGAGTCTGCTCGTAGTACGTTGCTCACTAAGGTTGTTGAAAAACTTTCTACTGTCTCTGAGTCATTAAATAAATATGACCCAGAGAATAAGGGAAAAGGTTTCTTCAATGATTCTCTTGTGCCGAACTTACGAGACCTAGCAACAACGATAGGCGATCTGAATGTGAATAGTGATCCAGAGATTGAAAAGCTAAGGCAGAAGATTTCTTCTGACCTAACATTAGACGATACCCAAACTCTCCGAGAAGATTCTTCTAAGAGAGAAAAGGTAGCGAAGTCTGCTAAAGATGTTGCTTCAAGTGCGGCTGACCTTCTAGCAAGAACCAACAAGAAATCATAAGAGCCTTAATTATTAGGTGCTCAATAATTATTTTTTGTTGATGAAGTTTAGTGGGGGAGTTTTCTCCCCCCCTATACTTTTATCTGGTCTATAACTGTAATCGAGTGTGTACTCGGTCTGAATGATTACGAAAGTATGAAACAGTTAACTAATATTAAATATTAAGGAGTCGATATGTTTAATGATAATGATGTTAAAAAAGCTAAAGATAAATTGGTTGGTGTTCGATCAAAATTAATTCTCAAGAATGTATTTTTCGGACAGTTAGCGATGAAGTTAGGTCTTCATTTTTCTGACCAAACTGAGACTATGGCTACAGACGGAAGAAAGATTTATTTCTCTCCTCTGTTTGTTGATGCTACGTCTACTGAACATCTTCTCGGTGTAATTTGCCATGAGGTTCTTCATGTTATATTTTTACACCCTCTTAGAAGAGGTAAGCGAAATCCTAAGAAATGGAATATCGCTTGCGACCTAGCTATCAATCCGATAATTGAAAGGCATGGATTTGAACTTCCAGAAGGTTCATTGAATTCCTTTAGTTTTCATGGTTGGTCTGCTGAGAAGATTTATAAATATCTAGAAGATGAAGATGAATGGGATAACTTTCCAGACGAAGACCCTCATGGAGAGGGCGAAGAGTCTGACGAAGAATCTGATTCTGATTCTGATTCTGATTCTGGTTCAGGTGATTCTGATTCTGATTCTGATTCAGAAGAAGATAAGAAAGACGGAAGCGGTCAAGGTCAAAGTGAAGAAGAACCGAAAGGCAAGCCGAAAGGATTCTCCAAAGTAGGAGAAGTCTGGGACGCTACCTCTAAAGACGGTGGTGCGCTTGATGAAGCCGAAGCTAAGAAGTTAGAGAGAATTATTTCTCGTGACCTTCTTACTGCTAGGCAGACTCAAGCCAACATTGGACATGGTTCATTGGGAGCAGAGATTGATGCTCGTATAGAAGACATATCTAAAGCGGAAGAGATAGATTGGCGAACTTTACTTCGCCGACATATTGTTGATGCCACTTTAAATAAAGATGACTATACATGGTCAAGACCTAATAGAAGATTCATTGGCGAAGGAACTTACTTCCCTTCACAACAAGGAAGTGGTTGCGGAGAGATAGTTATTGCTATTGATACTAGCGGTTCTACTTTCGGTTATGAATCTGTATTCGCTCACGAGATCAATGTTATCTTAGCTGAAGTCAAGCCTACTCTAGTCCGAGTGCTTTATTGTGATGATGAAGTTACGAAGGTCGAAGAGTTTGAGCAAGACGTGGAGTTTACTTACCGAGCAAGAGGTGGTGGTGGAACAAGTTTCGAGCCGCCTTTTAAATGGGTCGAGAAACATGATTGGCAACCTGATTGCTTAATCTATCTAACTGACGGATTTGGTTATCCCCCTCAAGAAGAACCTGATTACCCTGTAATCTGGGCATCTTGTGGGACAACTCAATTTGTTGATTGGGGAGAAGTAATAGGGATTGATTCTTAAATCGGCGCAAGTCGACTCCACAGTCCTGAGCACGACTGTAAAAAACTGCTCTATTTAGAGGGAGAGTTTACTCTCCCTCTCCATATAGGAATGTGTATTCCTACCGATGATTACGAAAGTATGAAATGGTTAACTAAATATAAGGAGTCAAGACATGGCTATTAAAAATACTCGAAAAGGAGATCAAATAGCAGATGTATCGCTTACTCGTGATGAAGTCTTTATGCTCACTTGGGCAATAAGGTTTGGTGAAAATAGAAATTTATTAGCACACATGAGAAAGGGCGGTTGCCTTTTTGAACAAGATGATTTTAATAATCTTCTTCAAAAGTTAGATGAATCTGCGATGAAGAAGTCGTGATACTTGGGGGGGGGATTCGTCCCCCCCTTTCCCTTTGGTGTTTTCTTTTCTTTCTATTGCTTCCTTTCTTTCCCAAAAAGAAAGTGATGATAGTAAAAAGAAAAGAACATACTAAACTAGAACTGGTTTGAACTGGTTTGAACTGGTTTGAACTGGTTTGAACTGGTTTGTGAGTGTGTTCGCTTGAGAGCCTTAATTATTAGGTACTCAATAATTATTTTTATTTTCCCACGGCTGTCGTCAATTTGGTAACAGCCGTTGAAAATAGAATTTGTTTAACAAAAATAAGGAGTCGATATGACGTTACCTACTGTCGAGAAGCTGATTGACTTGAAAGAGTCAAACAGGTTGTCTTCTCAAAAAGACTTTGACTTTGCGGAATCGTTACTTTCTTATGCTTACAAGCATGGAGATTTAACTGAGAAACAGGAAGTCTATGCGGTCAAGTTAATTGACCGAGTAGAAAATCCTAAACCTATCCAAAAAATACCTAGTGTTCAAGGTGTGGTTAGTTTACTCAATAAAGTAACAGGTTATCCGAAACTATGGCTACGCTTTAGTGACGGAGTAGACTTGAGGATTCACAAAGCTGGAGAGCGTTCAAAGTATAACGGTCAACTACAGTTAACTGACGGTTTACCCTTTGGGGAAAATCAATATTTTGGTCGCATTGATGTCAACGGAGAACTTCATCTATCTGGAAAAGGAAGCGAGAGAGAAAAAGAGTTACTTAAACTTTTAACCTCTCTTGCTAATGACCCAGAAGGTGTTGCTTCCGAGTATGGCAAGCTGACAGGCAACTGTTCCTTTTGTCACAGACCTTTGTCTGACGATAGAAGTATTGCGGTTGGCTATGGCTCAACTTGTGCCAAGAAGTACGGTCTTGGTTGGGGTTGATGCAATACGAATGACATGAGGGTGGGCGGTTTTTAGGGGTACTACTACCTTGCCTAACCCTCATTTCGTTCCGCTATGGCTACGCAAATCGTTGCATATCGTCCATTTTTGTTCAAAAACAGGGATATTGCCCTTTATCTACTATTGAGTAGCTAAAGGGGAACATTCCGTTCCGACCATATATTAAGGAGTAAAAATGGCTTATAGAAGAGAAATACCTATATCTGTATCAATAGATATAACCCTTAAAGATAAAAACGTAGGTGTTAGTGAAATCTTAGATTTCATGGACGGAGAACCAGTCGAGCACGTTTTTAGATTTTGCCTAAGTGTTTTGTTAGAACAAGATGCTTATGGAGAAGAAGAAATAGAAGAAGCTACTCGTATTATTAGAGAACTAACTAATCACGAAGATGGCTTTAATATAACAAGCAAGGAAGCATAAAAGGAGCGAGACCGTAAGGTCTCGTTCTAATCTACAGTTTATTTTTAGGCTGTAGATTAGAGCGATTATGCTCTAAAGGCGTTGAGAGCCTTATTTATTAGGCACTCAATAATTATTTTTAATCGAGCTGGGCACCTCCCTTTGTGGTGGTTGTCCTCTGCTCTAAATTAAGGAGTTAATATGAGTAATATACTCAAATTTTCCCACGAGGAAACTCGTAGGGGTGAAGAAACTCTCGGTCAAGACTATAAGGTCTTGATAGGGGGTGACAAGTGAAACCGTTTAAGAAAATTAATAGAATCTATGTTGAAGCTAGCGGAGATCATTTGCTAGACGAACTTGAGGTTGGTGGATATAGGCAAAGTGATACTGTTGCTATGCCAATATCAAAACCAATTAGAGGTAGTGATGATTCAAAAAAATATTGGGAAGCATTTGTTGAAGCTATTGAAAGCATTTCTTTTGTCTATTGGGAAAGTGAAGATGAAGGTTATTCTTATCGACTAAAAAACGATAAGAAAACGCACACCTTTTCGTTGGAACAATCTGGTCAAAAATTTATTTCAAGAGCAACAAAGAAAAAGGGGGTGTCAAATGAGTGACGAGCAGATTGTCTTTTCTAGTGGGGGTGAAGTAAAAAAAATACTTTTACAAGCTACACTTCCAGATTCTATCCCTAACGGAAAACCAGAAGACTGTCTGTTCGGTGTCACTTGCATTGGCGAGGACGAGCAGATTGTCTTTTCTAGTGGGGGTAAGGTTATTAAATCTCTTCCAAATGGAATGGAAGTCCACGACATCGAAGGCATGGAATGGTTTTCGGATTCCGAGATTTCCTTTGAGAGAGCAAAAGAACTAGCCATTAAACATGACTGTCCTTTTATAACCCTTCCCTCTTTTTTTAAACTTCTGAAATTCAAGGAGAAAAGCTGATGAACGACTGTAGAGACAAACCCTGTATGAGTCATTACCCTGAATTTAATCACTACTGTGCATTAAAAGGTCAAGGGTGTGAGTATTATATTAAGGAGAAAAGCTGATGATTCAAAAATCTGATGAAAGAGGAAAGATGAATATTCATCTTTCCTTGAGTCCAGAAGACTATCGCACCCTTAATGAACTTGCGAAAAGAGAAGTGAGAACGATGTCTGGTTTAATCCGTTATTGGATTAGACAGGAGAAGCCAAAGCTGAAAGAACGTGGCGGCGAGGGTCGTTCTTTGGTCTCGGATTCCAATACTCGTTAAGTCCGTCCAATCCCAGATGTAGAACGTCAAGTTCCTCTTGACGTTTTACTCTGCGGTCATTCACAATCACATCAAAAACAAATCTCGCATCATTTCCGATGCACTTATCCAAAACTTTACAAACCCTAATTAGAATTAATGACCTGAGTCCCATTAATTCTCCTATATTTATTCTCATTTCACGAGAAGAAGTGCCACTAACTATTGCTTGCTCAATATTTATTCCCTTCACATAACACCCTGCCTTGATTGTCATTTCAAAAAACCTTTCACCACTTGCGTGTTGTTCTCTATCTAGATAGTCCTTCATATACAGGCGATCTATCTCCTTCTGGTCAAGAATCTTGGCTCTTGCTCGTTGTCCTTCTAGTTGTTCCAACACCATATCGTGATGTTGTTCTAGTTGTTTACTGCCGAAATCTAAAAATTCAGAACGACCAATCGTAATCGTCTGGGATTGTACTTTTAAAGTCTTCAATATACCTTCCTGTAGTTAAGTCATAGTTTAAACCAATAAATCCCTGCCCGCCAATCCATTTGAATCTAACCTTCCAGATGTGAATTTCCACATCATCTCCCCTGTGTACCGTGATACCTACGTCAGCCTTGTTAAAAAAGTGTGCTGACCCCGATATATCATAACCTTTTGGTATGGGAACTTTTCCTGTATCTGTTCTCGGTAACTTCTGAGGGTGACATATAAACCAACAATGAACTTCGTTGGCTCTGCAAAAGAGTTGTATTTTAGTAAGTAGGTTGTTGATTTGGGAAGTCTGAGTTTCTTCTCCTTCCTGTTGTATATAGTTGAAGGGGTCTATAACAATTCCTCTTGCTCCATTCCTCATAACTGCCGCTTGCATCTTCTCTAAAATGCTATCAATAGTGGCGGGTGTTCCGTCATTATGATCTACAAAGACATAATGTTCTTGCACCCAAGTCAATGCTTCCTCTACCTCTGTTGCATTCATTCGCTCTACATTCGATTTAAAAAAAGGTCGCCCAGAATATTTTTCAGCGAGCTTTGCGATATGTAATTCTGGGGGATTCTCAAAGCTACACATGGCAAACTTCCAATCCTTATTCTTAGCTAAATTAACAGTTAGTTGGTCAACAAATTCTGATTTTCCGCTTGAAGGAACTCCTGTTACTATGCTCATTTGACCTCTAGAAATCGTATAAAGTTTGTCTAACGAGGGATAGCCTGTGCTTTCTCCCCTTGCTAGTCCTTTCTCGTACAGCTTCTCTACCTTATAAGAATAATGTTCAGCATCGTACAATCCTGTCAATGGAAAAGGCTCTGCCTGTTCTATACAAGCACAAACCAATGCCGATCCATGTTTGAGCAACATTTCATTACCGTCCTTACAGTTGTCTGCCCAGACAGCCTTATAACATTTCGCCTTCCCTATCCTTCTGGCTAACTCTTCCGACAGAGCGATGCCAGAATCATCTGTATCTCCTGCTATGATGATCTTATCCCATTTATTCAAAAATTCCTTTGCTCCCCAGACATAAGCAAATTTCTTGTCTTCTTCGGGAGAAATTGTTCGGTCACTAACCTTTGCTGGCGCACCATTAGGTACTGAAACTACATTTGGTACACCTGCTTCGGCTAATGCCAATACATCTAACTCGCCTTCGACAATGACTAAATAGTCTTCATCTTCTGTGCAATTATCCATTCCAAAAAAACTTCTAGCCGCACCGTCCTGAGTCCAATCCTTCCTGTCATTTCTCCACTTGACTGCTACAAGGTTATCCCCCATACGATAAGGAAAACCTAAAGCGGTGCTTGTCCTGCCGTTGCACATTCTTTCTCCACAAACCACCCCATAACTCTCCGCCGTAGCCTTTGAAATCCCTCTTTTTTCTAGCCAAGATAACCATTGGTCACTCAATGATTGAATGCCCGTAATTTTTAAATGGCTCTGAGAAGTGCTTTCAACAGGCTTCGGAAAATTATTTTTTGGGATACGATTCGAGATGGTACGATCTGACTGTTTAACCACTCCCTCGATATTACAATGATGACAATGGTAAACAATACTCTCGCCGTCTAAATTACAAGCTAAGGCTTTTTCGTTTTGTTTTTTTCTAAGGGTGGAACAGGCGGGACATTTGATTCTAATTTGACCGATTGAGGCAACGGTGGTTGCCAACTCTCTTATTTCTTGGGCATATTCAGACATTTTTACTCTCCTATATATATACTATATACTATATTAAAACTATACTAGATATATACTAGTAACTAGTATATAACTAGCAAGCACTTTACCTTGACGTTCTCTTCTTGTTGCCCTAAGATTCTGTATAACTAAATCGACTCCTTAATCAATTTAGTTTGTAACCCCACTTATCGTAAGATTTTGTGGGGTTATTTTTTTACTCACTCAAAGACTCCAATCCAGAAAGAACATCGCTCACATACTTTTTGCGAATTCCTAGTGGTTGTTCAACAAGGTCTCTAAACATCAAGGTTAAATGCTCCTCATTCCAACCTGCTATTTTTACAGTAGATTCATAGTCCTTACTTCCAACCCACTCAGCAGACTTAATTCTTTTTTTCTGATCTACCGAAGCTACATCTCTAATAGCTTGATAAATAATTTTACGATTAATGTCTTTGATAAGATCGTTGGAATAATGCGGCATATAAAATAATGTAGGTTATAGGTTGAAATTTATGTAATCATCATTATAATGAGAAATGAGAGTTATGCAAATGATTAAATCACAAGAGAAAAAAAAGATGAAATTTGAAATAGATAAGGGAATAGAACTTCCTGATTATGTTAAGAGTAAAAAGGAAGAATTACCCCTTGAAGATATGAAAGTAGATGACTCTTTCTTTTACCCATTCGATGCGAAGAACGAAGATGAACGAAAGTCTTGTCTTAACAATTTACGAGTAAGGATATGGCGAACTCGTATTAGAAAAAACATTGGAAACTTTAAATTCCATGTATCAGATAAAGAAGAAGGCGGAGCAAGGGTCTGGAGAATAAAATAATTTTAATATTGATTAAGGAGTCAACATGGCTAGAAAAATTACAGAAAACGAAAGTTTAATATGGGCAAGTGGAACATACCTTTGTGAGCATATCCCTGTTAACTTTTTTGATTGGGAAGAAGATAAACAAGATAAATTCCTAACAGATAATGCACATGAATCTGTTGAATGTGCATCTGCAAGTTTTATATGGGAACAAATAGATAATCTTGCTTGGTCTGTTAGAGAGAGCTTTATTAAGGAGTCAATATGACTATACAAATAAAAGAAGAACAGATTTGGACGAAACAATCTGAATCTCGTAAATCTAAAAGAACTTATATAATTAAAGCGGTAACAGCTTGCAACGAGATAGATACCATAATCACTATGGTAGATTTTGAAAGCAACAATCCTATTGCTCAACACGCATATATTATGCTTGAGGACGATACATGGGAGTACCATGTAAACGCAACGGTAGTAGAAGAATGGGAAGTCAAAAGAAAAATAAACTTTTGTGGAGACGACACTCCAACTATTCCCAAAAGAAAATGCAAAGCCAAGAGAAAGTTTGTTGGTAATTCTCAAGTTATCATTACGAAGCCAGAGGAAGTAAAAGCAAAACAAGCCTTTAAAAAATTAGTAACAAATATTAAAGAAGACACAGAAATTACTCCCGTTATTCCACCCCCCCATAAATATCCAGAAACAGAAACTAAAGACGAGGAAGGCAATCCTATTGTCTGGGCAAGATTCAAACATTATAAACACGGAGACCTTTCAACTTTGGGAGAAATCCTTTATGGCAGTAAAACCTTATCCGAGCCTATGTTAACCGCAAAATTTAAGAACGGCTTCTATGCTGTATTACACCAACAGGCTTTAGATATGTGGCGAGACGAAGAAACCACCATACTTGATGTGCTTAAAAAACAACCCGCCTTTGAAAGAAACAAGGAAACAGGAGAAAGAGAAGCAAAATACAGGACTATTCAAACCATAACCCGAAGATTGTTTAAAGCTATCGCACATTTCGGAAATTGGGAAGAGAAGAAAGCCTTATTTAATCCGTATGGACTCAAACCTAACAACCAAAAATCATGCAGATAGACTTAGACGAACCCATAGCCATTCATTGTAAAACGCATGGCTTGTTTTATGTTAGGGCGGGAGATCACATAGGCGAGAATGAAGAACGAATTGCCTATGGTTGTTATCGTTGTGATGATAAGAAAAAACCAGAGGAAAAAGAGAAGAAGGAACACAAAGGCCCTGGCAGAAAAAATAATTATTAACTACCTAATAAATAAACCTATGAAGATCATCAACCCACAAAACCTACCCCAAACCTTAGTCAACTTGGCTGAGAGGGACGAGTATTCCAGAGGGAATGCTCACAGGTCTGTGACTCAACTCATTGATCCCCCTCAAATTTCTTTACTGAGAAGAGAACACGATAACGAGATTGAGATAGATATAGCCGACAGGCTTTGGGCATTAGTAGGTACTGCTATGCACAGCATGGCAGAGAAAGGAGCAGATGCAGAGCATTTGGCAGAGGAAAGGCTTTTTACAAAGATCAATGATTGGAATATATCTGGAGCCATTGATGTTCAACATATTACCGAGAAGGGAGTAACCGTTCTCGATTACAAATTTACTTCGGTCTGGTCTGTAATCTATGACTTGAAAAAAGAGTGGATAGCACAACAGAATTGCTATGCCTATTTGATTGAGAAGGAGAAAGGCTTGACGGTAAACAAACTTGAGATAGTAACTTTCTTGCGTGACCGCAATAAGCAGAAAGCTAAACAAGACCCAAGCTACCCACAATCCGATGTGGTAGTGCTTGATGTACCTCTCTGGTCTTTTGAAGAAAGAGAAAAGTACATACGCGATAGGGTCAAGCTACATCAAGACGCATTTCAGCAATTCTCGTTGGAAGGAACCTGTTCTCCTTGTTCTGATGAAGAACGGTGGAAAAGACCTGACAGCTTTGCTGTTATGAAAGAGGGTCGCAAGACGGCTGTCCGAGTTTTAACTTCCGCAGAGGAAGCTGAGAAGAAACTCAAGAGTCTAGGCGATAAACATTTCGTGGAGCAGAGGATAGGAGCACCTACTCGTTGTGCGGATAACTACTGCAACGTCTCTCAATGGTGTCAGCAGTATCAACAACATTTAAAAACTGAGGAAAAATAAATGGAGCAATTAAATTATAAAGATATATGGGAAACCCTTTCCCAAGTAGATGTGTCTAAGCACACAGAAACAAAAGGGGAAGGTAACTTTAAATTAACCTATCTTTCATGGGCATGGGCATGGGGTGTTCTCATGGAACACTATCCAGAATCTCAATATTCTTTTGAAGAATATGAGGTAAATGGAATTAAGTTACCCTATTGTCCTTTTCCTGACGGGTCTGGCGAAGTAGTTTGCAAGGTCTATATAGGTGGTATCTCCAGAGAGATGCCACTAGCTGTTATGGACTACAAAAGTGGCGCAATTAAAAACCCTAATGCTAGGAACGTTAATGATTCCAAGATGCGTTGTCTAGTAAAGTGCTTGGCACTTTTTGGACTGGGTCATTACATCTATGCTGGAGAAGACATACCTTTCACACCTTCTAAAAACGATACAGAAAAGAAGGCAGAAGAAAAGAAACCTGTTACAAAGAAAACTACTGCCAAGAAAACTAAATTGGTTGATATAGTGGAACTTCCTACAGGGGACGAAAAACACATGGATAAAATAGATGACATCAAGAATCAAATTAAACCTGACGAAGAGTGGACTGATGAAAAAGCCGATCTTACAGTAGAGTTATTCACGGGAGTCATTCCTACTTTTGATACGGTAAAAGGTCTATTTGATTTTTGGCAAGTGAACTCTGGTATTCTTGATAAGTGCAACGAAGATTATCCAGAACACTTTAACACTATAAAAGAAGCCTTCACCAAGAAGAAAGAAGAACTTCAAGAAAAATATAAAGAAGAAGGAATAGAACCTTTTACATCAGAAGAAAATAAAATAGGAGAAGACGATGACGGAAGCAAATAAACTAGAAGCATATATCTGGGCAAACGACAAAGAGAAACCCAACCAACCAGATCATAGGGGTAAGGTGGAAATAACTCGTGAGTTTCTAAAGGACTTAACTGAGTTAGCAAAAGCTGGTGAAGAAATCAATGTCGCTATGGCGGGGTGGAACAGGGTCTCCAAGAATAAGGGAAAAGAGTATATCTACTTTCGTTTAGAAGTGGACACCTATAAAAAGCCTGAGCCTAAAGAAGAAGAATCAGAGCCTCAAAAAGAGGCTGTGACAGAAGACTTTGATGAAGATAAGATACCATTTTAAGATTTATTTAAACAGGGGGATTTATGGAACAGTTTCAATACAATTCTAATTTAAGCCATGAAGAAAATTTTAATCAATGGTTTAATATGAGCAATAAAGAAAGGGACTGTTTTAAACAGCAACCCCGTACCAAAGAAGAGGGCAAAAAGGTCTTTGATTCTATGTATAAAGACCTTAGCACTTGGAGACAAGGCACGATATGGCGGAACAAAAATGCTAAGTGAAGAACGAGTTTATCAACTCTACATTGAAACCCTCTTTGAACTGCATGATATGTATCAAAGGGGAGAATCAAGTATTGAAGACTTGATAGTCTCTGTTCACACACCAGAACAAGCGGAATCTTTTGAAGAACTCAAAGAAAAAGAAGGACAAGTTATCTTTAACATGATGATAAATAAGATGATTATGGCAGTTATAACTTATGGCAGAGTCCTTGACCTTCCTACATATTTTGTTTTAGCACATCTGGAATCCGCTTTTAAAGCCGAAGGCTTACGGGAAGCATTAGACCAACAGATTCAGTCTGTCTATGCAGATAGTTCTGAATCAATTCACTAGGAGTAGACATGACTTTAGACCCAAGTACCGATGTACTTACCTTTGAAGCCGTAAAGGTTGCCATGAGACAGGATAAGAATGGTCACGTTCTTGTCCTGTCCATACACCCTAACGATATACCCAATGAACTCTTTTCCGATTGGTTAGGTTCACGTTACTACGTCAGCTTAGTTAAACTGAATGACGATGAAACTCCTGTTCCCAGACGAATTGAAAGCGAACACAGAAAGCTAGTACAACAAGCAGGGATTCTCTGTAGGGAAAAACCCTTCCAAGAATTTCTTAGGTCTGGCTATCTCACAGAAGAAGCCGACAAACCTGTTGATGAAATTGAAGAAGTTATTTTCGTCAAGTGTCTTCGTCAAGTAATAGGAGTAAAAAGCCGAGCAGAACTCGCAGAGAACTCAGATGCCCAGATTAAATTCAAGGAATTAGTAGGGGAATATAATAATTGGTTCCTAAATAATTATAAAAATGAAGGCACATCAGAAGGTCATTAGAGAAAAAAAAGCTCTTGAAGATACCAACGACATCTTTGGTGATTGGTGGAAAGACATAGATGTTGATATAAAAAAAGCTGAGATAAAGGAAGTCAAATATTCAACAGCTAACCAAATTATAGAAGAGTATGAATGGTTGAAGTGTATGCCAGCTATGGTTAAACATTGTTATGGAATTTTTTTTGAAGGGCATTGTGGGGGTGTGGTAGTTTACAGCGATGAATATTCAGAGAATCTGGGTCATTGGGATAAGTATGACTACACGGGAAATATGATTCTCTTATCCAGAGGTGCTTGTGTTCATTGGTCGCATAAACATTCTGCAAGTAAATTGATATGCCAATCCATGAAGATGCTTCCTGATAAATATAAAGTAGTTACTGCCACAGTAGATGAATTGGCAGGGGAAATAGGAACAATTTACCAAGCCTGTAACTTTGTTTATATAGGTTCTATGCGAGAGAATAATCCGAATGTAAAGAACTCTAAAGGCAGTAGATTCGGTGTCATTATTAATGACAAGTTATATGGGTCAAGGGCGATGCGACAAAAGGTGGGTTCACAAAAAAAGGCAGACATTCTAAAACTTTTTCCCGATGCTAAATTCGTGAAGCAAAAATCAAAAGCCAGATACTTTTATTTTAGAGGCACAAAAAAAGAAAAAAAATATTACAGGAAACAATTAGAAGAATTTATTAAACCTTATCCTAAAAGGAATCAAACTTAATTTATTTTGAAAGGCAAGACTCCCAACAAGAAAGAAAAGAAATGGCTAGATGCTATCTGCCAACTTGGGTGTATTGTGTGTAGGAATGAAGGACAATTAGATACTCCAGCCGAACCGCATCACATCATTAGCGGAATTGGAAGTAGGAAAAACCACATGAAAACGATACCTCTATGCCCTAAACACCACAGGACAGGCGAGGATAACTTCCTATGGGTATCAAGACACCCATTCAAGAAAGCCTTTGAGAAAAGGTATGGCTCGGAAGAAGAACTATTAAAACAAACAGAGGGAATGATAAATGAAGAAAGTAAAATTTAATGGCTCTCTTTTAAGAGAGGGTCGAGTGTCAAAAGGTTTAACTCAAAAACAGGCTTCAAAGGTATCACAAATATCACGAACATTATATCAATCAGCAGAAGCTGAAGAAAAAATTAGTATAAAGTCAGCCAACAAAATAAACAAAGCTTTAGGACTTAATGATGAAGTCTACGAAGTCACTACAAAAAAGTCTGATAATATCAATCCTAGTTACTACCGCAAAGGTATAGAGACAACTGATTATATTCAGTCTCATTCAATGAATTACATGGAAGGCAATATCATCAAGTACGTTACTCGATACAAGAGTAAAAATGATTGTGTTTCGTTGCAATTAGAAGATTTAAAGAAGGCACAATGGTACTTAACAAAACTCATTAAAGAAGTAGAACAAGAAGGACATGAAGAATATGGCGATGAACCAGATATATAAGAAGCCGATAGATGCTAAGAAGCATAAATGGTGGGCATGGCATAAGAAAAACCCTAGAGTTTGGAACTTATTCGTCATGTTTTCTTTTGAAGCTATTAAGGCGGGACACAAACACTATAGCCATTGGGCAGTCATGCAGAGGATTCGTTGGCATACCGATGTAGAAACAAAAGGCGATAAGTTTAAGATTTCTAATGATTGGTTTGCTTATTATGCCCGATTATTCCATGCTATTTATCCAGAATATAATGGTTTTTTTCGTATTAAACCGTTAAAATCAGAGAAGATAACAACAGAAGAGGATACTTATGAGTATGTTTCCAACGAAGTTAGACAATTTGATAACAGAAGAATTGGCGAGGGAACTTCAGCATCAGCTAAAGAACGCAACCCACATTCTGAAGATTTACCCAAGTCGCTACCATTTTAAACGTAGGCAAGACTCTGGGATAGCTTACTTTGCCAATCTTGATGAAGCCTTGAACTTCTCTAACGGAGTCGAGGTAGAACAAGGGTCTTTGCTAGAACTTACTGAACTTCATAGCAACGTCACACATCTTATTCAACGATAAATCCAGGGCCCAGGATGGGAAAGATTAATTATTGAGTACCCAATAATTAAGGCTTTCATGGATTAAATAAAATAGGGGGAGACGGCTATGAAGGAAAAACCAATCTCAAAAGAGGAGCTGTTTGTTTCTCTTCCGATAGGTATGGAAAAGAAAAAGGCTAGAAAAGGCTTTTGTTTAAGACTCAAAAAATTATTCAAAAAGTCTACTGATCCTAAGAAAAGAGTGTTTCACATGAAACACTCTGAAACACAAGAAAAATAAGGTTTCAAAAAATATTTTATAGCTCATCCTGGCTTCAACCAAAAATGATATTGGTATGACCTTGACAGGAATACAAAAGAGTGGTGTATTAAGGTGAGCTTGGTTTGTGGGGATAAGTTGTGGATAAGTTGTGGATAAGTGGGTGAGAGGCTTAATTATTAGGTGGTCAATAATTATTTAAGTTGCAGCTAATACACAAACAACAATACAAATACTAACAATAATACCAATACTACTAATACTACTAATGTTGTTACTGTCCTGTGACGTTTCCAATTCTAAGGAAAGGTGAGTCGATCTGCTTTTTCATTTTTGGAATAACACTAAGGATAGCATCTCTTTCGGTTTCCAACCTATATAGCATATCTCTTTTGATCTCTAGGTCTGTATCAAGTTTCATTATGGAATCCCGTTCCTGACGATAGTTTGACATATAGCGATTTATTGACAGCACTTCGTCTCGGATAGCCAAGAGGTCGGGTCTAGTCATGTAGTATGCCCATGCTTCTTCTGTCGTACCTCGTTTGTTAAGATCGTTAAGAGTTTGTACCATACGATTAACTTCCGTCCTTAGATCATAGAATTGAGTGGCATAACCACCGCCTAATTCAGACTGCAAAAACCGTTTAAGAATAGGATATTGTTCTATACGCTTTTTATATTGCATCTCTGGAGATGAAAAGGTTCTCATAGTGGAATCCACCGCATCAAGTACATAAGTTCCCAGAGTGCCTGTATATCCCCTTAAAACGTGCTCTATCTTTATGGGACTGATGTTGAGTGCTTCGCCGACTGTTTGTGCCAACGCATTAGTAGTAGGGTGAGTTTGTCTCCAAGGTTCTAATCCTGTCTCCATGTAGTAAGGAACAATATCTCTTTGTGTAAAGAAACTATGATTTAAAGTAGCTTCTAAGAGGGGAAGTGTTGCTTGCATACCCAATGGGTTAAGTTCTAAAGTAGTGCCAATAGACCTTTTTAATGTGTCAAATACCTCACGAGGACTGTTGTCATCGTAGTAATAACGCAACATGGTCTCTGGAATGGTCTTGAACACCACACCCACCTCAAATGGTATGGGTATCTTCAATCCAACTCCGCCAAAAGGATTAGGAATAATCCAGTTATTGTCCCTTATCTCTGGTCGTGCATTCTTATATTCTTCTTCATCACTAACCATTAAATAGTAAAGATATGAAATGGTTGCTAGAGTTAATCCTCTTAATATAAATGATTTTTGTATCTGTCCTTTTGAAAACTCAGTTTGTTTGGCAGAGTACCTACCCCTGCCTGCCCTGTAAAATACATCTAAACCTTGTATTCTTGCGTTTAAGAAAGGAATACCAGCCGTGAATATACGAAAGAGAGGGTTTCCACCTCTTCTGGAGAAGTTAATAATCTCTATGGCTTGAAAAGCCGCTTCTGTTTGATTGCCTGTTCGTGCTAACACATCATCATATACCGCTCTTCTGGTAGACATATCCGACTTAGTAGTTTGTTGTCCTAACCAATCCCAACCCATTTTAAATTGTTTTAATATAGGCAATCCGTTCTTACCCATACCCTTTTTAGTTAATTCCCTATTAAAATAATCGGTAATACCCAGAGGGTCGTCTCGATAATCGTAACCACCAGAAACTCCCATTCTTTCCAACATTTCTAAGTCTTTGTTAAAGTTCTTAACCGTATCAATTACAGGCTTCATATCCGATCCACTGGTTGTCCAAGCCGACAAAGTATCCCTCAGCATATTAGCTAATATAAAACCTGGGTCACGAGTTACCGCTTCCCTCAGTACCGTAGCTGGAGTGGCTACTATATTTAATATAGTGCTCAATTCTCCCTGACTCATCATCGTTATAGATTCCATAAGTAGAGGATCATTAACAAAGAAAAATCTTTCTTCCCCGTTCACCATAATCTTATGATTACTAGGCTCTCCTTTGCGTATTATAGTTTGTCCTTTCTTATTTTTTGCGGTGACATCAACTGCTACACCTAAATTCACAGCGTCTCTCATTACTCTCTGCCCAGCTATGTTCTTCATTCCAGACGTGATAACTGCCGATACGTTTTGTCCTATAGCCTCTATTGGAGGTATGTTAAATTCACGATCACTTCCCTTTATAGGTTGTCGTATTAATGAATTAGCTCCTGTTAACATAGAGGTCTTAAAGGCAGTTCTACCTTTTCCTGTGGGAATTTCCTCTTCAAACTGTCGGTAGAATGGATAATAAGTAGAAGCGTCTCTCCAATCCTTCGCTCCTTCTGGTGTAACGATACCTGTATCTTCCATAAACTGAATCAGTTGGTCATTCCATAGGTCATATAATCTGGAGGCTTCTTCTATTTCTGGATATTTAGCTACCTCAGCTTGCACAACATCCCAAGCATCTTGCAATTCCTTGCCTTTTAACTTAATTAAATCTCCTTCTTTGTTGGACTTAACCGCACGTTGTACAATTCTATAGGTTTGAAAGATTCTTTCTTTGCTCTTGTTACTATAGATCGGAGTTAAAATATCTATTAAACCGCCAATAGGTTTACCTGTTACGGGATCAATAACATCCACTATTTCATAACCACCATTCCTATACGCAACCATACCGTGTTTAAAGGAGCCAGCTATATAAGCTCTAGCTCTGTCTGAAAAGATAGCAGCACCTACAGCAGAGGTGTCTGCCATAAGATAGCGTTGGTCGGCATCTGATATTAACTTACCTAACTGATCTATGCGTGCATACTTAAAGACAAAGGCTTGTCTCAGTTTAGTCAAGGTATTACTGAGTGTCGGTCTATCCATTACATCAAGTAATGTATCGCCGAATGTTTTATTTTCTGGAGTAGGAGCAACCAAGTCATCAGATAGCTTCTTCATCTCTGGACTCATATCTGCATGATTAGTCCTCATATATCGTTCCCTAAGCTCCTTAGAGGGCTTCTGACCGTCAGTTGGGTTTAGGGCGACATACTTTGCCTCTGGAGAGGCTTTAACACTGTAGAGGGGAACTGTACCCGCAGGGGCTACCTCTGCTTGTTCATCAATAGTAGCGACTGCTTCCGCTACTCTTTCGGGAGAACGCATCTCCCTTTCTGTAGGTGGAGTTAACTCTGGTCCCTTCTGGGCTTCCTCTGTATATTCTTCTGTGACGGATTCAACCGCTTCCCGCCAATAATTAAGCCCGTCGAGTAGATCGGGTCGTCTTTTGGTGTCGAGCCTTTGTAAGTAATTTTCGCCATTTCTATTTTCCTCCCAGTTATTTCCAATCATATCACCTTCTGCTCTGACGTTGTCATAAACATTGAGTGCCAAATCATTATCAAGACTTTCTGTTGCTTGAATTATATCATTATTAAATTGTTGCTGAGGAATCTCAGCATAATTCATAAAATAAAAGTTATTACCATAACGAGTAAAACCAGCTTCATAACCAGCTTTTTTTACTTTGTTTTCTATAGCGTTATACATTTCATAAATTTGTTCATCAGTAATATCTTCAGTTGCTTCTACTCTTACACCTTGATATGACCCTTTAATAGTTAAATTAGGATCGTAACGTGCATAAGGCACAGCATCCTGACTCATAACATATCCCCACATACTAGCAAAGTCTTCCGCCACCTTCATGTCATAGACACCATCCGTCTTATCCAAAATCATTTGACCTACTACATTTGGTGTAATCTTGCCTTCCCAACCTCCTATGCTTGGACTAAATGTATAAAGACCTGATGGATCGACTAGGTCTAAGAGTGCATTGTTGCCATTCTCAGTCGTTAACAGATTTAGAACTGCCTCCGTGTAGCGTTGTTGTAAATCTCTATTCGCATTAACTAATATATTGTTTACTTTTGAAGAAGGAACTACTTCTCCTTCAATATAAGCTGTTGCTCGTTCAACATAATCAAGAAGATTAGCATAGGCAGGCGTATAATTTTCTAGTTTTTCTTCAGCAACAGACAATGCTTTCTGTAAGGCTTTGCTTTCTTTTTCATATTGAATACGACCATTTTCATTGGTTGGTACTTTACGTTTACTAAAGTTATCCTGTCGTCTTCTTAATTGTTCTACTGGTTTCTTATACTTCTCAAGAAACTCCTGACTGTTTTTATAGTTAATCCACATACCTGCCTGAATTTGTCTAGGCAATAAGTTGGTACCATTTTCTGCATTGTACTGATCGGTAATCCGATTAACTAAATCTAGTGCGTAAATATATTGAGAATCGGTAATCTTGTATTCATCTTTAGGATTAGTATAACCAAACTGACGTTGCATCCAGACATCTATAGTTACCGCTTCAGGATAATTGTTCTGCTCTAATGCAGGGTCAATAATATTTCTATAAAAATTAGCTATTTTATTATTTACCCCAACAAGACTCTCATCAAATACTGGAGCTTCCAGAGCGGCTTCTATAATTGGAACAGTTTGATTAGGAAATCTTCCTGCGAGGGGCACCTCTCCTCTGGCTATTTGGTGCATCGCCTTAATAGTGGCTGTGACATTTCCACCTAACTGATTAGTTTGAGAATATATCGCCGTAAGGCGAGCCACTCTTTCTGTTAACTCTGGATTACCTCTTGTTAATTCTGCAATCTTGCTACCGTAATCCTCGTACCAGTTTTGGCTGTCTTCAAATCTAGTCATAGGATCGTTAATTAAAGCAACCATTCTTTGAACTAAGTTATTTCTTTGACGCTCGGTTTTTACCCCTTTAGGTCCCCCTACAACCCTTCCCGTATCATGTATAGTAGGTTCACGCATCTCTCTTTCAGCAGGAGCTAACTCAATATCGGCTGCTCTTGCTTCTCCTGGGCGGTCAGATAACGGAGTAAGCTGTCTAATTGCTATAGGCATATTCTGTAGCAGCCCCTGTTCTTCCAAGATTCGCAAGGTACGAATCTCTCCTGTCGGTCTGGCAGCGATCTCGCCTGCCTTAATTTTTTCCAGTACCTCTACCACATTGGGTGCTCCACGCATGGCATCAGACATCTTCTTAAAGAAGTCAGCGATACGTTGCAACAGGGAGCGTGGCTTGCCTGTAACATTTACTTCGCCATTCGCCCACAAACGATAGAGTTCAGCTACCGATTCTTCTTGCTGTTGCACAAAAGAAATATCTCCATAATCTCTTTCTGCCACTTCAAATAAGGTTAAAGGCTTGCCCGTTTCTGGATTTACTTCAGTCGGGTGATTAATTCGCTTGGCATTATCCCTAAGAGAGTTCCATTCCTTTTCGGTAAATAAATCTTTGGCTCTCAACCCATGAACCATTTCATGGTCAATTACACCAGCCATCCCTAGTCTGAGTTCGTCAGGACTTAAAGTTCCATTGGGATCAATGCCATTTAAACTAATAGTGATTCTATCTAGGGCTTCTAAGTAACCACCTTTTGCAGCTACGGGTTTGGCTAGAGGTATGCCGTTGGATAAATCCTGTAAGTCTTTAACCAATCTAACTCTAATATTATTAAGACCCCTTCCTTTAAGTTCTTTTTTAACCCCTTCTTCCAGAGCCTGCAATTCAACTTTCTCATCCATAGGCAACGGCTGTCTGTCTTCAACAGGAATAGTCGTAGTAGGTTCTATGGGCTTAGTGAACTCAGGAGTTAATTTGTTACTTTTGGCACTGGAAGAAACTCCTTTCTCAACGAGCTTTTCCTTAATGGCTTGAGCTTTCTTATTAAGCATATACGGAGTATAGAAATTAGATTCACCCGCTATAGCTTGCTTAATGGTATTGAGGGAAGTGTCCCTTGCATTGATAACAGCATCCAGTGCTGCTTCAAACTGCGTAGGGGTAAAGTTGAGGGGGGTAAAATCAGGTAGGTCTTTCTTGGTAGTGAAGCTAGGAAGCCTGTGCATATTCAGCCAGACGAGCTTACGCTCGGTTTGGGTCATCTCGGTCAGGTTATCCTTGCCTGTAATTTGCTTAAAGAAAAACTTCCATGCAGGAGTCTTCTCTTTAAAGTTGATGTTCTTAGTTTCTGCAATATTTTTAAGTGCAGGGTAGATAGCCAGTGGTGGTTTAAGACCACGACTCTCTCCGTATCTACCTACTTCCGCCTTGTTCATACGGCGTTTGATTCTTTCTTCTTCGTTGTTCACTAAACGATAAGCTGATTCTCTTTTAGCAAAATCTAAACCAGCTTGTCGTGGGTCATCAACTCGTTCAACAATACCCACCCTTTCCATTTCAGCTAATTCGTCTCTGGCTTCTTTAACTTTCTTAGCTCTACTTAAACGTCCCTTACCTTTAGCTGTTAAGGTATTTCCTTGTTCTACCAGAGCCTGTATGTATGCGTCATCAAAGAAATTATTCTCATCGGTAACGGACTGAATGTGGGCATTAACGAGGTTGTCAAATTGCTTGGCAGGAAGCACACTTTTTACCTCTTTCAAGGTAAATACTGAGGAAGGAGCTATACCTTGTTCGGCACGCTTTTGATTAAGTCTTTGGGACTTGGTTAGTTTTTTATTTTGTTGAAGAGCTTCTTCCCACGTTAAATCTTCTTGAAAATTTTCACGAAAGTTTGTGGTATTACCGTAATAATCTATAGCAAAGTTTGGAAATATATAGGTATCTGGATCGAGAATCCTTTCTCCTGCAACCTTAGCCTTGCCGACATCGGTTTCATTTAAGTCTTCGGGATTAAAGAACAGGGTGTTATCAACGGTTCTGTCAATAACGCTATCAACCTGTTCCTTGTTTAAGGCTCCCGCTACCTGCGAAGCAGTCTCTACGTCTTGTATATTTTCTCCGTAAACAACCCCATTACTGTCTACGATATTGAAACCTTCTGTTGTTCCTATTGGAGTAAAGGTAGTGCCGATAGGAAATGAATCGTCTAATTCTCTTGAGATTCTGCGTGCATACTGTTCTGGCGTTTCCCCTTCCCTTAATACAAAGGTAGGAGCTACCTCTTCCAATACAGGTGCAGGCAATCCAAGTGGTTGATTGGCTAGTTTTGCTTGTCTAATTCGTTCAATTTCCCAAGTTCTTTCTTCTGCGAGTCTTTCATCCCACTTTTCTTTTTGTTCGGCTTCCAGTTCTTTATTGCCTTTATCATTAATGCTGGCTCTCTTTGCTCCTAATGCACGCAATGCTAGATCGCCTGCGAAACCTGCGAAGCCACCCACCGTAAACTCATCCCATAGACTACCGCCCATGCCTATTTCTTCTGGGTTGTAATAGTTTCTTTCTACCGCATCTTGCATTAAGCTGGCGGCTACCTCTTGACTGCCTTCAACACCACCAGCAGCTAACGCCCTGATGATTTCTTTTTGCCATCTGCGTTTAAACTCATCAGGAACAGCCCTATCTATTCTTCTTAAAATAAAAGTAACGGGCATCATTTCAGTCGTTCCAATTAAGGCTCCCCATAAAGCCGCACTAGAGGCTTCTTCATCGGATACTTCTATGCCTTGCTGTCGTGCCCTATCTATACGCTGTTCAGCTTCTCCCGTACCTACAGTTACTGCCAGAGGAGTTACACCAGCCGTTGCTGCTTTAGCACTCCAGCCTAATCCTCTCGTTAATGCAGTGCCTGGAATGAGAAAAGCGGCGAGGGAACCTAATCCTTCGCCCGCTTTAGTTAACCATTTATCTCTGTATGGAGCCTTTGCTCCTAAAAAACTTTCATTGATTGCCTTCTGTCCTTCCCTTGCCAGACGGATCAGCTCATTGTCTTCCCCTTCGTCTATTAAATTTTCTAGTCCTACTTTGTCTGTAATTGCATTAGCCAAAGAACCGAGACCTTCTCCTGCTGTGAGAACGGTATTAGCAATACCACGAGGAAAACCTTTGCCCATCTCTAATAGAGAGCCGAGCAGATTGGTTGGTCCTAATTCTGGAAAGTCGGCTAGTATCTTGTCTTTAACTGCTTGTTTTACTTCTTCTGAAGCATCATCAGGTACATCCAACCGCCTTCCATCTGGTAGTTGTATTATTGGCATTTAATTATTGGTTACTTAATAGTTAAGAAGAAAGATAACTTTGTGCAGAAGTTGTTTGACCTCCTCCTCCACCATAACTTCCTTGTGTTGAAACTGTAAAATACGCTTCTAATAATCCTTGTGGTTGCAACATAGCTTTTATGTAATTTTCTCTTGCTTCTGCATTATCTGTGGCTGTTTCTAACTTACCTGAACCGCTATAACGCAGCTTTTTATCCATAGGTAACTTATCAAAAGCATCTCCCGCAGTAATAGCTGCGAAAAAGGCTTTCTGGTAAACATCGCCTTCTTTGGCTTCGTATGCTTTAATTTGAGCTTCAGTTAATCTCTCAGTCAGTTCATCCCTTCTGCGTTCTCTCTTAGAAGCAGCCACATCTTTACCTGCCGAAGCAAGTATATTGCCTAATTCATTAGGCTTGGCACTGGCGATTCTAGCTAGTGAGACTAATGCGGTGTTGATATCTTCATTTCTTCCCACTTCTTGCGTGTCAACTACTTCTTCTATTTCTTCTTCTCCTGTGCTTGAGGGCGGCATATAAGGTGTATTTAAATTGTCATTTGGGGGTGGAGTTTCTGTGACTTCGTCCTCTTCTCCTGTAAAGCGAGTAATTCCAAAAGCAGTACTAGCAAGTGCAGGTGCAGTTCTGGTTGTAAATTTACCTGGGAATGCTGCTGAACCAAAAGGTAAATAAGGTTTCCCTTGCTGTAAGTATTGTTTCCCCATTTGTTCTATAGGTATCGACCTCTTCCCACCATAATCTGGAATAAATCCTCGTTTATGAGCAAATTTACCAAGAGCAGGTAAACCTTTAGAAATAAATCTTCCGCCTATCAGAGCCAACTTTGCCCCAAGTCCAATTCCCCAACCCACAACAGGAATAGCCATAGTTGATGCCAAAGCGTAATCAACTGGATTACTAGTGTCAAAAATCATTCCGTCTTTTCCAAACCAGACATTTTCTTGGTTTGGGTTGCGATTTTCATGCGATTCCACCATGCTTGGGTCTACTTGTCCTGTATTTTGATAACCCGTTCTACCTCCGTTAGCCATTCCGACTGAACCAGCCATAGACTGAACAGGTTGATTGCCGTAGATAACAGGCATATCGGTTGCACGGGATTGTAATTCCGCTCCCCGTAAAGAGCCTGTGGGTAATCCTCCTAACCCTTGTTGCACACCGCTCTGGGCGGTGTCCATTGTTAATTCTTGAGCTACTGTAGGCTGTTGTTGAACTACATTCTGCTGGGCTTCATAGGATTCACGCATTTCCTTACGTCTATCCATCTCGCTCATTACCAGATACTGCGGAAAATTAGGCTCAGGCATCTGCATTAAATTAACGAGATGCTCGTCAGAGGTGTTTTTTAAATCGTTCTGAATATCCAGTATATTTTGCATTAGGCAGTCCTCGGTCCTTGCAGTTGCCCGTACAAGCCAAGACCACCAAGCCCTAGTCCTAACATCTGTTGCATGGTACTAGGTTGCGGTTGGTAAGAAGAAACTTGTGTGCCTGGTTGAGTTGGCAACCCTCTTAATAACTGTCCGTAAAATCCTAACTGTTGTCTTGGATAGGCTAGTTGGTTAAGGTAATCCTGATAACCCATACTTAAACTCTCCTGTCTGAGACCCCTGCGTTGCTTGCCTGCGTCTATTAAGGCTTGAGTACGACTCGCCTGTCCCCGTTCTCTGGCTTCGCCAAAGGCTCCAAGCTGTTGTGAAGCAGATAATTGTCTGTGCATGGCGGTTTCCTGTGCGGCTCTTTCCGCTCCCAGTTGCTCTAAACCTGATTGATAAGCTCCCTGCAATCCTCTGGCTTGTATGCCCTGTAATTGTTCCTGTAAGCCACGTTCCATTTCTCCTACTGCGGTACCATAACCGTAACCACCAAAGGCTCCTGCGGCTGCCGCTTGATCTTCTAATTCTTTTCTGGATATAGCCCCTTGCCGTCTGGCATCACGCTGTTGAACATCCACTACATTTTGCATATAGGGACTCATATATTGTTGCATCACACCTGGTTGAGTAAACCCTGGTAAAGTTGGTGTCCCTGCTATACCTGCGGTTTGAGCCGCTCCCATTTGCTGTTCCCACGGGGTACCCTGTGCGAATTGTCCCTCTATGGCTGATAAGCCGACCTCTTCCTGCGGAGAAAATTCAGCTATACGCTGTCCCCCATAAGGCATATAAGGCATTAAACTTTCACGCTCACCACGAGCAAACTGTCTCGTTACATACGGTTCAGCGTATTCGGGTAATGCGGTTTGTGTTACCTTAGATTCCGTGTACTGCGGAGCACTACTAGACTTTCCTTTTCCCATAACTAAAACCTCTTTTCATAAATTGCAAAACTTCTATCCCAAGCATCTTGCTTGAGATATTTCCATAAACCTAACCTGCCAGTTGCTTCGATTCCGTCTGCTCCACACTCTCTGGCAAAATTTTCTAATCGTGACATAGCCACGAAAGCCCATTCATCTAACCCTTTACCACCCATGAAATGGATAGAAAGCATTCGGGACTGCGGGTAATCCACAAATTCTGTTATTAAAGCTCCCACGGGCTTCTTATCGTTCCCTAAAAACATGAACCAAAGCTGATCCTGACCTGACGTAACTTGCACACGCACGGATTGTGAAGACCATCTTCCGTTAGAACGCTCAATAGCTTTTTCTAATAAAGCCCTAGCATCTACCCATGCCTTATCTATAAACTCCGTTGGAACCAATGAGCATTGATACTCGGTCTCTTCGTATCTTATCGGTGCTACTTTAGGCTCATTCATGCTGGTAATATACCACCTTTATTAAGTGGTCTAGGTTGTTCAGTCGTACCTGTTCTGGCTTGACGCACTCTATCCATCATTTCATAAAGTTTATTTGAACCTGAATCGCTACTACCGTCTCCTATACCTGATACCACATCGGCTGGTACGATAAATTCACCTGGGGAAACCGCTATCTTTTCTTGACCTGCTACCACCCCTGGTATTTCATCGGACATTCCTGTGCCTTCACCTTCAATCATACCTTCAGTGGTAGCTTCTGGATTTTGTGCGGCTTCCTGCAAGATTCTTTCCCTGAAAGCAATCCACGCATCCAGACCAAACCTTTCTATAAAAGATTTTTGTACTTCATCTGGGCTTGGGTGCTTACCCTGAATGGCTAAGACTGCCATTTGAATAAGCTCCTCATCGCCTTCGGAGGTTACTTCTGTAGTTTCTTCGATAACTTCAGCCTGTGCTGGAGGAGCAGTAATCACTTCTTCCTCAGTCGCTATCTCGCCTAATCCTTGATAGGGAGTTCTACTAAATCCTAAGCCTTGTTTACCACCACCTGCATTCTGCATTCTTAAATTACTTTCCCACGGTGAATATCCTGATACTCCCGATGCTGCATTATTTGCTATTTCCGATAGTTGCGCTGTTGTTTGGTAAGGTAAATTTTCTGCTTCAAAAGGTATACCATATTCTTCTATAATATCTGACCAGTCATAAGATGATGGATCAAAAGCCTCTTGCTGATCACCATATTCATTAATAATATTTGACCAATCATAAGTTGTTGGATCAAATTGTCCTTGTTGATCATATAAAGAACCTAATCCTTGCTGAAAGTCAGTCAAATCTTCCTGTGTTAAATATTGACTTAAATCTATATCACTAAAAGGATTAAAACCACCTAATTGATCTTCAGTTAAATAGCCACTCAAGTCAGGAGTAAATGAACCTAATCCCTGTTGCAAATCTTCTTGGGTTACATATTGACTTAAATCAATTCCGCCTGTATCTGGAAAATAATTACTAAAATCAAAAGAACTTAAATCTTCCTCGGTAAGATAATTACTCAAATCAGGCATTTGTGCTGGCGGAGAAGCCACATCCCCTTGAGGGGGTAATGTCAGTGAACTTGGATCAAAGTCTTCGGGTAGATTAAACAAAGATTGATAAGCACTGTAAGGAACTCCTGACCAGCCCTGACCAGCCAAGCCTCCGATTCCTCCCATTCCTCCCGTTAAGTTACTCGCATAAGGATTCTGCCCTGTTTGTCCGTATGCACTTACAGGCACGTTAGAATAAGGAAAGTAATTCCATTCTGCATCGAATCCTGGTCTATATCCTTCTGGTGAAGGTAATGCTCCATAAGACCTCATACCTGGTTGTGGTGGAATAGCTAAATTACCACCGCCTATACCATAGTAATCTTCTATATTATCTGGCAGATCAATACCCTCAATCTCACCTCTTCCTTGATAACCAGTTCTTCCGCCAACAGCCATTCCAGTTGCTATTCCTTCAGCTAAAGCACCAACTTTTCCTCCTTTGTTAAATATTGACTCTAATGATATTCCCTGAAATGGGTTATAACCGCCTGATGATCCCATTCCACTAGGTCCACCGTAAACAGCACCACCGTAAGGTTGAGCATAACCTGGTCCACCATAACCTGGTCCACCTGGTCCATAACCTGGTCCCCAAATTGGTGGCATAATAGGTGTAGGTGTAGGTGTAGGTTCGGGTGTTGGCATTATAGGTTCAGGAATAGGAAATGGTCGAGTAGGATTTCTATAAGAACGTTCTGCTGCAAAAGACATACCAGGCATCCAACTTCGGTACTCTGGAGTTACTCCAGTAGGAGAAATCCATCCGAAAGAAGGCATTTGTGGTCTCTGAGGTGGTCTAAATGGTGGCGACCAAGGGGGTCTTCTTCCTCCTTTTCCACCTCTGGGTGGAGATGGCATTATCGGTGGCATCCAAGGTCCTCCCCGTATGGGTTGACGTGGTTGCGGTATATCGCCACCACCCCATATAGGATTATTAATCCTATATTCACTGTCAATAATATCATCGGCAGGAAATCCTGCATCAGGAATACGTTCTTCACGATACCAAGGCATCGTTGGCATTGGTGATCTTTGTCCTCTTCCTCTTCCCATTATCCTCTCCCCATTACTAAGTTTTCATTATACGGTGGCATATTAATAGCTGGTCGATCTGCATAAGGCATAGTATAACCGCCTAATGGTTGCGGTATACTGCCTAATGAACCGAGTCCACCACCAAAAAAGCCCATACGACCACCACTATTAACTTGTCTGGGCTTTACGCCTAATATCCTACCCCACTGGGAACCGTAAGGTACCTGCTCTGGATTATCTGCATAGGTTTTGGCTCTTCTTCCTTTTCTATCTTCTTCATACTGAGCCATTAACCTTTCAAAATCTTCCTGAGACTTAATCATGGCTAAACCACCTCCGCCTATAGCGCCTGGTAAAAATACATCAGGTCTCGTAGCTGCTCCATATAAGTTTTTAAAACTAAAACCTTCTTTTACATCTCCAAGATTAGGACCGCCTGATCCCCCTATTCCAACCGATGCAAAAGCATCAGTACCTGCTTGAGCACCACTCTTAATAGCTCCTTCCAAGACTCCCTTGTCTATATTAAAATCCTTAGCCATATTTCCTATTTGTCCTTCTAAATTAGCGATTGAGCCAGGGGCATCTATTAAATTTTGATATTTAGCCATCGTATCAGCTCCTATATTGGAAACGTCTATAAGACCTTTGTCCACACCAGATGCAACAACTTCTCCCACGGCATCTCCTGCTCCCGTAACACCTGCTTCAACCCCAGCTTCTGAAGTAGCACCTAAATTTCCAAGTAACTTACTTCCAGCAAAAGAACCTAAGCCTGTTAAAGCCGCTTCTTTTAAGCTATCTCCCTGTAACAGAGAACCAGCTCCTGAAAGGATTCCTGAGCCTAACGCTCCCGTTAGCCAAGGGGCAACACCTGCAAACATTCCCGAACCGCCCAGAAGTGCTCCTAGAAGGGGGAGGAACGCTTCTGGTTGTCCTGTTTGTGGGTTGGTTGTAATAGGCATTCCTAATGACTTTAATCCCTGCACTTCCGCAGGGTTAACGTGCATCAGCATGGTGTCGCCATAGCGACCTGCATTAGCTACATCCTGCGCTTGTCCTGATAATCCGCCTCTATTCATGGGTTGCCTCGCTGTTTCTTTGTAAATGCTTTCTAAATATTTTTTAATCTCTTCATCTTTCGCCCTATCCATCTTAGTTTCCTCTGACTCCTCTCCTATAATTTGGGAATAATCCACCTCTTCTGGCATATTTTCAAAATGTCGTCTTATGTCCCACCATCTACGCAATTTATCTAAGAGATTAAAGCTGTCAGAGCCTTCTTCTTCTACCTCAACTTCTCCCTTATTTTGATATGGACTTCTCTCTTCTACTGCTCCTCCAATTTTTTTAAATTGTTCAGCGTAGTCTGAACCTTTTTGCATACGCATTAATTCTATTAGTCTAGGGTCATATTTATAACCCTGTAATGTAGGAGGTTCACCATATGTAGGTTCTCCTCTTAAAAATTGTTCTGTTTCAGGATTATAATAAACTCCTTCAGGTCCATATAACATATTAGAATCTTCCATAGAAATAAAATCTTTTAATCTATCTATTTTTCTTTCAGGCTCAAAACCTTCAAAACCTTCTCTACTTCTTTGAGGTATAACTCTATACCTTTCTTGATTTTTAGTCGGCACATAATCAGTACCAGTACGAGAACCTAAATGACTTGGCACTTCAGGAGAAAACCCATACTGAGATAATAATTGTAATTCTTCTAGTGGTGATACACCATATGCTCTTAAACTACCAATGCCTTGTTCAAATGGACCTATTCCTGCTTCTATAGCTGCTTGCCTTGACTTTGGTTTACCCCCATAAGGGTCAGCCAAAAACAGTCCTTCTTTTGATCTTGGGTCTGTAAATAAATTTCTACTTGCTGCTTTGTTAATATTTTCTGTAAGGTTCCTAGAAGCCCTGCCTTTTATAACGTCATATTCTCTTCTATTTATATCACCAGTTTCAAATTTGTTTTTAGCTGTCTTTAAATTATTAAATTCTGCTAAAACTTCTTTAGGAGTTTCTCCTTCTTTAAATTTGCCTAAAGAACTTAGAGGATTAAATCTAGCATTAATAACGTGTGCTTGTGCTATTAAATTTCTGTCATCAAGCTCAAGACCATAAAAATTATTTCTTATAATTCCGCTAGTAACAAATGTATCTCCTCTCATTATTGTTTCTTTTATTAAAGGATTATCCGTTTCTTTATAAGTTTTATCTAAATCATCTCTATCAAAACCTCTTGCACCACCTTTTAATAAAAAATCAGCAAACTCAGATACATGGTTTGATTTTAAATTATCTCTTATTTCACTTTCTCTAGCAGGTTTTCTAAACATATTTTGTTTTGAAAAAGGATTAAAAAGACCTTGTAGTGCATCTACAGTCATTTGGGGACTAATATCTAATAAACCTTCATCTACTGAAGGAGTAAAAGTTTTTAAATTTTGATTTTCTTTAGCCATTTGTACTCGCTTTTGTTTCTACTCCAAATAAATTAAAACTCATATTCACTGCACTTGCATACACTTTCAACACATCCGTCTGGTTTAAAGTCATGCCAATCACCGCAATCAATACATCCGTAGCCGCTACCGACTTATCGTAATAGATATATTGTTTATCGTCTGCACCTGCACCAGCTACATGAACGCTTAGTCTAAACGTAATAGCTGAACCCGACCTATTGCAAGCCACAAAGGAACTGACCGTAGTCATTACCTCAGATGGAACCGTGTATAAGGTCGTGGTTGTAGTTGCAGAAGGGTCTAACTGACCCAAAACTTTAATAACATCAGACACTACTAGCTCCCATAAGCAAGAACTGGTGTCGCCTAAGAGCCAATGTCGATGTCTTTGTTCTTAAATTCTCTATCTCTGTAACCTCTGTGTCTATATCTAACATTACATCTGAGGTCTGTGCTCTAAAAAGTGTTTCTTGTTGATAATCATATTCTCTCGAAGGTACCATCAACGGTCTACTATTTCTTGCCATTATCTCCTCCCGTCTGGTCTAAGTTCTAGTCTTAAATCTCCTAGTCGCCAAGTCATACCTGAATTAGAACTTTCTATTCTAATAGCTGCCTGTCTTGAACGACCCCTAATTTCAGATTGAGTGGTTGAATCAGTAATAGTGGAAGTAGATAGGGTAGATAAAGATTCAGAAGGATAATTCTTTCCTTTCATGGTCATCGTTACTTCCTGCGTTTCTCCTCCGCTTGCTTGGGTAAATTTAATATCTGGAATAATTCGAGATAAAGAAACAAAATGTTCTCCGTCTTGTAAATCAAAATCACCTGATTCTATGTATGCAGTCATTCCCGATCCATCTGCATCATATCCTGCTTCGTGTCTATAAATATAATTAGAACCACCAGAAGACCCTGCTGCTAGAGGCTTATCTCGTGTAGGAGCTGGTGTCCATGCTGTTCGTGCCAAAGTTCCTACTGACCACAAGTTCTCTTTGTAGTTGTAGATAACATAACGATCTATTTCACTTGATGAATTAGAAGGATAAAACCACATAATCTCTGAAAAATCAGGATTAGAAGCTGCAAATATTTTAAATTGCTGATCTAAATTAATATCTTCAGTAATATAATTTAATACTGAACAGGGCAAATCTCTAACCGCCCCATCATACATATAGAAATTTCCTCTATCCATCCAAAAAACTGTACTAGCTGCCATAGCTGCTGCATTAGGACTAGCCATAGAAGGTCCTTCCATTAACTCTCTAAATTGAAAAGTAAAAGGTCCTCCAATAAAACGCATAGAATGAACACCTGCATCGGTCCAGATTAGTATTTCATCTCTAGCTTTTAAAGCACCTATAATGTAAGAGCCTGAACTGATTCTTTGCCCGCCTGCACTATTAGTAGAACTGGGAGTCCAATTAGCTATGTCTTCTGCATCTGACCAACGAACTAATAATTCATCTAAAACACTGGTTGCACCAACTGCATTACTTCCAAAGGCAATCACATGACGATCTACTTCTGAAATCACTATCTGATTAACTAAAACTGGCACATCCGAAGCACCGCCCAAAGCTGTACCGTTTATTGCCCTAGCCGATACACCTCCTGAAGAATCCCAATAATAAACACCACCCCCTCTGGGATTGCCAACTAAGTCTTCTCCGTAATTATCTTGAGACCACAATCTTAAATTTGTACTGGAAGATAAACTTCCCCACGTTCCTCTGCTCCATGTACCACTACCAAATCCTGTTCCACTAACGTATTCATCTAGTCCTGTGTTAATTTGGTAAGCCCCTACAATACTACCTCCTCCATTACCAGAATCGCTTGCATTAGCTGTAACAGTATCTCCTGATGTATCTTTGGCAGTTATGGTATAAGCATTTGCACTCGTCACTAAAAGTATTTGATACTCTTGGTTAAGTACAGTTGCCGTAACATTTCCACCTAAACTAGCTGCTCCGCTAAAAGTTACAAAATCTCCTGTTAAAGCTCCATGTGAGGTATCGGTAGCCGTTATAGTAGAAGAACCATCGGTAGCAGAAAAGGTAACATCTCCTGCTGAAGTCGTAACACGCAACGGAGTAACGTCATTAAAATCTCCACCCAGCTCAACATACCATTTTGAACTTGTACCAACTCCTAAATAATCTGTACCCGCTAAATCATCCCATTGATGTAAACTTCTGGCTGTGCCTAGATAAGTGCTGGAAGAATATTTCTCCCATCCTCCTATTTTTTCAGGATAGCCAGAACGAAACCGTATCTTGTCTGAATCAAACCAAGAACCTTCGGCAGTGTACTCAGTACCCTCCTTGTTGATTCCTGGTGCAAATTTAAACTTGGCTAACGGCATTATTTCTTCCTTCTATTTGAGCTTTTACGAACAATTCTTAAATTTTTCGGTGAATTATTGCGTGGATTACCGTCCTTATGGTGAACATCGTTTCCGTCTCCCTTTCTTATTCTTTTCTTACGCTTCATTAAGCGGTTGGCTTTATTACGTCCTGCTCGATTTTTTTTCTGTTTCTTTTTACTGTGGTAATTCTTATATTCAGAGTCATAATCTCTTGTTTTTTTATACATGATTATCCCTGTAAAACCCTATCCCTTAATCTTTTAGCACGATCCCCCACTTGTGTAGCCCACCTTGAGTCCATCATTTCTTCTGCCGCTTTCTTCCAGTTTTCATCTTTCATAGCACTTAGGAAATTTTTAAATCCGCTTAAACGTGGATAACCCAAGTTGAAACACATATTAGCCATAACTCGTCTGTGATTATCATTTAATCCTCTCCACCAAGACATCTTATCGTTTAATTCTTTACAAACAATATCTATATCATTTTGTAAACATTCCTTGATACGTTCATCATGCACAACTGTTCCTACTTCTTGTCCATACTCTTCATCTTTTTCTGTTATCAAATGTCCTACACCTAAAGTTGGATAACCCAAATGATCAAGGTATATCTCATATTTATATCCTTCATCCATAATAAGTTCTTCCATCAACTTTGATCTATCCATCATCTTTGTCCTCGTCATCAAGACTACGATAATATTCAACAATCGCCAAAATATCCCTAGTATATCTTCTAATCTCTGCCATATTGTTGCTGATATTCTCATAATCTTTAGTGGTTAAAGCATAATACGCCTGTCTGGGTGCCTTTCCTTCTTCTACCAATTTAAGATATTCCTGAAGAATTTCTGGTGTTAATATCTCCCAATCCACCATAACCAACTGCATTTCTATAGGTAATGGCGGATGAAACATCGGTGGTCTTTCTTCTATATTAACTACCTCTATAGGTTTAGTACGAGTACCGCCTATAGGAAATAGAGAACATCCCGCCATTAATATAATTAAACTAGTTGTCAGTAGAATCTTCATCTTCTTTCTCATCAAACTGATCAGGGTCAGTCAATTTAATCAAACCATCAAATACTCGTTTTGTTGCCCTATTAACCTTACCTTCCAGTAGCTTTGGCTTTGCCAGAGCTAACGCATCCAAGTCATGCCGAGCAAATGTCTGCTTGAGAGCATTTACTTCTCGCATATTTTCCTGATTCTTCTTGGTCAAACTGTCAATTTGAGCGTAGGTCTTTTGTTGTTGTTCCAGATTTTTCTTTATCTGTTCGTTCTGTTTCTTAATCTCTCCTTCCAGAACAATCGCATTACCCTTTAGGGTGGCAATTTCATCATTTAAACTATTAATCCAGAAATAAGAACCACTGGCTACCAGTAATAATGTTATGCCCAAACCTAAAGATAATTTCATATTTGCTCCTTAAAACCTTCCCCTGCCAATTTTAGAGCAGGAGCAGACCAACTCCAAACCAACAGGGGTCGGCTAGTTTGCTAATGGATTTTTATTGTCTTCCTTTAAACTTTTAATTTCAGCCTTTATAGTGGCTATATCTGTTTTAATTTCAGTCACATCGGGTATTGATATTCCATCTATTTCTTTTTCTAAAAACTGTACTGATGTTTCAATACTAGCAAAACGTTCTTCAATAACTTTCATTTCATTTTCAGTTTCACCAATACCCCCAATCTTAGCTTCTAGGTTTTCTAATCGGTTAACATATGTTGCACCTGTATAACCAAAACCAGCTAAAGTTCCTATTATGGTAACTAAAGCTATTATCTGTGTTGTTTTATTTTGAAACCAGTCCATAATTTTCTCCTACAAATTTGGTTGTGAACTTATGAGAGCATTCATTGTATTTAAATTAGTTCTTGCTAACCCGTAAAATGCGTTGATATTATCTGAAATAAACGCATCTGCGTATATTTCCTTAGATTTGTACCAAATAGGCTGTGGTGGAATTTGTACTTCTTTATAAGAATCAAATCCTGGGACATAACCTAAATAAGCTATAAGAGTAGACTCATCTCCGTATTCACCTGTTGCTTCTTGCTGTGCTGTACCTTCTTCCTGTTGTTCCTTGATATTCTGGGCAATAATTTTATCTGCTATTTGATCTGCTTCAGAAGTAGTCATTACTCCTCCAATCGCTGTATCTATCTCTCCCTGCATATCCTGAACTTGAACATCTGCCATTACTATTTGAGGAGAATCATCGAATCCTAGCATCGGTGTTACCATTACAGAAACATTTGTAACAGCCCCTGTATCTCCACTTAATGACAAGACCTGCTGAGTTTGTACGGCAGCAGAAGCAAATTGAGCTGATCGACTTGGAGAACTACTGGTACTCATGCCTCCAGTTGAAGAAGAGGTCATAGCAGAAGAAACTCCACTATTATTAGAAGATACTGTTCCTCCGCTAGAATATCTAGAAGCACTACCTGTAGAACCACTTACACTATTGGTAGCTGTTCTTAAAGTATTAGCTACCACTCTTAAAGCTACTTCACGAGTTAAAGAACTTTTACTTTCTCCTTCTTCATCCGCTAATAGTTCTTCTTCTAATTCTTCTTCCTGTTCTATAATTTCTTCTTCGGCTTCTGCTATTCTCTCTTCTTCTATTTCTTCAAAGATTTCTTCGACAACTTCTTCCTCGAAGATTTCTTCTTCAAATTCTTCTTCTGGTTCCTCTTCAGCAAGCCTTTCTTCTTGAATAAGCTCTTCCACTTCTTCTTCAAACCATTCATCCAATTCTGCAACTGTTTCAAAACTTTCGATAAAGATTTCTTCTTCATAATCTAATTCTTCTCTCAGTATCGTATCAAACTCATATAATTCTATTAGTTCTTCCGCACCAAATACTTCTGTATATTCCCCTTCATAGGAGTTGGTTTCCTCATAATCAAATATATCCATTTGATAATCCAGTTCATCCCATGTATCCAAAGGCGAAGTGTCCCATTCAATCCAGCCTTCATTATCAAATATTACCTCCGTCCCGTACCATTCATCTACCTGTGTTTGACCAAATTCCTGTAGGTCTATTTCATACCATTCAGCATCAGTAAAATACATATTTACATAGGGGTCGTTATCGTAACAATAGTCTGGATTATTTATACAGTTATCCATATAAGGGTCTTCATAACCATAATCAACTTCATCTTGAACATAATAGGCAACAGAAGCCTCTGTAGTATATCCAGCACAGGAAGGTGAATATTGAGGGTCATCTTCACATTGTTGATCGTCATAAGCACTCCAATAAGAAGGGCATTCCTGACTATAAAGTTGAGTTATATTACATTGTTGGGTTAAATAAGCTGCTGCATAACCACTACAATCCTCATCATATAAAGAATTTAACGCACATTGTTGAGCTAGATAAGCAACCGCATAACCAGAACAGTTGGATGAGGTTAAAGGTACAGTTGCACATAATGATTGATCCGTGCCATCGCCAAACAAAGAGCCACCATTTTCTAATAAAGTATTCTTGGCATTACTACTGGAGTTCCAGTCATAGCTAACACAAGTTCCAGAAACATTGGTTGTTCCTGTATTACACTCATCAAAAAAATGGTAAGTGTAAATCTGTGAGGTACTTCCTTGTTCGCCTATTAAAACGTCATGTTGGATAATATCCAATTCTCCATAACGATACTCATAAGTGTTATTAGGATATAACCAGACTTCTATACTGTTATCGGAATTAGCTCGGTTGTATTCCCTCATTTTATACCAACCAAAAATAGTGTAATCATCAAAGGCTTTAGCTTTCATAGCTGAACCGCCGTCTTTTATTAGGTCAGTCCAGAAGGGAAACAAAGTGTTAGTGTATTGAGGGAGAGGATCAGGAGTATAATCTCCGCAATAACTACCTGTCAGGTTAAAGTGTAAACAGCCATTAGTAGCCATTCTTGCTTTAGTGTAATCATTACCATAAAAAGTAAAGGTAAAGCCTAAATCAAAAGCTGCTGAAACTGAATCATCATTTGAGCCTAATCCTGTTGAACCTGATGAGTTAGTTTGCAAATCATATAGGGGTTGGCTTCCTTCATAAACATAATCCGCTTTAGCGGGTAAAGATAAAAATAAAGTTAGTAGCCCTGCTAATAACATTCCACCAATAACTACTACTTCTGCTAAATATTTATCCTTCTTGCGTGGCATTTTGTTTCTTCCATTCTTTCTTGCAAGTACGCTTAGATTTACTTACGCCTTTCTTATTAGGTGAGAGCCAACATTTTTTTATAAACGCATCATACAACCCTTCTGAATCAGGTCTTTCGTCTATATTAGATGCCCATGCTGCTGTTGCTTCTTTACCTATTTTGCCTTTATATGGACAAGGAGTTCCTGCCATTTCCATAGCTTGAAAAACACGATTGTCTTGGCATAATAGAGATACACTTGCAACCTTCATTCCCATATCGTATAGGTATTTAGAAAGTTTTAACCTTTCACAATTCATATCACGCACGGTAGTACCGCCAGAAAAACCAAATAGTTGTCCTTGTAAAGCTCCAGAACGCCCTGTCGTGCAAAGGTCCTGGGAATAACTCATAATCGATGGAGCTATAGCTGAAGCTGGCGGTGCTTTCGTCTTAATATCCTGTTCTATTCTTTGTGTAGAACTGGACTCGTTAATATTTCTATTAGTATTTTCTGTTGTGCTCTGATTAAGATTCGTGTTGGTATTATCCGTTGTTACATTAGACTCAGAAGTGGACTGATTTACATTGGTATTTGTATTGTCAGACGTACTCGTTGATGTATTAATGCTGGTGTTAGTATTGTCCGTTGTCGAGGCATTCGTAATACTTTGATTAACCGTTGAATTAACCGTTGAATTAGACGTTGACGTATTGACATTTGTATTAGTATTCGTATTGGCGTTGGTCGTAGTCGCTGTCGTAGTCGCTGTCGAAGTATTTACATTTGTATTGGCATTGGTCGATGTATTGGTATTGGTATTAGTATTGGTTGCCGTTGCCGTTGTAGTATTATTGTTTGTATTATTATTCGTATTGGTTGCGGTTGAAGTCGAAGTATTATTATTAGTATTGGTATTTACGTTGGTATTGCTAGTTGTTGTATTGTTCGTTGTGTCTAACGAATTTTGCTCACAAAACTCAGTACCCGCAGTACAGTCAGGGTTTTCTGGCTCTGTTTCGGCTGCCTTCAATGAAGAAATGCCTAACAAAACTATGAATATCCATATTCCTGCAAATAAATATCTGTTTATTCTCATCATAAATTGTCAACCATACACCTCTAAACCACATAAACTAAAATACTAAACGTCATCCAAACCAATAGCATATAAATAACAACGCTATCTGGGGTCATTTATCTTTTGCTTTGCCAAAATTACAGGCACATAAATCAATAAGTTTATACAACTTACCAATCCACACATCATCTTTAGGTGTTGGCGTAATCGCAGCGACTATAGAACTCACCGTTACTATAACCGTTACTATAGTTACTATATTTGTTATAAAATCCATAATTCCTCCTTATGGTTTAAAAATTTCCTGCTCTATTAATTTTTCTCTGTTTTTTAAATGAAGTTCTGCTACTTCCTTTTTATTCTGGGCTGAATAGGGAACGGCATGGTAACACTCGATCATGTCCTCATTTACATTCACATCATTCACCCAAATCTCTCCTAAAACTCTGCCAAATTTTCCCTTGGCTTTTTCTTTATAAGTCTTAATTACTATTTTCTTTTTTTCGTTTTCCTCATTTACCCAATTCTTTAAAAATTCTTTGGCAAGTAACCCCCTCGCCTTTTCATCCAAGTCTCTTGTGCGACTTTCGGGAGTGTCGATACCCACCAGACGAACCCGACAGGAATGCAGAATATTAAAACCCAGATTAAGAACAACGTCCAAAGTGTCACCATCGACCACCTTTTTAATTTCCTTACACTTATACTCATACATTATTTATTTTCACTTTCGCCTTTAAAACTTTTTGAAGCACCTGAAGTTCCTGCATAAAGCCCAAACCAAGCAGCTCCTGCTCCTACTAAAACTGAAATTAAAGCTGACTGTTCAAAATTAGGAGCTTCTAAATCCATAAACCACATAGTTGCGTAATACAATAAAAAGATATAAACACTTAGAAAAGCTCTAGGAAATATCCTCCAGCTATCTACTGCTTGAGCTAAGAATATCCATTTCTGATGCGGATTCTTAGTACCTTCATCTTCCAATTCTCTGATACGATCTTTTAATCTGGTTTGTTCCTGCAATAATTCCATGAATTTACTCAGGTCTATTTCAACTTCATTACGATCCATGTCTCCAGAGAATCTTTCTCTTTCACTCATTTTAAAAATTCCAGATAAGCGGTAAAACCAAGAAGCATGGTATAAAGACCCAGAATAAGTTTATCTATTTTGTCGAAACGTTTACTACCCGCTTCAAGTCTTTTATCTATATTGTCATAACGTATCGCACATATATCTTCATGTGCTTTAAGTTTTATTTCCATCTTCTCTGTCTTGTCCATTTATTTTTAACCCTTTAAACCAAGATGGTAAACCCAAAATAGGTCTGCCATCAAATTTGTTTTCCTCTGCTGTTTCTTGGTTTGCGTCATTGTAATGTAAAAATACTTGACCACAATTCTCACCAAAAAAAGGTTCTCGCCAATGTTCTAATTCACAACCACTATAAATCAACATATCGCCTACCTCTAATTTAACTTCTTTTCCTTCCTTTCCTTCTTCTCCAGAAGGCTCTAAAAAGATAGACCATTGATCTCCGCCTAAGTGCAATGTAGTAGAAATTTCGCAACTATACCGATCTTTATGCCTTTTTAACTCATCCCCTTTTTTATAAATTCGAGCATAACTGTAAGTCTCATTTAACTTTAATTTGGTTTCTTTTTCCATTAAAGGCTTTAATCTTTGGAGTAATGTTTCCATCACCATATCGCTATATTGACTATAAGTTTCTGGTATTTGTGGGTCATTCCAAACTCCAAAATCTGCATTAACTTGGGAAATATACTTTTCATCAAATAATAATCTAGTAACTGCTCGTTTATTACAAAAGTATTGATAACAAAAATCAGCTAATTCTTTTGATATGGCATTTTTAATAACTTTAAACATAGGGTTGTCCTAAATTCCAACACACTAAAGAGTGTCTTATGCCTTTGGTAACTGGCTTTACTCTATGCCAAACAAAAGAAGGAAATACAATAATACTACCTTTAGGTCGTACTTCTTTACAAATTTGAGGCTGACTTCCTTTATCCGTACTTCTAAAGTCAAATTCTAAATCTCCGCCTTTATACTCTTTTGGGTCTGTTAAACTTAAAGTCATAGATAGTTTTCTTATTTTTCCATGTTGGTTACTATCGTCTGGTTCAGCATAAGGTGATATATCTGCATCACAATGCCAATCATAATATTGTCCTTTTTTATATTCAGTAAACTGACAAGATTGTGAAAAATCCCATTCATGATTCCATTCTGCTCTTTCATTTGCTTCGTTTATATAAGGTTGTATTTCTTTATAAATCCATGTATCAGACATCCATACTATATCTGATTTTCTTTTCTTTTGTATGTTCTTTAATTCTTCTTTAGTTGGGGGTTCTGTTGATATTCCTGAACCTGTAATAGCTATTTGACTCTTTTGACTTAATCCATATTCTATAATGTCATCGCATATTTTTTCTGGCACTACTGATTGAAAGTACCAGTAGTACCATTTTAAATTCATAAACTATACCCAGTCACTCTCTACTAATTGTTTAAAAACTTGTTTTGTACTCCATACTCCACCTGCTGTGGTAGAACCATTTTCTTCATTAATAATAACTATACCTGAACCACCTGTTCCACCTCCCAGATTCTTTGCTGGACTACTATTTATATCAGACCCATCATAGCCTCCACCTCCACCACCACCGCCAGTATTAGCAGTACCACCAGTACCAACAGTATTCGTTTGTCCTCCAGCTCCTCCACCACCAGAACCACCATCGCCTGTTCCAGCAGCATTAAATTCTATTATTACAGGAGCAGGACTTGCACCTCCATTAGCTCCTCCTCCGCCTCCAGCGTAGGTAACTGGACTACCGCTTAATGAACTAGCTGTTCCAGCTCCACCATTACCTCCAACAGAAGGTTCCGCAGGAACACCTCCAGCAGCAGTTGTAGTTGTACCAGCTCCAGTAGCACCTCCACCACCAGAACCTCTATAATTATCTCCACCAACAGAAGGAAGACCAGAACCAGCACCACCAGCATTTCCTTGTGATGGACTTACAGGAGGAGTATTTCCTGCACCAGCAGCACCTCCAGGTCCTCTACCAGCAGCTCCGCCTCCTGATCCACCAGCACCACCATCACCAGCATCACCACCACCACCGAATCCTCCTCCTTCAGAAGTTATAGAAGAAAAAACTGAATCTGATCCTGCTGTACCAGGATTTGCATAAACATTAGGAAGGCTTGGATGAGGAGCAGGGGCTGATGTAGGGGCTCCTGCACCACCTGCACCTATTGTAATTGGATAACCTGTTGCAGCATTAATAGGAAAGCTGTCATCTGTGGATGTACGGAAACCTCCGCCTCCACCTCCACCTGCAAAACGACTTCCTCCACCGCCACCGCCAGCCACAACTAAATAAGAAGCTGTAGTTGACTTTGTACCAGAAGTAAAAGTTCCCGATGAAGTAAAAGTAGTAATAAGTGGACCTGTACTAACTGTATATTGTGAACCTATTAATCTACTCATAATTTATACCCAATTATCCGCTTTAACATAAGTATATAAATCGTCCATATTCCAAACTCCACTAGCTGTTGTATAACTTACAGCAGGTTCAGCTACAATAACTATTCCTGAACCTCCTGCACCTGCTGTACTTTGTCCTGGTCCACTAAAAGAACCTCCACCTCCACCACCTCCAGTATTGGCTGTTCCTGCTACACCAGTAGTGCTATTAGGTGTATGACCAGTAGCATTTCCACCAGCTCCACCACCACCTGCTCCTCCTGCTCCTCCTGCTTTTGGTGCAGGAGCATTTTCATTTTGTCCGCTTCCACCACCACCACCAGCATAAGTTACATCTGAACCAGAAATCGTATTAGGGGAACCAGCACCACCAGCACCACCACCAGCATTAGCTGGTGGAGAATTTGCTCCTACTGCTGAAGCTCCTCCACCACCACCAGTTCCCATGTTTGTATAAGTTCCAGGATTACCAAAACCATCACCACCCTTATTACCCTGTGAAGGACTTGTGGGTGGAGTGTTTCCTGCACCACCTGCTTCTCCTGGTGTTGCACCACCACCAGAGCCACCTGCTTTTCCTGCGTGTAACGGAGTAAGAACAGCACTAAGTTCTGTTCCACCGCCTCCTCCTGCGGTAGAAGTTATAGGAGTACCAGAACCAAAAACTGTATTATTTCCGTTGTTTGATTGTGTACTTGATGGATACATGGTAGCTATTCCTGCTCCACCTGCACCAATAGTAACAGGAACATCTGAAGCAGGTAAAGGATGTGGGTTAATAGCTCTATAGCCACCTGCACCACCACCTGCGTAAGCACCACTACCACCACCTGCTACCACTAAAAGGTTACAAGCAGTAGTTCTTGATGCTGCTGTAAAAGTTCCTGATGAATTAAAAGTAGTAATTACTGCACTTTGCGTTGCTGCTGCTGGGTCATTATCTGTTCCAATTACACCGCCATTAGAAAGAGCCATATTTTTCTCCTATAAAGCTGTCCACGATAAACCAGAAGCGTTCCACTCATATTTGGTTTCTGTGCCTAAATTTATATCACCATCAGACCAAGTAGAACCAAGCCATTTTTGATTATCTTCATCCCAAGCAGTAAATACTGTTAAACCACCTATTTCAGATACATTAGGATCAGTAACTGGTGCGTTCCAATCGCCACTAGAATCTAACGACCACGAAGGATAAGGTTTAGAACTAATAAACATATCTAAAGCTGAATCATAAGTATACCCAATACCAGCGTATCGTTTTCTAAAATTATTATTGTAAGAAGTTTGTTTCCAAGATGCTCCGCCTGTTCCATAAGGAACAATAGTAGCTACAAAAGTTTCTGCATCAGCGTGTTTATCCCCGCCATTTGCATCTACGTCTTCGTTAGAAACTACAATTACTCGTAATACTTCGTTGCTGCTATTTAATTCCGCAAAATGAGCCATAATTATTTCTCCTATGCGTCATTAAGTATTTCATACGAAATCAAGTAATTTAAGTCACTGTTAGCACTTGCTCCACCTTCGATTAAGTCGCCTTCTTCCAAATACAATCCCCAGTTCTTGTCAACAAGAACTAGCGTTGCATCCGCAGGAACTGCAATCGTGGAAGCAAAAAGCACAACAGAACCACCACTTTTAATAATACCCATTGTTACCGTAGCCGAACTAGTGCCGTCTATATTGGCAATAATTATGCTATTAACTTTAACAAGTGTTTCAGAAGCTGCCGTCAACAAATCGGTGGTAGTGGTAGTGGTTAATGCACCAGTAACACTTTCACCTGTAATTGTTGTGACATCTACTAGATTGGGATTTGCCATATTTTTCTCCTAAGTTTATCCGAACACCATCGCCATAGCGATAGCTTTACCCACAGACGCTTTCGTGTCCATTTGAGTTTGTATTGCTGATGTGACACCATCAACATAATTTAATTCTGTTGCCGTAGCCGTAACATTAGTACCACCTATATCTAGCGTGGTCATGGATACTTCTCCAGCAACCGTTAAAACACCACTAGCTAAAGTCATTAAATCCGTGTCGGATGTATGACCAATAGTAGCACCATTGATATTTACATTGTCTACTACAGCTTGAGTTACAGCAGAGTTGGTTCCTAAAGTAACAGCATCTATAGCACCGCCATCAATATTCACGCTTCCCATAGCCGTTGTGCCAGCAAAGCTAACATCGGTAAATAAATCATAAACAATACCGCCTGAACCACCGCCATCGGTAGCCACTACTTTTACGTTGCCATTAGGGATGGTAATAGTAGCCCCTGACCCTTGTTTGATAACCGTATTATAGCCCCCTGAAGTGGCATTTTCGATTATCCACATTTTAGACACGGTATCGGGAGCTAAAGTAATCGTACTGGCTTGTGATAAAGTCCCCGTTAATTTGACATAAATTTTACGAATGCCGTCTGCTGTCGCATCCGCCATCGTTATTGTTTGTGTTGACGAATCTGCCAACGCTTCGGTTCCATACGCAAAGGCTTCCCCAATCAATTCCAAATTTGTATTGGTAGATGTACCCCAGGTTCCCGACTCATCGCCTGTGGCGATTTCTTTGAGTCTTAAATTATTTATATAAGTTGCCATTTATTTCTCCTATATTAAGCGGCTATTTCTGTCCAATCAGCATCTTGAGTAATTTCAATATCTCCCCAAATTGCAAAATTTCCTGCTGCTCCTGTTCCTACTTGCCCTGTTAACGTCATATTAACATCTAAACTAAAGGTAAAGGAGCCGTTTACCACGCCTGTAGCTGGAATATCCCCAGCTAACTGAACTACATTATCAGTAGCTGGCGTTATACTTCCAACTGCACCAGTACCTACTACAGTAGTTAATGCTTGATTACAGTCTCCAGTAACGGTTTCGTCACCTTGTCCTGTCGTTCCAGCGTGCCCTGTAACTCCGTGTAATGCTGCTCCTGTTGTGGCTAAAGTTCCTACTGAACCTGTTCCAGCTACACCAGTTTCAGGAACATTAGCTGTTCCCGTTACACTGGCAATAGAAGTTACTGCTCCTACACCACCTAAACCAGTTTCCGTTATAGTAGCTCCGCCAGTAGCTACAACACTTCCTAAAGCTGAAGTTCCCGCTAATCCACTAAGGGATACGGAAATAGGGATAGATGCAACTACCGTGCCAACTGCTCCTGTGCCAGCCAATCCTGTTAATGTAACAGGGATAGGCTCACCCCAAGTCAGTTGACCCCAGTTGCCTCTGCCCCAGCCAGTTATATTAGCCATTGGCTAAATCTACGCTATTCTTATGACAGCGTTACTTGCGTCAGCAGTAGGGAATGTGATGGTAAAACTACCTGCTGTAGAGGTTTTATTACCACCAAAATCAAAGACGGCAACCGCAGGATCACCTGTAGCCGTGTCGTTGAATATCATACACCCTCTAGCAGTTATGGTTGCTGTACCAAAAGTCAAATCAGCAAAATCCGTGAACGCAGTCGTTCCAGACGAAGTAGGTTCCACCTTGGTTAAAGTTCCACCTTTAGCCGTATAGTTGGTTCCTGTCGCTTCCTGACTGGTTGTATAAGCTGTTGTAGATGCACTCATAGTCGCTGAACTCGTATAAAGAGCCAGCTTAAAAGTGTTCCCACCTGTTGAGAAATTATGTGTAGCTTGCAAGAGTTGTTTCTTGAAGCTAGTACACATCGCTTGTGTTATCGCCATTATAGTCTCCTAATAATATTAGCTAGGTCTTTTTGACCTTGGTTTTCTAATTGATTACATATCGTACAGATGTGGTTATTCACCGCTTCTTGCATATAATACATAATCACCTTTTGACACAAATCCCTGAACGCATGAGCTTGTACTTTTATAGGTTCAGGTGCTGTATCACTTACAGAAATCAATTTATCTGTAGCCATTTTAGCCACTTCTTCAATAGAGTGACCTCTGTAATCTGTTGTTTTAACCCCTACATTTCCTAATTCTGATTGAAAGGGATCAAATTTCATTTTAATACTTCTTTGGTTCTACTGGGTTTGTTTCTTGCGTCAACATAGGTGTATTTTTTCTGTCTAACCAAACAAGAGGATTGTCTTCTCTGCCAGATATTCCCACAGGAATACTTCCTGTATCTATAATTTCTGACCATTTAATAATCTTCATTTTTCCATCTTCCTGATAACTTACTATAGGATCAGGTAAACGATGATACCCATAAAGTTTATCCTTTGCATCAATATTGGCATCTAATAAATTAGAACGAACCGCAATAGAAACCTCTACTCCTTTTTCCATACACTTAGCACACCAAAACTCACAACAACCCCTACCCATTTCAGCAAAATATAAATTGGATTTATAGGTAAAATCTGCTCCAAAAATATTCAAACCCCCTACTCTATTCCAATAAGCAAAAGCTATTGCATAAGAAACTGTATTATTTAGATAAGCACATTGAGCATCTTTTATAACTGGCTCAAGTGGATATAACTCTGCTGAAGGTATTCGATCATCTAATTCACAAGTATAAACAGGACATTTTAGCTCAGGCAATACCTTACGCATCATTTCCGTCATATCTCCCGCATCCTCAGTATCAAAAAATCTTGTTGGTGGATCAAGAAGAAAGACTCTATCGGGATTAGGAACCACTCCACACATCGCATTTACCACCCAAACTTCGTCAAATGTTTCGCTATGCGTAATCGCTAAATGATAATCTAGTTGACTATTGCCCATCGCAACCAAAGCTATCTTCTTTCCCTTTAAACTGGATATTGGTTTCTGTAACATATCTGCTCCTTATAAAAATTAACTCATTACTGGCATTCTTAGTTGCCCACCTCTGTAAGCATCTTTCCTGTCTCTTCCGTCTCCTAAAACCTTTAATCTTGCAATAGCTTCATCATAGCGTTCTCGATATAATTGCATTAAATCTGGCTCTCCCTTCATAAAAGTATAACCTTCGACTAAGCAACCATAAAGCAAAGCAGAAGGAGCATTTGTAGAAAGCCAAGTTGTACCCCCCGTGGCTCCTGTTGTAATTGATGCAGGTCGGTAAAAATAATGTATCTCGGCTGTAAAAGCTGCTCCTGGCGTTGGACCAAGAATAAAGTATTGATCGTTAAAAATTGCATAATACTTAGGAAAAGAACCACTTCCCGTAGCAGTAACAGAAGGGTAAGTCTCTCTAATCCAATTTACATCCTTATTTAAAAGGAATTGTTGATTGCTGTCCCCATCAGTAACTGATAAAGAATAAGGAGCGAGAAAATCAGTGGGTACAGATAAATATTGAACATCTGTAGAAGTTGTTCCTGTTTGATTTTTTCTAAAATCAGGCAGTTGAACTGAATTTATAATTCTATCTTCAGACTGTTTAATAATCTGATCCAAGTCATTGACAAAGGTAGTCTCTGTATTCTGTAAATATTCTTTAATTAGTGTTTTTAGTTCTGTTAATGTCATGTTGTTGTTACCGTTAATCTTCCTATTTTCCCTTGCATCACCATATTATTCAGGTCACTCGGACCGTAAGTAGTATCCCAACCCCCGATTGGATTCCAAGCAGACAAACGTCTACTAGCCTGTAAAGAAGGGTCTGGTCTCGGATCACGCACCGCTATCGCATCAGATACATCCATCCTGCCGAGTTGTAACTGCGGCTGATCTTTGTCAAGACATTCGTAACAGACCCGATAACCCGTTCTGTGCTGGTCGTATATCTCCCAGCGTAATTCTTTTAGTTTAAACTCAAAGCCGCATCGGTCACAAATACCGATAGTGTATTTAGCTGCGGCGTAATCTGCCATTAGATTAACCTTCTGTTGTAAACATCCTTAATTTTGCCACCTGTATTTTGTCCCTGTCTTTCATTTAAAAAATCTAATAAATGCCGTTTAACATCGTAATCATACATCTCCTTATCTGTATCTTTAAAATAATCAGAACCAAAACCATATCTACTTAGTACATATTCAGGTGACTTATTGGGAGCATGGAGGTTCATATTTTTCATAATGTTATACCCTTCAGGTCGATCGTCTCCATCTTCAACTGTATATAATCCTAAACGACTAAGAGTGTCCATTTTTCCATAAGGAGATTCCCCAGCGTATTTAGGATCATACTTAGCTGCGTCTATTATTCTTTCAATATTATTATTTATACTTGACCTAGGATCATATTGTTCTTCCATGATCGACTGGTTCCAGTCGTACTTCATCTTTCTCCACCTTTCTTTTTCTGCTGCATATTCTTCTTCAGTTGGCTTATACAAGTCAGGATTTTCTCTCGTATCTTTTGTTTCCTCTGCCATTAGCTATAAGTCTGAGAAGGCACAAAGCGAATTGGAGCTTTAACCCTATTTTCGTCTGCCGCTAAATTAAACTGTTGTTCGTATTCCTGCTTTAAAAAAGGAAGCCTGTCTGCCGCATCTTGTGGAAACTTCATCGCCACATAGTAAGCTAGTCCTGCTGCTAATGCGGGCAAGAATAATTTGGGTACATCCATGTTATAACTGGCAGGAGAGCCGCTATCGTAAATCAGCCTTAAACTGTAATAGATCAGCTTATAGGTCTGGGAATCATCGGGCACGGGAAGTAAATCCACCGTCAGCGATGAGGTATTGCGGTTAATTAAAATCTGTGTGGGTTGTGACTCAGTGAGCTTATTGGGAAAATCAGCATACTCAGGTATAGAAATACGGCGTAGTGTGTAGTCTGTTTGACTCCCACTATCGCCGTCATTAGTTCTTAAATTGTATTCTATTAGATCAACCGTATTCCCTGAAGAATCAAGGGTATACGATGCCGTGCCAGCAGTTAAAGTCTGCGAGTTCGGTCCAGATACTGTCCATAGATTGAGACCCCGATTCTGCCATTCCAACATCATCAAATCCAAACTACGTCTGGCAGTCTTGTAATGCCACCCAGTACGAGCTTCCATACCCGCACGGTCAAAGGCTTCATCGACTATCTCGCCAATATCCAGATTAAAGGTATTGGTATTGCTTATCGCCATTTATTATTTATCTATAGATTGATAGGGTCTTTTGCCAGCAGCCTTTTCAGCTCCCTTGCTTTCGTCCCGTCTCGATTTATAGCTTTGACTTTTGGTGCTTTCTTTACCTTCTCTTTCTCCTAGAGACTCATCGAGGCGGGCATTATAGCCCTGCTTCTTTTGATCCCTTGAATCATAGTCAGTCTGTTTAGCCCAATCAATACCTTCTCTGATTGCTTTTCTTCTACTATATAAACCTGGCACTATTTTCTCCTTTGTTTTCTTTTTTTCTTTCTGGATTTCCTCGCCTTACTCAAAGCAATCGCAACGGATTGCTTGCGAGGATACCCTTCCTTACGCAGTCGCCTTATATTTGAGGAAACCGTTTTTTTTGATTTACCTTTCTTTAATGGCACTAACTAGGATTAGTGTAACCTTTGGTTGCCCAGATAACGATACTATAAGTATCACCACTGGTATGATCGTTAGTGGTTAACAATAAATCGCCGTCAACACCGCCGCCTGCATTATTGGGAATCCCAGGTAGCGTTTGACTGCTATCGGTGAAGTCCCAAGTATCCGTCCAGTCTTTGGGGGCTTGGCAGATAAACATATTAGAAGTTGCATTCCAATATAATTTCCAACCCATACCCACATTACTGAACCAAATCCTTTGCAAGACAACTCGGTTACACGACTGTCCTGTTATGGCACTAGACGTTAGTGCAGAAACATCAATCTTAGCAACCGCACTTTCGCCCGTGCCATCGCTAATATTGGTAAATTTCATTACTAGGTCTCTGCCGCCAGAATCCAGAATGGTTTGTGATGTTACTGCATCAGCCATAAGTACCTCCTAATTATTATGTGAGGTCTCTTTTCTGAGCATATACAACAGTCACACGAATTAATCCAGCCGAAGCTGAACCTGCGGTAATATCAACTTCAATCTTAGTATCCGTACCAATATCTTTCCAGTTATTACAGATAGCCGCTACCCCTAGAGGTATGCGTCTTGCTGTAGCTGAAATACCTAAGTTGTCCACATAGGCATCTGCATCAGATGAAGTACCAATATCAATCTTAGAGTCACTCGAAGATGATCCTGTAAATACAGTTTCTGTGCTCAATACAAAATCAATAATTTGACTTTGTGCTGGTAGGTTAGCTAAAAGACCACTAGCACCTGCATTATATGCAAACGCTGCCGTTTGTGACATTACAACCCAACCTGTGTTGGCTACGTCACCCGCATCCCCATAAGTTGTTCCTGTTGTATTTTGAATAGTTCCCGCTTTAACGGGACCTGAAAAAGTTGTTGTTGCCATAATTTAGTCTCCTAAATAAATCTATAGTCTTGGCAAGTCTGCTAGGGCAGTCTATAGATAATAAAAAAATCCCTAGAAAAAAAAAGGGGCGATCAGCGTTAGCCAACCACCCCAATCTCTTATGATGATCCAGATGATCCGAAGATACCTAGATAATCACTTACCCCGAAAGAATATCTTTCACGGGCTTTGTAACGCACGTTACCAGTGTCGAAATCACCGTCCATACTAGTCTCCAGAGGAGTCCTAGTAAAGTGTTTTAGACCGTTGGGAACGTCTGTTATTAGATACCAACTGTTAGTGTCGGTTAGGTAATGATTAACGGCATAACCGTCAGGAATCACTCCCATGCTTCTAACGGCATTAATGTCGTTATCAGCGGTACCAACCCTACCAGGGGAATCTAGCAGTCTTGTTGCCGCAAACATACTATTCGGTGGAATAATTAGTTTGCGTGGCTTTGCAGCTATCAAAAGACCTCTTTCATCAGTCCAACCCGCAATTTGTATCGTTGCATTTTCCAACGATGTTTCATTGAGATCAGCCTGAGTTGAGAAAGTATTTGATACTGTTCCACCAGAGACTAGCGTGTGTGAAGTGTTAAATAATGTAACACCATCGCCTGTTTTAAAGGCACCACCACTAAACCCATTGTTCAACGGATAAACTGCTTTCTGTTGCTTAGTATATGCCATCGCTCTAGCGAGTGCTTTGGTATATCTTGCTGACACGGAATCGTAGAGGTTATCCTCCATCGCTTCTTCGGTCAACGCGAATCCCATCGCAATCGTTTCGTGGTTATACCTTGCTGTGAAGGACTCTTGTGCAGAGTCGTAGCTTATTGCACCACCTTCAGCCTTGACTGGGGCTTGAGCAAATCCACTTAGTTTTAAGTCTTCCTCGAAACTTCTATCCGAAGTTTCGTTTTCGTACATTAAAGTAGATTCATCTTCATAGCCTTCATATTCAAGTCCGAACAGTGCATTCAACCCAGGTAAAAGTTCCTTCAACATTTGTGCTCTTGAAATAGCCATTTGTTATTCTCCTTATATACCTAGAGGGTCGCGGAATTGATGCGTAGTAGTAACAGAAGCTCCAGTGGCACCCAACGAATTGAAAGTTACGATGGTGTCCGTATAAGAATCACCTACGGAACTGTCAGGACCATCAACAAAGTCAATGATTCTGAGTGGTAGGGTCTTAGTTGTAGCTGCTGTACTAGCATCTAACGCATTTTTACTGCGACCTAAAGATGTTGAACCAGAGGTTTGTACTACGGCGGCATTGTTGCCAAGAGTTGTTTGGGCACAGGAAGCGTCACCTTGCATCTGGAAAACAACATCAGGGTCTGTAATTATATACGCCATGATGTCATCTGCCGTTGAGCAATCGGTGCTCGCTGTCCACATTTGTCCAAACGTCTTTTGACCAGTCGAATTTGGCGTATAAGAACAGCCGACAAATATTCCTACAGAAGTCAATGTAGCAGTACCTGTATCTTTCTGGATAGTTCCAGTAGATGCAAGTTTTACAAAGTCTCCGTAGAAGATATTAACGGCATACGCATCAGTAATCTTCAGATGCTGAACTTTTCCTGAATAGGAACCGCTCGCACTGAGAGTACCAATGGCTCTTGCGCCATAAGGGGTAGCTGAAGCTGCCATCTTATTTCTCCTTGTTTTACGTTTGTTGTACTAAACCAAAGCGAATCTAACGGGTAAAACTGCTCCTATTTGTTAGAACCGCCACCAAATGTGACCTTAGTAGAACGCTCAGGATTTAACATGGGCATTCTGGGGTCACTTTCGTTCATTAAATTGCTTTCCACTCCGTCCATTTGTGCTTTCGCCATCGCAATATTATAATCACGCTGCTTTTGCACAATTTCTTCGGGGCATTTGCAAAGTAACAAACCTCCCACTTCGACATTACCTTCAAATTGAGAATCGTGATCTGACACAATCTTCAATTCAGGATGGTCTTCCGCTTTCACGGGTTCCCAACCCTGTCTGAATCGCATGGATACGTTAGTGTTATCCGAGTGACCTAAACTAGAAGTTCTGATCCATCGGAACACATAACCGTCATGCGGTTCTGGTTCGGGTAAAACGCCTTGAGGGACCCAAGTGTCAGAGGGGCGTTGTACGTCTTCCCTCTCTTTTGGTGATTCACGGGATGGGTCTTCCCCGCTTATCCTACGCTCTTCATTTTCAACCATTTGACATCTCCTTTATGAGTTGCTTGGCGTATTGCTCTGGTGTTATCCCAATTTTCCTTGCGAGGGAAACTTGAGTGGCAGTAAGCTGCATTTTGCGTGGTTTGCCGCTATTGTTCCTTGTAGAAGGAGCGACAACAGTCGATGTATTTTGGCGAGTCGCAGTCTGCCGAGAGGTTGTATCCTCACCAAATTTTTCTGGAAATACTTCCCGCATACGAGCGTCAACACGCTCATAATATTGATCGGACATGGGGCTGACCTTTTCTTCTGTCACGAGTTTCTCGTGTACGCCATAAGCAAAAGAAGTCATTTCCTTGTCCCGACCAAACCACGGGTTAGTGCTCAACCAGTTCTGAGCCTTCGGATCAGGCTGTTGAATAGGCTGAGGCGGTGCAGTCCGTTGCGGTTCTGAAGGTACAAACGCTTGGGTTTGCATCAGTTCCGTTTGGGCTTGCATCATACGTTTATTAGCAGTTGTTACAGCATCGGTATCGCCTGCCTCATACGCTAATTTATAATCTCTTTCCGCCGAGTCTAAGTCGGCTTGAGCCTTAGATTTAGCTGTTTCAACAAAGACCTTTTCTCCTTCGGATAAAACCTCTTGGAGTTGCTGGTTACGTTGAGACACCTGTTGGGCATAGCGAACACTTTCATCCCGCATTCGTTCCGCCGATTCTTTAGCTCTCTTTTCTTCATGAAAATCGTATTTAAGTTTATTAATACGTTTTTGTACCCTGTCGCTAACATCACCAAGTTCGTCTTCGTGAGTCTTAGCATCGGGGTCTTTTTTTGCGACCTGATCCCCTTCGGGACGGTCATCAACCACTTCAATTTCAATATCGGATTTATCGGGACTCTCAATGGTGTTGGGTTCTGCGAACCCTAACTCATCAAGAGGCAAGTCGATCTTTTCCTCTACTTCTTCGGTGATCTCTTGGTTAGCTTCTGTATTCATACTTTTGATATTCCTCTAGGATCATCGACAACCGCTTCCACGGTGTCGTCATTAATTAAACGGAACTCTTTCCCATGAATTTTAATTCTTGTTCCAGAATACGCTCGCATTAAGATAAAATCGCCTTCCTGACACCACGGTCCCATAGGGAACCTGACAACGTCTCGATAGGCTAATGGTCCTAGTTGCATAACAAAACCAACCACGGTGGATATTTCTTCTTCTTGCATAGCCTCCGATGACTTGATAATACCACCTTCGGTTTTATCTTCGACTTCGGGAATTGCAATCAGCAGTTTCCAACCGCACGGTGTAGGCAGTTGAGAAGCGGTACTAACCACCTCTTTCTCGCCATTACTTTTGGTAGCTATTTCTGCTTCCATATTTCTCCTTGTGCAGCGACATTTCACGGAGGGTCGCAGTTCCCCCTGCGTCCTTAATGGACGTTACGAATGCTCTAACTTCTCTTGAAGATCGAGCAACTCCCGTTCAGCAGTAGCGAGACCTTCTATGACCCCACACATGTGCTTATATTCGGGAAAGTCAACAGCACCTCCAGTAGAGATGTTATCGGCTATTTCGTTCATTTTATTACGCAAAATCTTGCGTAAGTAATCAAAACTATTTTCATAAGAAGCATCAGCCATCTTTCTTATCTTTATCCTTTAGTAATTCTTTTGCGGCTTCGGCTCCTAGTTTAGCACCTTCAATGCGTTCTTTGCTAGTTATCTCTTCGTTCTCTCTTTCGTCCTCTGCTACCTGCTTGGCTATTTGTGCTCCGATCTTAGCTCCCGCTACTCTCTCCTGAGACTCGGTTCTCTCTTCCTCTGCCTTGTTTCTCTCTGCCGCTTTATGCAGATCAGCTTGTATCTTAGCCTGTGCTTCGAGTGTCTTACGCTGTATATCTTGTTCCTTAAGTGCCAATTCTTTTTGTTGCATCTGAATAATTGGGTCTTCCATGCGTTCTTGTATTTGTTGCATTTGCATCTCGGCTTGATCCTTGCCCAGTAATTTTTCTGCTGCTTCTGCGGTTAAGGCGGATAATCTCTGTTCTATATCTTTTGGTAGTTTTTCGCTTACTGGCGGTAACTCGACACCCAGTTGTTTCTCCAATTCTCGCCTGTACTGGAAGGCAACGTGCTCGGTAACATGAGAAGCAAACACACCCTGTAGCTGTGCAGCTTTGGGCGACTGACCTAATAATTGTTGCATCTTCGGGTCTTGGGCGGCTGCCATGTGAACCTCTATATGAGCCTCATGATCTTGGTACTGGAAGGCTTTAACAGGCGAACCGTTTAACATATTCATATTTTCCGTCACAGGATCGGTAGGCGGTATATCGTCATCTAAAGGCACGATGTCTTCTGCGTCTCTAATACCTAATACATCAAGCATCTGACGGTGTAATTCTGGCAAATTGTAAAGCTGTGGCGCACTGGTAGAAAGCTGTAAAGCTGCCTGATACTGCATAATACGTTGAGCCATCGTAGACGCATTGGGGTTGGAAACGGGAATAACATCTATGCGTTTATCAAAATCTTCGGTTACTAGTGCCTGTTCTTCTTTAGTTTCGTAAGGATAGGCTTCGGGTCCATGATCCCGAATCACATTGGTTAGGATACGGAACTCCCTACGCATCGCTGCATGGAGTCTTGCCTGTATCGCTGACATAACCTTCATGCTACGTTCCATAATCGCCAACGTGGTTCCCACAGGAGCCTCGTTATTCATGTCCGCAATCTTCATATCCGCTACGGAAGCAAATCTTCTGCCTTCTTCCACGATGGTTTGAAGTAACTGATACAAAACTACGCTGGGTTCTTTATACGGTAAGAAAGTGATATTGTCTTTAATAGCACCGCCTGGGACATCCACATCCCTAAACTCACCAGGCATGATGGGGGAATCATCGCCCTTAATACGCAGTCCTCTTGACTTCAAACCACCAGGAAGATTGGACAGTGTACCCGCATCTACTAATTGTCTCAGTAATGAGGTCGCTGACTTAGATAAACCACCGACAAGGTGGATCAATCCAAAACCATAAAAGCCTAAACCTGGTAAATATTCGTAATGTACAAAGTGTTGTCTCGGCATCTTCTGCGTATCGTCCTGATACCAGTTGCGATAGACGGACAATACCTTCGTTGAGCTTAAATCAATCGTTACCACATAAGGCAACTCGATTCCCGTCTCATTTCCTTCGTCATCGGTGTCTTCATAGCCGACTAAATCCAGATTAACGTGGACTTCCAGCAAGGTATGGCGGTTATCAAAATTATAATTGGGACTATCTCCCGTTAATTGATCGTATTTGCGTCTAACTTCATCAATGTCTGGAGAAGGGTCGGGTAATTCAATATCTCGGTAAAATCCTACCACCTGTAGCTTCCTGATGTCGTTTTGGGTCTTCTTCATCACCTGAGTAATGCGTGAAGCGGTCAATAAGTCGCTGGCTCCGTAAGAAACCACCAAATCTTCGGCAGGTACGAAGATAGAACACGGTCTGCCCATGTTAAAATCGTAATATACCTTCCTAAACGCCGATCCTGCCAGTGGCAGGCTGAATAATAGCTTCTCGGTCTCGCTACGGTACTCCACCATGCGTTCCGTCAGCATATAATTCATATATTCCTGTACTCGACTGGACTGTTTCTCCTTTTCTTCGGTCAGTTTGCCTAAAATCTTCGTTTTTACAGGTCCAGAGGCGGGAAAAATCTCCGATATTGCCTGTGATTGAAAGCGTACTACCGATTCTGTCAATAAAGGGTGAAAAACTCCGCAAGCTCCCGCCCACGGTTCTGTTCTGTCTTCAATTTTCAAACCTAATTGATCTAATCCCTTACGATAAGTCTCTTCCCAGTCCTGTCGGGAGTCCTTATCGCCTTGATATTGAGAAACTAACTCACTACCAAGTCCATCCAGTTCACTTTCGTCTATAGTTTCAGCTAGATTAGCGTTAAATTCATCTTCAAATTCATCTTCACTGTCTGTAAAGTCAATTAACATACCGCCATCTTCGGTTTCCACACCAATGGCTTCGGGATTCAGAATGGAAATCTCCAATTCCTCATCTTGAGCTCCGCCATTAATAGGTTGAACTTGCTTTTCTATCGCCATAAATTACTTCTTATATTTCTTGATTCTTTTAATGTTAACTTTTTTCGTAGTCCACGCCTCGTCAATATCAGGGGTTGATTTATCGTCTGCGATATAACGCCCTTTAATGGTGCGAGCACGAACTCTCTCTGTAACTGGTTCAGATTCTGTTTTTGTAACTGGTTCGGGTTCTACCTCTGTAAATGGTTCAAGTTCTGCTACTTTCTCTTTTGGTTGCTGGCTAACGATATATCCAAAGTCACTAGCAACTGCCCACTTTAAAAAATTTGTAAATTTATCCCACATAACTGCTCCTATTGTTTACTGTTAAACTTTACCACCACGACTAAATTTACGTTTAATTTGCTCCTGAAACATTTCTACGTCAACTTTATTGTCTGTGGGTCTTGGGTTCTTATAGACATACTTGTAAGTAGCCAGCCCATTCTTTTCTGTTTTAATTTCAGCCATAGTTTTCTCCTAACTAATAATAATCTGCTCGTCTGTCATACAATAGAGGTTCATCCTCTTCATCGGTGGCAAGCGGAATAAAGCCGCCCTGTCTGAAACGCAGTAATGCCTGCGTACTGGAATCCACCAAGTCATCGTGATCGCCGCTCGGAAACGCAGCAAATTCCTCTATTACCTCTTCCGAAAATCTCCTTTCGGGAACCCACACAGAACCAGATGCGAACAAATCAGCAACAGCGTTTACTCTTGCTATTTTATCGTTGCCTCTGGACGGTGAATACTCCGATACAGGTATGCCCATCGCCCTCAATTCAAAGATCAAAGGACTGCCAGCAGCCTTCGCTTCTATAATAAAAGCATCGGGTTGCCATGACTTCCATGTATCAAACGCACATTGTTTCAGTTCTGGAAACTCCATGCGGTCTTTAAATGCGTCCAGTAAGATAAGTTGTGGTTGTGAATAACCGTCATCACCGACCCTGTACCAAACACCCCAAGTCGTACAAGCTGAATAATCCGCCCGTTGTGTCTTGAGGAAAGCCGTGTCCCAAGATTGAATTACAAATTCGCACTTCGGCGGTTCCTTCTCTTCCCACGTTTTCCACCACTCCCGTTTGACAATCGCCCCTTCTTCAGCCGTTGGGTCCTGCTGATACTGGGCGGTCCATTTGGAGACAGGCAGTTCCGCCTTTAACTTCTCTAATTCTTCTAGATGCCAAAACTCTTCCCACAGTGCCTTGCCCGAAGGTAAGATAGCAGGAAACTCGATAACTTCCCAATCGTCCGCACCAATGCGTTCAACGGAAGACTTGAGTATTTGTCCAGTTAGGTCCCTCTTGTGCCAACGGGTCATTACGACCACGATGGCTCCACCAGGTTGTAGACGCTGTCGTGGACCTGAAGTATACCACTCGTATACTCGGTCAAAGACAGAAGGGTCTACCGACTGACCTTCCTGTTCAGAATGCGGATCATCTATAATTAACAGATCGGCTCCTTTACCCGTTACCGCTCCGCCAACCCCAATCGCAAAATACTCGCCGTTGTGGTTAGTATTCCAGCGACCCGCCGCTTTTGAATCCGCTTGCAAAGCAACATCGGGGAAAATCTTTTTGAACTCTTCCGAGCCGACTAGGTTACGCACCTTACGTCCAAAGCCCACCGCCAGTTCTGCCGTGTGTGCTGTCTGGATAACCTTCTTCTCAGGAAAGTTTCCCAGAAACCACGCAGGCAAAAGATACGAGGCGAACTCCGACTTAGTGTGTCGGGGTGGCATATTGATTATCAATCGTTTTAGCTCGCCCCGTGAAACCCTTTCAAAAGACTCCGCCATGATCTGATGGTGGTTGCCTTCGATAAACGCCGTCCACATTTCTTTCACAAAGGGCAGATAAGAAGATCGGCATTGTTCCCGTGTCTTCGCATCTTCATAATCTTCCAATAGTTTCAACATTTCTTTTTGTTGGTCTAAAGGCAACTGATGTATCTGTGAAATTATATTATTCATTCTGAACATGAAGAGTCCCTCAACCCGTGGAGTTAATCTCTGGAGAGTTAATATCAAAGATTAGGTGAATAAAGCCCAAGCGGGAAGAGGGACCATAACTTAAACTCCCTAGTATATAACTAGGAACTAGAACTAAACTAATATTAAACAACCTTAGTTTAACTATAGTATCTAGTATGTATCTAGGGACGGTTTTTCTCTCGACCATACCACATTACCCCCTCTTCACAAGTTCGTCAAGCGTTACCAAGGAATATTTTTTACTCGAACCGTGCGAGGTCGATTTGGCTTCATAGTCAAATAGTCGTCTTCGATGAGTAAATGGATAATCCTATGTATATTAGACTTGGAGTTCATGTTCAATTCACGACAAATAATTTCCATGCTCGGTGCACAGTGATTCTGCTTCCAGTAGTTGTCTATAAATTCCAGTACGTCCCTTTGTCTTGGTGTCATAATGCTGCCCCCTGTTTCTATGGTACCAGAACAAACCAAGAAAATATAGGGTACGTCAATCGATGGGACCCTAGTGAAAAAAAAATAGTACCCCCCCCTATGAAAAGTATGAAATCGTTTGCGTGAAACTCAGATAAGGGTATCAGGTGGACGTACGCGCACAGGGGGGGGTGGGGGGCTTCTTATTCTTTATTTTTGGCTC